>PPYF01660615.1_pt1 | contig 27309 bp, 33 predicted proteins | sample 1559871 | NCBI WGS metagenome assembly PPYF01 (sample SAMN08240021, study PRJNA423297) | Human gut metagenome, whole genome shotgun sequencing project. | reverse complement strand
TCTTCATGGGGATGTCCTCATGTGGCTTATGAAGACATTACTAACATCGGGGTGTACTAATCAACGGGGAGCAGGTCAGTCAGAATTGAATAAAGAAATATCACCTAGTGCTACGAGGTTTGTAGAGGATTTCAGTTTATGCTTAAACTCATGGCGTAAAAACCTACGTCATGGCGGCAAGCTTGCTATTTTTGTAGGCACGACCACAAACACCACAAAAAAAAGACTTGATGATATTGTTATTGACTTAATAAATAATGAATGGCCCGATTACGAGCTAACCGACACTATATCTAGTGAGATCCCAGAATCTCGCCGAGCAAGAAAAAACTGCAAAGGAAGTGTTGCTGAGTCTCTATTAATCTTTGAATATAAATAAGGAAAAAAAGTGAAATCAGTAGCGATGTTCAACAACAAAGGAGGCGTAGGTAAAACAACTTTAACCTGTAACCTCGCCTCTTTTATAGCAATGAATTTTAATAAAAAGGTATTGGTGGTCGATTGCGATCCACAATGCAACTCCACACAACTGATAATGGGTGTTGAAAATTCAGCAGAGCTGTATCTAGACCCAAAACCTACTATAAGCACCATTAAAGATGTTTTACAACCAATAGAAGATGGTGATTCAACAATAAATACTGAATTAACCTTCCTCAAATCCAGCGACAATCGCTTTGGAGTTGACTTATTACCGGGACATCCTTATTTTGCAATAATTGAAGATAGATTAGGTGTTGCTTGGGGGCAACTCAGAGGGAGAGACAGACAAGGTTTTAGACAAACAAACTGGAATACCTTGCTATGTAATTATTTAGAAGATAAATATGATTTAGTTATGTTTGACTTAGGTCCAAGCTTAGGTTCGATAAATAGATCCGTACTCATGGGATGTCAACATTTCCTCACTCCCCTAGGCTCCGATGTATTTAGCATTATTGGCGTAAAAAATATCTCTTCATGGTTGAACAACTGGATTGATGACTACAATCACTCTTGGTCGGCATTAACTCCAGACGAGAGAAGCGTTCTTCAAGAGCGATTCTCTGTTCTTCCCGAACCTCGCATCAAAAAGGGCTTTATTGGCTATACAGTCCAATTATATATAACTAAGTCTTATGGACAAGAACGTCGTGCGACTAAAGCCTATGAAGCTATTATTGGTGATGTTGATAACGAAATCAGAAATTCATTGATTGATTTTTACTCTGATAGCTTAATTGTTTCTCCTCAAAATTCTAAGTTGGGTGATATTCAGCACTTATATAGTTTGGTTCCTCTCGCACAAAAGCAATCTGTTCCTATTCATGCACTAACGAGCACGGATGGCCTTGTAGGTTCACAGTTTTCAGCAGTTCGAGAATTCTCAAAAAAAATACGCCCCATTGCTGAAAATTTACTTAAAAACCTTGGCATGTCCGTTCAGGAGTAAAAATAATGATAAATTGGCCAGACTCTTTAATCGATGAATTAGCCTCTCGCAGATGTGTTATTTTCATTGGATCAGGGGCATCTGCTTCTGCTAAAAAGCGAAATGGTGAAAATGACGTATCACCTCCCACTTGGGCAGGCTTACTTAAATTATTATTAGAACGGTCCCCTGAGGATGCAATTGGATCAAAAGAAAATGCTGAATCACTTCTTGAAAAACAAAATTATCTCGATTGTGCTGAAATTTTAAGAACAACTTGCCTGCCTAGGGCAGAGTATAATCGCTGCATTACTCAAACATTTTCGGGATATGAGCCTACCGGGGTACATAAAGCAGTAGAAATTTTAGACCAAAAAGTTGTAATTACTACCAATTTTGATACTTTATATGAAAGTTTATGTCGTCAAGGTCAAGGTAGAGATGGATACTCCGTTATACGATATTATGACGATGGTCTAGTCGCAAGAATGCGCTCTCCAACAAGATTAATTATCAAAGCGCATGGATGTATAAGCGAACCCGAGAAAACAATTTTAACAAAGTCTGATTTCTTTAATGCTCGGAGTAAATACTTCGGTTTCTTTGAAGCATTAGAAAGTATATTTCTAACACATACAATTTTATTTATTGGGTATAGCGTTAATGACCCTGAAATACAATTAATCCTAGAAAATAATATTATTACCTACCCAAGCGCTAACCCGCACTACGCCACAATGTCCAGTGGCTCTCACCCATCAATATTGGCTGCCTTCAAAAACACCAATAATATAGATATCTTAGAGTACAACCCAGAAAATAATCACGAAGAACTTTTAGATAGCTTAAATAACTTAGGTGTTTTAGTAGAAGAAAGAAGAGCGATACATACATAAAATAATTGGAAATTTAGTTTATATCTAACAATGTCGTAACATCGGATATTCGATATTACGACATTGTTGATTATTTAAAATTAAAAAATCACCACACATAAATCTCTTTGCAAAGTTAGCTATATGGATAAAGCACATTATAGATACGTTTTCTCCGCAGTTAAATAGCAATAAACGCCTATCACTGAATGATTGGTCGTATACCTTGCTCTTGGCAGGGTGTAATTGAGTTGCCATATACTTGTTTCGAAAAAATTCCGAAAGATTAGCGCACACCAGCGCCTCAGCAAAAAGCAGCGACAGAACAATCATTGGCTTTTACAACAATAGTTTACAATTCGATATTACGTAGATAGCCCTATTACAATGCTACATCCGTCGATTTCCTAACCGGCACGCCCGGAGGCGCATTTACTATCGCTAACTGTGTCGATTCTCCGCTGGAAAAGAGGCTTTCCAGTGTGATCAGCGTCGCCACGGTGTTACTCTTACTATGTCCGCTCAGACGTTGCAGCACTCGATCTCCATATCATGGTTCGTGATAACAGATTGGAAAATTGTAGGTTTTAAAGTTATCATGGGAATGATGACCTATGCACTCTATACTCTTTGGAAAACAAAATGGATATCTGGGACAAGAGCAAAATTGTAATATTTTTACTATTTGTCATACCTGGCTTCATAAGTATGAAGATGTATAGCGTCCTTAGACCTAATGCTGTTTTTGATACATCTAAGGCAATTATTGAAATTGTTTCGTATAGCTGCATTAATTATGCAATCTGGTTTACCCCTGTGTATTATGTTGAATCTAAAGAGATTTATGCAGCACATCCTTTCGCATACTTTTTTGTTTACTTATTTATATTATTTGTCAGCCCTATATTATTAGCTTTTCTATTTTCGCGGATGCGTGAATGGGATTGGTTATGTAAATACATGCCTCACCCCACAGGGAGAGCATGGGATTATTTTTTCGGTCTCAAAGTTCCATGCTGGATGATTATCACGCTGAAAGATGGTAAGAAAATAGCGGGTAAGTATGGAGCTAACTCGTTTGCGTCCAGCGCTCCAGAACCTGAACAGATCTATCTTGAGGAACATTGGGAATTAAACAGCGACGGTGGGTTTGAACGTCAGCGCACTTCCACTTTAGGAATACTGATTTTAAGTAAAGATATCGAGCACTTAGAGTTTTTCCGCTTTGAACAGCAGCAAACAACCAACCCATAGAGATAGAGGATTTTGTATATGTCAGAAACTAAAAAAACTTATACGGAAGATGGTTACAAGCCCCTTGAAAAGGGTTATCAACCTAAAAATGATTTGGCTAACAATGGTTTTCAGCCTGTTAAGCAAACCTCTCAACCGGCACCACCTCCCAAAAAGCCTTAATTCATTGTGGGGGAATAATTTCCCCCAATGCTTTGCTATCCAGCGACACCACGTAAAAGCATAGCGCGGCAAAGTTGTTCTTGCCCCGCGCTGCTGGTCGGTGTGTGGGGTTTTGCACCACTTCGGTCTAACCTTCTAGTCGCAATACTGTTTAAACTCAACTCCCATCCGCGGTACAGCGTCCGGTTAATGATTTGTTCATGCTGCACTTTCCTCAAACTGAACTCCACCTTCAATACCCCCCAGTTCATAAACGATCGAGACGTCATCCCGGTATTCGATAGGCATAGCGCTCCAGCCTTCACCTGCAGGGTCTTCATCATCGCCTACCAGAATAAAATCGCCGGCAGTTTCTACCGTTTGGTAATATTCGCCTTCGGTCCACCAACCCTCGGTATCTTTGATGCATTTGACTTTCATGCTGCCCCCCCCTTCACGAATATTACCCAGTGCGTTTTGTCTGCTTTCCCGGTTCGTTGCCAGATGGCCGGCTGCTCGTCAGTGAGTGCCAGAATCTGGCTCACCGGTATCTGGGTCTCATTCCATTTGAAGATAAGTACGCCGTATGGCCGCAGCACGCGAAAAGCCTCTTCAAAACCTGCGCGCAGGTCATCGCGCCAGGTGTCTTTGTTCAGGCGACCGTATTTCTTACCCATCCAGGCGTTTTCGCCCACTCGTTCAAGATGCGGCGGGTCAAACACGACAATGGGGAAAGAGGCGTCAGCGAACGGCAGCGCGCGGAAGTCGGCGATAATGTCCGGGCTGATAACCAGGCTGCGCCCATCACACAGGGTGTGCTGCTCCGAGCGAATGTCGGCGAACACTGCACGCGGGTCCTGTTTGTCGAACCAGAACATGCGGGAGCCACAGCACATGTCGAGGATGGTTTGCTCGGTCATTTGGCCCCCTCATGCAGCTGCTCTGCGATGCACGAAAAAAAAGACTCCCGCGTATGACTGTTAAGAGCTGATGCAAACGCCGCGTTAAGAACGGCAACATCACAGCCGTCATCGGTATAGAGCGCGATTTTTTTCTCCAGACGCGCTTTCGCTTCCTGCAGCTGCATACCCCGGCAGGCGCGCGGGATATATTCCGCAATCTGTGAAATAGCCTTTTCGTTCTGTTTAAACATGCTTCACCTCGATAGGCTTGATGGTGTCGAGCAGCAGCCGGCGGCGTGTATTTTCTGCAAAGTGACGGCGCCCGGTTTCTTTGTGGTAAAACTCGTTTTTGCCGACGACCCACATCTGCTCTGTCTGGTGCAGTTTTTTTACCTGCGGACCGTCTTTGGTGATCACGGTGCCAGTATGTGTTTTTACGATTGTCATGCAGCCTCCCCGAGCACCCAGCGCAGAGCCGCCGCGTATTCACCGCTGGCACCTTCGAGGGCTTTTGTGATTTCTTTGCGTGATTTGAGACGTGGCTTAGTTTCGCCAAGCACAGCGCGCTGACGCCTGGCTTTTTCATGGCCGGTTGTGCCAGCAGTTGCCGCTTCGATTTCAGCGACTTTCTCCCGCTGTTCTTCGGGTTTAAGCGATGCCAGCTGTCGCGCCTGGGTAACGGTGACAGTTCCGGACTCAACTGCATCCCTAACAGCCTGGGTGGCATCGAGAAGGGAGAGCGTTGCACGAACGGTCAGAACGCTGCAGCCAAACAACACCGCAATGTCGTCCTCATCGAGCCCGCGGTCGAGCGCATCTGACATTTTTTTAGCCCGGCCCAGCGGTGTATCAGGTCGTCGAATTTCGTTTTCGCTGACCATGTATTTAGCCATCTGATTTGCTGATCCGCGCTTAACGACTCCGGGAACAAGCAGTGGATCTTTGCCTTCTTTCAGACGTAGTTTATTTGCCTCCAGGGTATGTTTAACTCGCTGACGGCCAACAACTACGCAGGTGAGCCCCGTTTCAGGGTCTTTCCAGACGATGATCGGCTCCAGTACACCCAATTCCGCAATGTTCAGTACCATCCCTTCCTCGATCGGCAGGTGTACACGCTCATCGTAAAGTGGGTGGGTCTTATCGGTGACCAGGTGCAGGTTTTCAGGCTCGAAATTGAGCACGTTTGTTTTTCCGCTGGCACCGTATACATCGATTGAATTCTTAGCCATGAATAGCCTCCTGAACATCTAAAACTCGCTGAAAAACAGGACTGCCAAGCAGGCTGTAATTCATCCCAACAGCAACTTTCGGCACCAGGCCAAAACGCTTCATGTCAAAGTCGATGACGGCCCGCTGATCGCGGAAAAGCCCCAAACGACCATACCGGACAACCTCGCCAGTCGCTTCTGCTTCGGAAAAATACCGCTGGACAGTAGCGCGGCTCAGCCCCAGTTTTTTCATTGCCTCGGCGGTCGTGAGTCGCCCCTGATGCCCGGTGATCCGAATCACTGCGCGGACGTACTCTCTGCGCTCAACTGCTGACAATGCTCTAGCCATGATTCCGCCCTCTGCCTAAACCGAATTTCGCGCGGATTTCAGCGATTTTGTTTAAGCCCTGCTCGTTACTCAGCGGACGTCCGCCCAACTTTGGGATTTGCTTAACAGGCTCGGGGATAGCTTCACCGGTCTTGATGCGACGAACCATACGCAGCAGCTCGTCAGAGGCTTTACGGCGCAATTCGGAATCACTCAGCGCATTTGCACGCATGTCGGTATACAGCCCCGTAACCAGCCAATAGCAGGCTTTATGTTTCAGCGTTAACGGTTCGATTTCATGCTCAGGCCATGGGTAAGACTCAGCGTCTGGATACTGACCGCGAGTCCGGCAATACTGGTAAACCATATCAACCAGCTCACTCGCGTCTGGTAGGCCTACAGTTACCGCCTCCTCAGAACGACACCAGGCTACGAACTGCCCCGGCGACGGCATGAAGGGTTTTTCCTGTTTGCGGGCAACACGCATTCCGGAGTTAATCTGCTCCATCGTGGTGATCCCATTCTCCTTGAACGCCAACAACCACTGGCGACGCATCTCGTTGAGGTCTTCCACAGATTTGTTGGCCAGCACCGGGAATACGGCGAGCAACTGGCGGAACAGCTCGTTGAAGATCTCCGCAGTCTTTGCCGCCTGGCGCTTTACTGCCTGCTGGTCTTGCATTTCAGGAAGCCCGGCAGCTAATCGCTGGAAGTTGTCCCGGTCGAAGTTATGCATGCTTTCTGCGATAGATTTCATTCGAGTACCCCGTCGATCCAGTCGGTGTTATCCAGCGTACTGGCGCCTGATTTGTTTTTTGATGGGCCATGGCTACGAAGTCGTTTTGTCGTGAGCTGATCCCACTGTTTGCGTAGTTTTGATGGGCAGAGAATGTTTTCTTGCCAGAAATCATTTTCATTCGCCCACTTGAACAGTTCGCAGATTTCATAGTGAGTGCGCTTGTCCTGCAGACGCATCAGGCGGATGGTGTTCGCCCATTCAACCCAGTTGGGCTCTGAGAGGGAGGCGTTCACGGTGAGGGCTTTATCGAAAATCCATCGCGCGGCTTTGAGGTCGTCAGCTGTTCCCCAGGATTTACCGGCAGGGGTATAAATCCCATCGGCCGCTTCTGGATGACGAGAGAGAAACTCATGAGTTTTCTTGTTTCGGGATTCTTCAGAATTCCGAGACGAAGATCTTTTAATATTGTTTTTGTTATAGTCTTGGGTGTCTACCGTTTCCGGGAAGGTTTTTCCCGATTCCGGGAAGGAAATTCCCGTTTTCGGGAAGAGTTTTCCCGTTTTCGGTTTGTCCAAAATCCAGGCGGATAGCTCAGTATTTATACCGACAGTTTTCATCACACCATGCTTGTGACTAAAAATAATTCCCCGTGCTGCGAGTAGCTTTATCGCATCTGAAACATGAGAATCACTCAACCCGGTTAACTCAGAAATGACGGTATTTGTCACCCGATCCTGTTTTTTGTTCCATCCGTAGGTGAGCCAGATAACAGCCTCAAGACACTGCCACTCGCGCCCGGACATACGCAGCCGCGGCTTGAGTTTTTGTATCTCATTGGCGATTCTGGTGTAGCCGTTGGACAGGTCGGCCATGCGACCTCCCGTTAGTTGGGTTTTGATTGGAAAATTGATAACTTCAGCGGTATTTGACATACTTCATCCCGTGAATTGACCCAATTAATTCACCCGAAGGCCGGCTGTGTTCGAGCACACCGGTCTTCACCCTTTCAGAACAACCCAGCCTGGTCGCCGCCCTTTCGCACTTTGCGCTTTGCTTCCCGACGTTCAGCTGCGCTGGTCTGCTTCTCTGCCCATAACTTTGCGTGTCGCATAACATCGTCAAACATCCCCCCTTTTCGGCTTGCCTGTGACATCCGCTTGTACAAATCGACCGCCTGGTATGCCCCCCCCTGAGCCACTGCTTGCGTGAAGCCCTGGCGAAGAAGTTCCTCGCGGACGTTCTTCTCAATAAATTCGATGTGATTCATGGATATCCCGCTTACATCACGCCGAGCATTGAGCTCACGATCGTCATCAGTGCTCCTGTCTGCTCAGGCATTAACCTGAAAAGCGACGCTATTCCCTCGCTCACCTCCTTCAGCTTCTGGTGCTCCGGCGCGTTCAGCATCACCGCCTGCTTTGCTTCAGCGCATTCCTTCATGGCCGAAGACAGGCGCGACAAAATATCGTCCTGAGGCATCAGACGATGGCGGAACTCCAGCGGAAGAACAGCCATGATTGCCGGGGTAAGAAGGCGAACGTACTCGCGATAGCGCTCAGAATCGGCAGGGTTGTCCAGGTAGCGAAAAAGCTTCTGTCGGGCACGGCTGATATCATCAGGAAACGCGATCTCCTCGCCGCCCTGCTGTCGCCACGCATCGATGATATGTGCCGACACAACATCCTGCCCTTCAGCTGCAGCCCAGGCGCGAACGGCAGAGCGAATTGCGTCGTGATCCGCCTCTCTCTGTTGATTACGCTTTATCAGAGCGCCGGTGTTGAATCCGGTATTTTGTTGAAAGGGAAGTGTTTGCATGTTCAGCCTTCCTGTTTAGGCAGGCCGTCAGTTGGGTTTGGGTACGCCTCAGGATCAATTTCATGAGGCGTTACTTCCCAGTTAAGAAAACGGCATAGTGGGACGATGCGTTTTTGAGGCACTCCATTCTCGTAAATCCACTTACCAACAGCCTGACCGCTGATGCCAAAGTGCTTTCCGATACAGGCACGAGATGCTGCCTTACTGATTTTTTTTTGCGTCTCTTTGTTCATGTGCTCTCCTTGGTTTGATGGAGAGAAGCATACATGACGAAAGTTTATGTTTCAACAAACGAAAGAAATTGTTTTAGTGCTGAGTGAAACCTTAGGTTGTAAAATGCACTTATGAATGAGATCACTTACCCAGTTTTTGCCAAAAGAATTCAACAAGTCATGACTGAAAATGGCTGGAATAAATCCGATCTAGCCAAGAAGGTCATGCTCTCGCACACTGCTGTGCAAAATTGGGCTAAAGGGAAAAGTGTTGCGAGTGGTGAGAGGTTAAAGCGGCTTGCTGCAGCAACAGGAAAACCAGAGCACTGGTTCTTTCTTCCCTCAGATGAAACTGATGATAAGCCTGATCAGACGTTATCATCAAATCGTGACCTGGACGAAAAGGAGCTAATGATACTCTCGCTCTTTAACCAACTTCCTGAGTCCGAGAAGTTGCGTCTTATCCTTCACACCAAAGGTGTCCTGCACGATATCGAGTTGCTTAAGAACGACGTCTACGACCTCATAAACAATCAAAAAAAATAGAAAACGTAACCCCCTCCAACCAATGGCACCTTTGCGGTGCCATTTTTTTTGCCCGTTAGCGAAATAAATACTTTCGTACTCACTTTACAACCGAAACTTTATGTTGCATCATTTGTCACATCGACAACAAACGCATTGTTGTCAGGTGGTAAACGTTCCGCTGGCCGGCGACAAGGCAGAGGTTGAAATGAGTAAACAAGGCATCAGAGCCATGGTCATTTCGGCAGTAATTGGACTCTTCATCTGGATCGCGCTTATCAGCGCACTGAGGGAGTTATTTCTATGATTGATTTCGCACGCAAACCCGCTCGTCAGCAGGCTATTCGTTTAAGTCCGCTGTCAGCTTTAATCCGCCGGGTGTGCTACATGCTCGCGCAAAAAGGAGACCCTTCATGAGCACGATGTTTGCCCTGGTTCTCACCGTCAGCATGCTGACGGGCGGTAATCAGGATGTCCTGCTCGGCGTTTACGGCACTGAGAATGACTGCAAGGCAGCCGCAGAAGAGCAACACGTGAAAGCTGAATGTTATCCGCTGAAAGGTGTATTGGACGAGCATCCGGCCGGGTTCACGGTGCAAATGTAGGGGGAAGAATGCAGAAGAAATGCGGTTACTGCCGTAAAGCAATCGAGGGAAAACCAGTGGTAAGCACCCTGTTGTACCTCCAGGGGAACCAGCTCGCTCGGAAAGAAAAAGAGTATTGCTCAGAACGTTGCGCCTCTCACGACCAGATGGCTCACGAGGGCTAACGTAAACCCGCCTAAGCGGGCTGTACGTCCGGTGCCACCGACCAAAGTTACACCGGAAATTACCAAAACCAATGACCACCCTGAATGGGCGCTACCAATGGCCCGGGGGATTCTACATCCAAAATAGAGGCTATCACATGGAATATTTTTATCTGATAAAAGCGACTCAAAAATCGGGTAAAGCTGATGCCGTAATCTGGCGCACTAATAAATCAGAAGCTCGCGCCCTTCTGCAGTTGGACGTCGATCTGGAAGACGCTGGGATCGAAACAGGCCGCGGCAAAGACTATCAAAAACCAATTCGCACCGATTTCCCGGTATTCAATGACCTGCCGGCGGAAGGTGTTCTCGATTACTCATGGTGCGAACGCTACCAGCTCGGCGACGATGGCCGCACCTGGGCTCTGAAGCCAGGTCAGGTACCTGCGGATCATCACATCGATGATGCCGGAGTATCTGCTGAGCCCGTTAGTGGCGAGCTGGTTGATGCCAATAATACTGGCGACGTGGCACAAGATGAGACCGTGGAAACTTTCGGTAGCGATGAATACCAGGACGATTCGAGCGCGCTTTTTAACGTGGCAGAACTCCCCTTTCGCGCTCAGTTGCTGGCGCAGTACATGGCTGAAGAACGTCACGTTTATCATATCAGCATGCCTCACCGGCAGGAGCTGTCAGTTCTTGAAATGGACACTGATAACGCAGCCGTCCAGGATCTGATTCTGGCCGCCGAGAGTATCCCTGAAATCAAAAAATACGATATGCCGGCGCTCTGGAAATTCACCAGTGCCAATAAAAAAGTCTTCCCGGAAGGGAAGCGGCATGAGCTCGGCAAGCGTATCCAGTTTGCAAAGCTGTGGTTCGCCACGAACGCGATTGACCGCGGCATTCTCACCAGGGAATGGGCTGCCGGTAACTGTATTTCTTCAGTTATGAAAACTGATGCAGGAACTAATGCTGGCGGCGGTAATAAAACCGATCGCAATCCCGACTACACCCATACCCTTGATACGCTCGATGTAGAAATAGCCCTGGCCACAATGCCAATGGATTTCGATATCTACAATTTCCCGGCATCAATTCACCGCCGGGCCAAAGAGATCGTCCAGAAGAAAGAAAGTCCGTTCAAGGAATGGTCGGCTGCCCTGCGCAAAACCCCTGGCATCCTGGATTATTCGCGTGCGGCGATTTTTGCACTAATCAGGGAAGCATCCAGCGGAATAACTCCTTTTCCAGATCGGTTGCGTGGCTACATCAACGCAAATCTGACTGAGCATAAGCATGACGCTCCTTCCCCTGAAACGCTTGAAAAAGCTGGTCATGTTTCATCTGCCGCCGTCACTCTGGACGCTGTGAAAAAGGCTATCGATGGAGATGAAGGTGTGCCTGACCTGGAAACTCTCTCAACTGACTTTCAGGTAATTGGCACCGAACTGGTGAAAGAAGCTCAAAAGAAACGTCCTGACGCTAATCAGGTTCTGGCCGCCGAACGTGGCGAATATGTCGAAGGTATCAGTGACCCCACGGATCCGAAGTGGATAACCGAAGACCTGACCAAACCCAGAGCCCCGGAAATTGCAAATCTCGGCGGCGGAATGTTTTCAATTGAAGGCCTTATGACTTCACCGGCTACTAATGCCACCGAAGAAGGAACCACCAGCAATGTGCAGATGGAAACGGCTCAGCCGGTCGAAGACGAAAATGATAATGCGGTATCAGCAGGCGAAGGCGCTGATGAGCCTCCTGCGCAAACAACTGCCGTGAACATGAGCAAAATACTGGCTGAACGCTGCCCGGATCTTACCGCCGCAGTGCTGAATAGCCAGGTTTCCGAGAGTGCTCACAGTGATGATGAGGAAGAGGCTGAACAAATAGCGCCAGCATGGCCGGAGTATTTCGAGCCAGGTCGATATGAAGACGTGCCAAATGAGATCTACCACGCCGCTAACGGTATCAGCTCCACGATGGTTAAAGATGCACGGGTATCGCTGATGTATTTCGAGGCGCGCCACGTATCTAAAACCATCCAGAAGGTACGCTCCCCTGTTCTGGATATGGGAAATCTGGTGCATGCACTGGCGCTGCAGCCTGAGCAGCTGGAAAAAGAATTCAGCATCGAGCCGGAAATCCCGGAAGGCGCCTTCACCACGACTGCGACGATCCGCGCGTTTATCGACGAGTACAACGCCGGGCTTCCGCCGCTGTTGAGTGCTGACGATATCAAGACGCAGTTGGAGGCGCACAACGCCACTCTGCCCGCTCCTGTACCGCTGGGCGGCGACAAAGATGCAATTGGCATTGCGTATCTGGAATTACCTGACGAGTTCAAGCGAATCGTTGGTGACGATAAAAACTTTACCGCGTCAGCAATGAAGGCCTGCATCAAAGAATACAACGCCACCCTGCCAGCGCCTGTTAAAACCAGCGGCAGCCGTGATGCCATGTTGGAACAACTGGCGATTATCAATCCTGACATAGTTGCTCAGGAAGCACAGAAGCCGCAGCCGCTGAAAGTATCAGGCACTAAGGCGGATCTGATTCAGGCCGTGAAATCGGTTAAACCGGTTGCCGTGTTTGCCGATGAGCTGCTGGATGCATGGCGCGAGAACCCGGAAGGAAAAGTGCTGGTTACCCGCCAGCAGCTGGCTACGGCACTGGCCATTCAGAAAGCGCTGTTGAATCACCCGACCGCCGGCAAGTTATTGACGCACCCGAGCCGTGCCGTCGAGGTGAGCTATTTCGGCATTGATGAGGAAACCGGTCTGGAAGTTCGCGTGCGTCCTGACCTTGAGATAGACATGGGCGGCCTGCGCATCGGTGCGGACCTTAAAACCATCAGCATGTGGAACATCAAGCAGGAAGGCCTGCGCGCGAAACTGCACCGGGAAATCATCGAGCGCGATTACCACCTGAGCGCGGCTATGTACTGCGAAACCGCAGCCCTTGACCAGTTCTTCTGGATATTCGTCAACAAAGACGAGAACTACCACTGGATCGCCATCATCGAGGCATCCGAAGAACTACTGGAACTCGGCATGCTGGAATACCGCAAAGCTATGCGCGCGATCGCGAACGGTTTCGACACTGGCGAATGGCCGGCGCCAATCACTGAGGATTACGCCGAAGAACTCAACGATTTTGATTTGAGCCGTCTCGAAGCGCTGCGCGTACAGGCATAAGGGGATATGACGATGGAAAACACCAATATTGTTACCACTGAGCAACAGGCTCCAAATACCATTTCTGCCAGTAACGCCATCTTCAACGTGCAGGCGCTCGGCCAGCTAACGGCATTTGCAAACCTGATGGCAGATTCTCAGGTGACGGTACCTGCACACCTCGCGGGTAAACCTGCCGATTGCATGGCGATCGTTATGCAGGCAATGCAATGGGGCATGAATCCCTACGCAGTAGCGCAAAAAACGCATCTGGTAAACGGTGTGCTTGGGTATGAAGCCCAATTGGTCAATGCGGTAATCGCCAGCTCAAGCGCCATTCATGGCCGCTTTCACTATCGTTACGGAGGCGACTGGGAGCGCTGCACCAGGACTCAAGAGGTCACCCGGGAAAAGCACGGCAAAAACGGGAAATACAATGTCACCGAGCGTGTACGAGGCTGGACAGATGAGGACGAAATCGGGTTATTCGTCCAGGTCGGCGCGATTCTGCGCGGTGAATCGGAAATCACCTGGGGGGAGCCACTTTATCTCTCTGGAGTCGTCACACGTAATTCTCCTTTGTGGGTTTCTAACCCGAAACAGCAAATCGCTTATCTGGGCGTCAAATACTGGGCGCGGCTGTATTGCCCGGAAGTCATCCTGGGTGTTTACAGCCCGGATGAGGTTGAACAAAGGACCGAGCGAGAAATAAACCCGACGCCGGCGCAAAGAATGTCTGTGGCAGAGATCACCAGCGGAACAGACATCACCACCAGCGCGCAGGATTCAGCTCTCAATATTGATTCCCTGGCAGATGATTTCCGTGACCGCATTGAGCGCGCCGAATCGGTCGATGCAGCAAAAGCCATCAGGGCGGATCTGGATAAAGAGAAAGCTGTGCTGGGCACTGTTCTCTTCACCGAGCTGAAAGGTAAAGCCGTGCAGCGTTATTTCATGGTTGACGCCAGAAACAAAGTTGAGGCCGCGATCAACTCTCTACCTAATCCCGGAGAACCGGAAGCCGTCGAACTGTTCGCTAAAGCTGAAGGCATTCTCAACGGCGCGAAACGCCACCTCGGTGATGAACTGTATGACCAGTTCCGCATCACCCTGGACGACATGAAACCGGAATACGTGGGCTAACCAGATTGGGAGGGGAAACTCTCCCGATAAAGGAATGTATATGCGATTGATTAACCGAAGCAGACACTCCCCTCTGGGCCGTCAGGCGTGCGATGCCGCGCTGGCAAAACATGTTGAGCTTTATGGCGATTATGGCCGGCAGAAAATGAAGCGGACCTATACCGTCGTGGTTCAGGGCACAAAAATCACTGTTGAAGTCGTTAATAGGAATTGCAGCTACGTGGCCACGGCCATGAACTGCGCCCGGCGGCTCCGGCATTTACCCGGTCAGGTTTCCTGATGTCGGAATATCACCCTATCGGGCTTTGATGGCTCATATTAATCAAACTGGAGGTTTACATGGGACAGCTCGTTAGCTTAGAAGACTGGGCTTCCGGTCCTAATGGGTTTAAGCATCCGCCATCCAGAGCGTCGTTGCACAGAATTGCAAAAACGGGACAAACGATCCCGAGGGCGCTAAAGCTTGGTCGGCGATGGGTTATAGATGAAGATGCAAAATTCATAGGCTTAATCACATCGCCGGTTCTACCACCCCGCATGCCGAAAGCGGTTAAAACGCTAATGGAGCGAGTAATTAATGGCAGCCAGACCACGTGATCACAAAGTTAATATTCCAAATCTTTATTGCAAATTGGATAAACGTAACAGCAAAACTTACTGGCAATACCGGCACCCCTTAACCGGTCAGTTTATCGGGTTTGGCACTGATCAGGATGCGGCCAGTCAGGCCGCAACTGAACTTAATCGCCTGCTGGCACAACAGGAAACGGCTCAGTCGTTTGCCCTTATAGATATGGTGAATCATAAAAAGGTTAATTCAAAAAAATCCATACGGATGCGGGTATGGATAGACCGTTATCTAAAGATTCAAGAGGAGCGACTCAGTGATAACGAAATAAAACTTAATACGCTCAAATCGAGAAAGACATGCGTCGGTGTTCTTGCACAACGGATGCCTGATGTTGGGATACAGGAAGTAACCACGAAAATGCTTGCAGCCATTACCGACGAATATAAAACCAAAGGTAAAGCACGAATGGCACAAACGCTTCGTAGCGTCTGGATCGATTTGTTCAGGGAAGCACAACATGCGGGCGAAGTTGAGCCAGGATACAACCCGGCACTAGCTACCAGAAAAGTAGTTGCTCGAGTAAACCGCTCTCGACTGAATTTTGAAATGTGGCAAGCGATCTTTGAAGCGGCCAGCGATATGGCCCCTTACGTTCAAAACTCCATGCTGTTGGCGATAGTCACCGGACAAAGGCGCGGTGATCTCGCCAAAATGAAGTTCTCAGATGTTTGGGATGGATACCTGCACGTTAAGCAGCTAAAGACAGGTGTGAAACTTGCTATTCCACTCAGTTTGCGCAGTGAGGTGCTGGACATTAGCCTGGCACAAGTGATCAAGCGCTGTAGGGATCGGGTTGTTAGCCCGTGGCTTCTTCACCACGTAACGTCCAGCGGGAAAGTAAAAGCCGGCGATCAGGTTGGCGAGAACAGCCTTAGCGTTTCCTTCAAACTCGCAGTGGATAGCACTAACCTTTCCATTGAAAGAGGGAAAACAATGCCTACTTTCCATGAGCAGCGCTCACTGTCCGAACGTCTGTATGAGGCACAGGGAATCAATACCCAACAGCTGTTAGGACACTCATCAGAAAAAATGACAGCACAGTATCACAACGATCGGGGTCTCGATTGGGTGAAAGTCAAACCGCCCTGCTCCACGAACCATTGATAGCCGTCGTCGGCCAGCATCTGGGTCCACAGATAGGCGTAATAGCCTGCCGCATAGCCGCCGCCGAAGATATGGGAGAAATAGCTGCTGCGATAGCGCGGGGGGACCGCCGCCAGATCCAGGTTCTCTTCCCGAAGCACCAGCTGCTCAAACGCGTCCACCTCCTCCGGTAATGCCGAGGTCGACAGGCTATGCCACCGCATATCGAGTAACGCAGCAGCCAACAGCTCGCTCATGTCGTACCCTTTATTGAAGGTTGCCGCACGCAACATATTGTCGCGTAGCGCCTGCGGCATCGGGTCCCCTGACTGGTAGTGCTTCGCGTAGTGGGCAAACACCTGCGGCTGGCTGGCCCAGTGTTCGAAGATCTGCGAAGGAAATTCGACAAAATCGCGCGGCGTATTGGTCCCCGAGAGACTGGCGTAGCGCTGGCTGGCGAACAGCCCATGCAGGGTATGGCCGAACTCATGAAACAGGGTGATCACCTCATCCCACGACAGCAGCGCGCTCTGCCCTGCCTGCGGGCGGACGTAGTTGCAGACATTGTAGATAACCGGGCGCTGCGCGCGCAGAGTCGACTGTTCGACAAACACATCCATCCATGCGCCGCCGCTCTTTGAGTCACGAGCGTAGTAGTCACCGTAAAACAGCGCCATCCCTTCGCCGTTGTGATCGAAGATCTCCCAGACCCGCACATCCGGGTGATAGACCGGTATATCGAAGCGCTCAACAAAGCGCAGACCAAAGAGCTGCGAGGCCGTCCAGAAGACGCCGTCGTGCAGCACCCGTTCGAGGGCAAAATAGGGTTTGAGCTGCGCGTCATCAATGGCATAGGCAGCCCGCCGCACCTGCTCACTGTAGTAAAGCCAGTCCCATGCCGTCGCGCGAAAACTCCCGCCTTCGTTGTCGATCACCTGCTGGATGTCCGCCAGCTCACGTTCCGCCCTCGCCCGCGCCGCCGGGGCGATCTGACGCATAAAGCCCAATGCCTCCGCCGGGGAAGCCGCCATTTGATCGGTCAGCGCCCAGCTGGCGTAATCAGCGGCTCCCAACAGCTCAGCCTGCTGCGCGCGGATCGCCGCCAGCCGCAGTACCAGGTCACGCGTATCATGCTCATCGCCCTGCTGATTGCGGGTCCAGCCGGCGGCGAAGAGATTCTCCCGCGTTTGCCGGTCGCGCAGCGCAAGCAGCTGCGGCTGCTGGGTGGTATTGGTCAGCGTCAGCAACCAGCGGTCGCTAAGCCCTCTTTCACGCGCTGCGTCAGCCGCCGCCGCTATCTCCTCATCGCTCAGGCCAGCCAGCTGATGCCGGTAATCAACCACCAGGCCGCCGCTTTTTGCCGCTCCCAGCAGTCGCTGCTGGAACTGACTTTGCAGCGTAGCCGCTTCGGTGTTCAGTGTGCGCAGCGCCGCCTGCTGCTCGGGAGCCAGCGTCGCCCCGGCGTGAACAAAATGTTGCCACGTCAGGGTCAGGAGACGATAGGACTCGCTGTCCAGCGCCAGCGCGTCGCGCTGCTCGTAGACGCTGTTCACGCGCTGAAACAAGGCCGCATTAAGCCAGATGTCATTCCCCAGCTCGGCGAGTTCGGCGGAAAATTGTTCATCCAGTGATTGAATATAAGGATTGGTATGGGCGCCAGCCATGGCGAAAAAGACCCGCGTCACCCGCGCCAGCAGCTGACCACTCTGCTCCAGCGCCTCGAGCGTGTTGGCGAAACTAGCCGGCTGCGGATTGTCGATAATAGCGCGAATTTCGGCCCGCTGCTGCCGGACGCCCTCATCAAACGCCGGGCGATAGTGGCTGTCGTCAATCACATCGAACGGCGGCGCCTGGTAAGGCAACGTACTGACGCTAAAAAAGGGGTTTCGTTCGGACATCTTTCTCTCCTGTACAGGCTAATGCTGTAAGATTAGGCCTCTCCTTAAGGGGTCGCAATGATTTCCGTTACCGGTCGCCGCCTGTGCGTGCTATGGTATGAAAACACAAAAAGCGTTGAGGAACAGTAAGATGATTATCATGGTCACCGGCGCCACCGCCGGTTTTGGTGAAAGTATTACTCGCCGTTTTATCGCTAACGGTCATAAAGTGATTGCCACCGGTCGTCGTGAAGAGCGCCTGAAGACGCTGAAAGACGAGCTGGGCGATAACCTTTATATCGCGCAACTTGACGTCCGCAACCGCGCCGCCATTGAGACGCTGATTGCTGACCTGCCGGCCGAGTGGCAGGCTATCGATGTGCTGGTGAACAACGCCGGCCTGGCGCTTGGTCTGGAGCCGGCGCACCGCGCCAGTGTGGAAGACTGGGAAGATATGATCGACACCAATAATAAAGGGCTGGTGTACATGACCCGCGCCGTGCTGCCGGGGATGGTTGAGCGCAATCGCGGCCATATCATCAATATCGGCTCTACGGCAGGCAGCTGGCCTTACGCCGGCGGAAACGTCTATGGGGCGACCAAAGCCTTTGTCCGTCAGTTTAGCCTCAATCTTCGTACCGACCTGCACGGCACCGCGGTGCGCGTGACCGACATCGAGCCGGGTCTGGTGGGCGGCACCGAGTTTTCTAACGTCCGCTTTAAGGGCGATGACGCTAAAGCCGAAAAAGCTTACGAAAATACCCAGGCGCTAACGCCGGAAGATGTGACCGAGGCGGTCTGGTGGGTCGCCAGCCTGCCGAAACATGTCAACATCAACACCCTGGAGATGATGCCGGTGAGTCAGAGCTTTGCCGGACTCAGCGTTCACCGTCAGGGCTAACCGTCAGCCACCCGGCCTGCGGGCCGGGTATGGGCGGAAACGCAAAAAACGCGTAAAATAGTGCGCATAACCCCCTAAAAAGTAACCATCAATGGCCGCAGAATCGCAACTGAATCCGACGCAACCCGTCAATCAGCAAATTTATCGCATCCTCCGCCGGGATATCGTTCACTGCCTGATCCCGCCTGGTACACCGCTGTCGGAGAAAGAAGTCTCCGTGCGTTTTGCGGTGTCTCGTCAGCCGGTGCGCGAAGCCTTCATTAAGCTGGCGGAAAACGGACTTATCCAGATTCGTCCCCAGCGCGGTAGCTACGTCAATAAAATCTCATTGTCGCAGGTGCGTAATGGTTGCTTCGTCCGCCAGGCGATTGAGTGCGCGGTGGTTCGCCGTGCCGCCGGCATGATTAACGAAGAGCAACTTTATCAGCTGGAACAGAATCTTCACCAGCAGCGTATTGCTGTTGATCGGCAGCAGTTAAACGACTTTTTCCTGCTCGATGATGAATTTCACCAGAAGCTGTCGATTATTGCCGACTGTCAGCTGGCCTGGGAGACGGTGGAAAATATTAAAGCCGCCATCGATCGCGTCCGCTATATGAGTCTGGACCATGTCACCTCTCCGGAGATGCTTCTGCGACAGCATCATGAGATTTTCACCGCGCTGGAAAAACGCGATGCCGAGGCGGTAGAAAAAGCCATGAGTATCCATTTGCATGAAATCAGCGAATCCGTACTGCTGATTCGCCAGGAGAACCGCGACTGGTTTAGTGAAGAATAAGAGTCAGACGGCTGCCGGCATGGCCGACGCAGCCGTCCTCATTGAAGGGATTATCTAACGACCAATACCGGCGTTTTGGCGTAGCGCAGAATTGACTCGGCGTTGGAGCCCAGCAGATGGGTGGAGATCCCCGGTTTGCGGGAACCAATCACAATGACATCGAACTCTTCGTTGTTACTGATAGCCAGAATTTCGTCACGCACGTTGCCAAAGACTACGCGGGTATGGATCCGCGTCATGGGGATGGCGAACAGTCGCGCCACCTCGCGCATTTTTTTCTCCGACTCTTCTTTCATATAGGCTTCAAACTTACGAATATCCGCCGTAAAACCGCGCAATAGCGAACGGCTGCTGTTCGGCAGAACGTTGAGCAAGGTGATCTCGCCATTTTCGGCCGAAGCGAGAAATTCCGCGTGACGCACCGCTTTATCGCTTAAATCCATTTCAAAGACATCAACAGGCAATAAAATTTTTTTATACATGGCCCGTACTCCTTTTGCAGAGAAAGTTCTTTTTCAATAACTTAACTATGCCATTATTGCGATGAAATACCAGCCATTGTTCGGAAAAATAACAGCTAATTATCTTTAGTAAATCAGGGAAATATAGAGTTATGTATAGACATTGCGTTCGATCATATTCTGCGTCTGCTAAAACCGATCGTCAGCAAAAAATAGACATCAGCGGATGTATCGTAGAAATAACTGAAGAGCCGGTGTCGACCCCGGGACCGACACCGGAAAAAGATTATTGCGCGGCGGCCCACGCGGCGACGGTAGCTTTAGCCCCCTGCCGCTGCAGCGCTAAGTAGGCGCGGGTCACCGCCGTGACAAAGCGTGACTCCTGCGGCAATTCGACGCCAAAAATCGCCTCAATACCCAACAGCGCTTTGACTCGCGCTTCGCCATCGGCGCTGGCAGCCACCGCTTGCTGGATAACCGGCAACAACGGGTCGCATATCTCGATTGCCTGGCCCGCATCGTCAACGCCGCCAACGTAGCGCATCCACCCTGCCACGCCCAGCGCCAGCAGTGTAAAATCACGCTGATGCACCAGATGCCAGCGTATTGAGTCCAGCATGCGCTGGGGCAACTTCTGGCTGCCGTCCATGGCTATCTGCCAGGTGCGGTGCTTCAGCGCCGGATTGCAGTAACGGTCAATCAGCAAACTGGCATAGCGTGACAGATCCACCCCCTGCACCTTCAGCGTTGGTGCCTGTTCGTCCAGCATCAACGACAGCGCCGCGCGACGGTAGTTATCGTCCTGCATACAGTCGTTGATATGCTGATAACCGGCCAGATAGCCGAGATAAGCGAGGAACGAATGGCTACCATTGAGCATTCTCAGCTTCATCTCTTCGAAAGGCACCACGTCGGCGACCAGTTCCGCTCCCGCTTTCTCCCACTGCGGACGTCCGGCAACAAAGTTATCCTCAATCACCCACTGACGGAAAGGTTCGCAGGCCACCCCGGCCGGGTCGCGAACCCCGGTCAGCTGGGTAATTTTATCGAGGGTTTCGGCAGTCACCGCCGGGACAATCCGGTCCACCATCGTCGACGGAAAGGTGACATTCTGCTCTATCCATGCGGCAAGATCCTCGTCTAAAGCCCGGGCGTAGGCGCAGACGACGTTGCGCATAACGTGACCATTTTCCGGCATGTTATCGCAGGACATCACGGTAAAAGCAGGCAGGCCGGCCGCCCGGCGGCGAGATAAGGCCTCCACCACTACCCCCGCCGCCGATTTTGGCTGGTGCGGGTTATGCAGATCGGCGGCGATCAGCGGGTGATCGAGCTGCAGTTCGCCGCTGGCTGGCGAATGGCAATAGCCTTTCTCAGTAATCGTCAGGGAGACAATGGCCACCTGTGGCTGGCACATCGCCGCCAGCACCGCTTCGAGACCATCAACCCCGGCGTGCAGCGCCTGCTTCACCACACCAACCACGCGCGCGGTCCAGGCGTCGGCGGACATTTCGGCGACGGTATACAGCAGATCCTGCTGCTGGAGATCGGCGATCTGCTGCTCGCCGCCAATCAGATTAACTTCGGTGTAGCCCCAGTCGCTGCCGTGCTCGCTGGCCAGTATATCGGCATACACAGCCTGATGAGCGCGATGAAACGCGCCAAAACCAAGATGAACGATACGGGGGATCAGTGCGCTGCGATCGTAGGTCGGCAGCGTGGCGTTAGCGGTTAAGAGGGTGTTTTCCATGATGACTCTCGTTGTTATGTAGCCCATCAACCATTCTCGGGGAGAACTCTCGAGGAGAATGCCTTTGTGCCTCAACCATCTCACGCAATTGGTATAACATCTTTGATTTCTGTCAACTACCATACAAGAAGATCTTGCGTGATAAAGCACGGGGCACGAGGCTGCAATCGCCGCAGTGACAGGATAGCGCAGGTAACGGGAGGAGAAGAACATGGCGGCCGCGCGTCCCTGCGGGCCTGCTGTTGACGAATCGCCGAGCGTTGCTAATCGATGCGAGTTTTGACGATAAAGAAGTAGCACAGCGCCCCGGCAAAGGTCACCCCGGCGGCGATCACCAGCGCCAGATTGAAAGAGTGAGTCGTATCCACTACCCAGCCGGTCACGATCGGCGCGAAGGAGGCAAACACAAAGCTGCCGAAGTTCTGGATCGCCGCCACCGAAGCCACTTTATGCTCCGCCACCATTACCTGCACCAGCCCCCAGGCGGACGTCCCGGCAAAATGAACGCAAAACAGCGCCATGGAGATAAAAGCCACCGCCTGGGCTGGCGTGGACGATTGCACCACCAGCAAGGTGCCCAGCGCCGACAGCACCAGACCGATAACAATCGCCGTTTTGCGGGTTTTCGCCTGATCGTAGCCTCTGCGCGCCAGGGCATCGACCACCAGGCCGTTGACCCACATCCCCACCGCCGCGGCAAGAAACGGGATCGCCGCCACCCAGCCGGTACGGGCCAGGCTTAACCCCTGCTGCGCCTGCAAATAGCCGGGCAACCAGGCGATATACAGCCAGCCGGTGTAGTTCACACCGGAAAAGCCGAGGATCATCCCCCAGGTAGTCCGCCGTTTAAACAGAGCCAGCCATTCGCTAAACTTCAGCGCCGGGCGGGCCGCCTCCTCACTGGCCAGATACTGCTGCTCCTCCTCCTGCAGGGTAAACTGCCGACGGTTACGGTAGCCCACATACCAGCACAGGCCGACCACGATCCCGGCTAAACCAATCACCACAAACATCGTTCGCCAACCCCAGGCCAACTGCATGATGACCAGGGCCGGCGGGGCGATAGCCTGGCCCAGCACCGTCGAGGAGTTGAATATTCCCACCGCCGTGCCGCGCTCTCTTTGCGCATACCAGTCGTTGATCGATTTCACGCCGGCTGGCATAAACGGCGCTTCGCCGATCCCGAGGCCAATGCGCAGCAGAATAAAATGCGAGAACGAATTGACCATCCCGGTCAGGGCCTGCATTGCGGACCAGAAAATCAGCCCGGCGCCCAGCACAATCCGTGGCCCCAGGCGATCCAACAAAATACCGGAGGGCAGTTGCGCGAAGCCGTAAGAGAGCGAAAAGGCGGAGAGCAGCACCCCGAACTCGGTGGCGCTAAGGCCCAGGTCGGCGCGTATCGCCTCCCCGGCGACGCTCAGCGAAGAGCGGTCAAGAAAGTTGACGATACCGGCGATAAACAGCAGCGTCAGGGTGATCTTCTGCACCCGACGGATGCGTAACGGCGTCGCCCCGGTCCGGGCGGCAAGAGTCTCGATAGCCATCGTTGTTCCTTACAGAGTCATATGAAATAGGATGTCTGATAAGTAAGGCAACAGGCCGACTACCATACAAGAATTAGGGTTGAAAAAAGCGGCAGGGATCACACATGACGGGCTTAGGCCCGTCCCCACCCCGCCACGATGATTAGCATACCGCACAGGGCGATGGCCGCGCCCGCCCAGTCATAATGGGTTAATTTGACCCCATCAACGACCCGCAGCCAGAGCAATGCGGTACAAACGTACACCCCACCGTAGGCGGCATATACCCGCCCGCTGGCGGCCGGATGGAGCGTCAGGAGCCAGACGAATAGCGCCAGCGCCAGGGCGGTGGGGATCAGCAGCAGCGGCGTTGCCCCGCGCTTGAGCCATAACCACGGTAGATAACAGCCGACGATTTCACACAGAGCGGTAGCAAAGAACAGCAGCGTTGTTTTGAGCATTAAAAGATTCGTAAAAGAGACAAAGCGTTGAACTATTCTACGCGATAATAGCTTCTGCCCCACGCTGTTTTGCCGGCTATGCCCGACAAAAGAGCTGTAGTAAACTGAATCTGAGGGTTAACCCATCACTTAAAGGAAATCGTGATGAACATGACACTGAACAAACGCTGGTGCCTGACCGCCATTCTGGCGTTAAGCGCTGTGGTCTACACCTCCAGCTCCTATGCCGCCACCGACCGGCTGGTGATTGAATCTGGCGACAGCGCGCAGAGCCGTCAGCAGGCGTCGATGGAAAAAGAGCAATGGAACGACACCCGCAGCCTGCGCCAGAAGGTGAACAAACGGGCGGAAAAAGAGTGGGATAAAGCCGATGTCGCTTTCGACGCGCAGGATAACTGCCAGAAGAGCGCCAACGTCAATGCCTATTGGGAGCCAAACACCCTGCGCTGTCTTGACCGTCGCACCGGCCGCGCGATCAATCCCTGAGCCGCTCCCTGACCACGCTGGCGCCTGCGGGCGCCGCCTTTCTGTAATCCCTTTTCCGTTTTGACCACAGGAATCTCCATGACCGACGCGCTACACGTCAAACTCCGCCCGCTTGAGCGCGAAGATTTGCGCTTCGTCCACCAGCTCGATAACAACGCCAGCGTCATGCGCTACTGGTTTGAAGAGCCGTACGAGGCCTTCGTTGAGCTCTCCGATCTGTACGACAAACATATTCACGATCAAAGCGAGCGCCGCTTTGTCATCGAATGCAATGGCGATAAAGCCGGACTGGTGGAGCTGGTTGAAATCAACCATGTGCACCGCCGGGCCGAGTTCCAGATCATCATCTCCCCCGACTTCCAGGGAAAAGGTCTCGCCACCCGCGCCGCACGCCTGGCGATGGACTATGGCTTTACCGTGCTCAATCTGTATAAGCTGTATTTAATCGTTGATAAAGAGAATGAAAAAGCGATCCATATTTACCGTAAGCTCGGCTTTATGGTCGAGGGTGAACTGATCCATGAGTTTTTCATTAACGGCGAGTACCGCAACACCATCCGCATGTGCCTGTTCCAGCACCAGTATCTGGCCGAGCACAAAACGCCCGGGCCGTCCCTGCTGAAGCCGACGGCTCAGTAATAATCGATACGGTTTTTAATGGTGTACTGGCGGGTCAGCGGCGGCTGGACGCTTTCATCGACCACCTGCAGCTCACAGCTCAGCGGATTGTCGTGATCGTCGTAGTCGCAGGTCTGACGCACCGTGCCCAGCGTGCGATCGTTGAAGGTGCTGATGGCGGTATAGTCCAATTTCTTACGCGGATCCTTTGACGGCGTTGAGGCGACGGTAAATCGCTCCTCTTTGGCGGTGGTGGTTTTTCCCAGCGGATAGCCATCGCTGTCATAGTGGTAGGTGGCGGTGGTCCCTTTGCCGCGTGCGCTGATAATAAAACCGTTATCATCCGTCTCCCAACTCACCCCGGCGGCAGGCATCTCCGCCAGCTGACACTTGCCCTGCAGGCGCAGCCGCTTCTCGTGGGTGCGCCCGTCGACGTAATAGTTGGCGTCCAGCAGCAGCGTGGCGCCGGTTTTGTTCTCCACATCTTCCAGGGTCAGCAGATCGAAACACCCTTCCCTTGAGAGCTGAGCGCTCACCTTCTTGACCACCACATCGTGTTCATCCAGCAGCGTCTGGCTAAAATCTTTCACCGGCCCGCGCAGGGGATCAAACTCAAACTCATTGGAAAAACTCGCCATTTCCGGGGTGAAGGCGTCCGGGGCGCTTTTACGGTCGCATGCCGTCAGCAGCAGCGCTGCCGGGATCAGCCAATACAATCTTTTCACAGACGATTCCTTTTGTGTACATCCGATCATATTAGCAAATACAATTGTTTACACCAGTTCTGCTATGCTTAAATCTGGATAACATCGATAAGGAGCGTAAGATGAAACTATCCCTCTGCACCGGCGCTGCGCTACTGCTGTGCTCCACGGCCGTACTGGCGGCTCCCGACTCCTGTGAACGGGTCAAAAGCGACATCCAGCAGAAGATCATCAACAATGGCGTACCGGAAACCGCCTTCAGCCTGGCCATTGTGCCAAACGATCAGGCAGACCAGCCCGGGGTTCAGGTGGTCGGTCATTGCGCCAACGACACCTTCAAAATCACCTATACGCGTAACAGCGACAGTCCCGCCGAAAACGACGCTCAGTAAGCCCTCTTCGGTTTCAAATGAAAGATCTTATCCCTGCATTGACCAGGGATAAGGTCTACTGGCTACCCATAACGTATTATCGCTCACCCCTGCGTCTGTTAATGGCACAGCGGCCGTTCTCCGTACAACATAACGATCATGGAGTGAGCAATGTCGAATCAGGAATCTCCCGGCGGCGTCAGCCGACGCGCGCTACTCAAATCCACAGCCCTCGGTTCCCTCGCGCTGGCCGCCGGCGGGCTTACCCTGCCCTTTACGCTGCGCCGCGCCGCGGCGGCGGTACAACAGGCTACCGGCGACAACACCCGCATTGTCTGGGGCGCCTGCTCGGTTAACTGCGGCAGCCGCTGCGCCCTGCGGCTGCACGTGCGTGATGATGAAGTGGTTTACGTCGAAACGGATAACACCGGCGACGACCGCTACGGCGACCATCAGGTCCGCGCCTGCCTGCGCGGGCGTTCGATTCGCCGGCGCATCAATCATCCGGATCGCCTTAACTATCCCATGAAGCGCGTCGGCAAGCGCGGAGAAGGCAAATTTGTCCGCATCAGCTGGCAGGAGGCGCTGGATACCCTCGCCGACCGCCTGAAGAGCGTGGTAGCACAGTATGGCAACGAAGCCGTATACATTAACTACTCTTCAGGGATCGTCGGCGGCAACATTACCCGTTCGTCGCCTTCCGCGTCGCCGGTGGCGCGTTTAATGAACTGCTACGGCGGCTCGCTTAACCAGTACGGTACCTACAGTACTGCGCAGATTGCCTGCGCCATGCCCTACACCTACGGCAGTAACGACGGCAACAGCACCTCGGATATTGAAAACAGCAAGCTGGTAGTGATGTTCGGCAACAATCCGGCGGAGACCCGGATGAGCGGCGGCGGTATTACCTGGTATCTGGAGCAGGCCCGCGAGCGCTCTAACGCGCGAATGATCGTCATCGATCCGCGCTACACCGATACCGCCGCCGGTCGGGAAGATGAGTGGATCCCCATTCGCCCCGGCACCGACGCCGCGCTGGTGGCCGGTATCGCCTGGGTGTTGATTAACGAAGATCTGGTGGACCAGCCTTTCCTTGATAAATACGGCACTGTTGCAAAGTTAGCGATGAGGCAGCCTTTTGTCTTATTCAAAGGCCTTACATTTCAAAAACTCTGCTTACCA
>PPYF01267502.1_pt1 | contig 27352 bp, 27 predicted proteins | sample 1559871 | NCBI WGS metagenome assembly PPYF01 (sample SAMN08240021, study PRJNA423297) | Human gut metagenome, whole genome shotgun sequencing project. | reverse complement strand
AACGGGCTCCTCCTGAACGGGCTCCTCCTGAACGGGCTCCTCCTGAACGGGCTCCTCCTGAACGGGCTCCTCCTGAACGAGCTCCTCCTGAACGGGCTCCTCCTGGACGGGCTCCTCCTGGACAGGCTCCTCCTGGACAGGTTCCTCGGTGGCTACAGTTTCCTCAGGGGTCTCTTGCATTTCTGGCATCTGCTCGAGCAACGAATTACCAACCTGCGGTGGTTGATATGGTTCTCCCTGATGACCATAAACGGGTTCTTCCTGCATTACTGTAGTGTCAGCATCTTCAAATGGGAAGATGTCCAAATCGGAACGTTCGAATCCCGGTGCCTGAGTTACCCACTCAGAAGCGGGTGCCTGATAAGGATCGATATTATCCCAATATCGTTTGACCGACAAATATAGCGGAGAGCCGTCATTCGTAATTGGCTCAAGAAAATCCTCTAATTCCAAATCCTCTCTTGGAACTAACTCGGCTTGGTATTCATTGATTGCTGTTTCCAAAGCACTACCTGTTAATTTATACAAGAGCAGGTCAACGTCTTGGTTTCGGTCAATTGCGAAAGTAAGAAGCATCCACTCCAACCCACCAGGGTTCGACGAATCAAGGGTGGTTGCAGAATTGAAATAATTCATGTTGTCGCCATACATGTACGTAGCAATAGGCCTCTGATTGATGGCGCTGTGCATATACATGTTTTTAAAGCTTGCCTCATCATCTCTCCCTGGGATGTAGGCAAAAACTTGCATGGGAAGAGCTGTAAGAAGCATTGCCACTGTCAGGAAAGTTGCTGTAAACTTTCTGAGTTGTTTTCGCATCTTCATTTTCATCCTCCTACTCTCTTTTGTCATGTCCGGGAAATGATTGGTTTCTGCCCCCCCCCTGCGGCGGTAGCTTTGAGAGTTAAATGTCCCTCCCCGCCTTTATCCCTTTATCTATTAATCTCGATATTTCGACTTTTTGTGACGTCAGCGGATGACAAAATTTCCCTTGTTTTTTTGGATGGTGAACATAAATCCACATATGTTTATCATCTCATAAAACCGGGCAACTTAAATTCATTGTAGGCCTTATCGTTTTTTCACTAAAATTATAAAATTCACTTATAGATGTAAAGAAATATACGATTTCAAATTAAAATCCTCTCCATTAAAATACTTATGTGATCACAGCGTCACGGAGAGGAGTTGCTATGAAACTAGATGCCTCCAAAATTGGGCGAAACATCAAGATTCAACGAATCCAGGCAGATCTAACACAAGAAGAACTTGCCGAAATTCTGGATGTGTCAGCCCAGCAGATCAGCAACTGGGAGTCCGGCAAAAACCTGATCAGCTTGACAAGGCTAGTGGAGATTTCTCTCCATTTTCAAATTGACATCAATATTCTGCTTGGTGCAGAATACAGCAGCATTCCCAAGAAAAGTCTGAGCGGAGAATTAGCGATCTTGGCCGACGAAATGTCGGCGGAGGATCTTTCCCTTTGTGTGAGTATCTGCAGGACGATTATGGATCAGCGCAAAGAAAAGAGCATTGAAAAGCAGGCTGACGGGCAAAGAAATGCCTGACAGCCTGCTTGCAGGTTTTAGGAAAGTGTTCGTGTGTGGGGGGAATTGCTTGTGGGAGACGACTACATCGAGTTCATTAATCGGCTATGCAATGAATATGGAGAGGCATTATACCAATACGCTGCCCGGCGCATCCATAATCCTGAAATGGTAAAGGATCTGGTTCAGGAGGTGTTCCTTCTGCTCACGATTCAAGTTGCACACGTCTACACGCATCAAAATCCGCCGGGCTGGTTATTCAAAGTCCTTGAAAACCTGATATTACGAGAGCTGAAGAAATCTCAACACTCCGAGGTATCGCTTTTGTCTGAGGAACTTGCCCAAATAGGCCGTCCTGACGAACATTTCTTTCAGCTATTACCGTGCGGATTAACAGATTCAGAACAAGAACTATTGGTCCTTCGCATAGAAAAGAAGTGGGATTACGAAACGATTGCAGAGTATAAGGGACTCACAATCGATGCCTGCAGACAACGAATGTCGAGAGCAATCCGAAAATGTCGAAAGTTGCTGCAACAAGAAGATAAATAAAATATTTTTTTATGTGTCACAAAACACGGCTTTTTGGAGATGTACATATAGGAGGTAATGAGATGTCAAAGGGAAATCGCCACGAAGCTTATCGCTTCGGCGTTGCGGGAGGCTCTCATGATCGTGAACATATTCAGGATAAGTCGAACACTGAGCTGCTGAATGAGGTCATTGATATTGTAGAGACCCAATCGGCAGAGGAAATGGATGTTGATGCGATCATGAAGCGACTCGCATTGTTGCAGGAACGCGCGCCAGTTACAATGGATCAAACTCCCGGTGAATTAATGGCAGACTTAAAGGAATCGCATCCGCTTATCTTTGAGTCACTGAGTGATGGAGAACCAGCAGTTACAGTTGCTGCTGAGACAGCAAAGCCTCTGTCACCAAAGCCTCGGGAAAAAAGGCACAGTCATTTTGCATCCATATCTGTCAGCTTTCTTGCAGCGTGCTTCTGCCTTGTCGTGACAGCAAATGCACTAGGAATGAATCCTGTGCAGGCGTTCCTTGATTGGGCGGATGGAATTATCCAAATCTACCGCAATCCATCCGGAATCATGGAGTTGCCCGAGGACGATCCAAGCCAGTATCATTCGCTTGCAGAAGCTCTGGAAGCCTATGATATGGAGCCAAATCAAATTCCCACTTGGATTCCGCAAGATTATCAGCTTTCATCAGTGGATGTACTTGACACTGGTTCTCTTACACAATGTACAGCCAGTTTTACTTCATCAAGAGGTGAGTTATTGTTTCGCGCAACAAGTTTTCCAGATGGTGATTGGAGCGGACGATCTGAAAAAAATAATGACGGCGAAGAATATGTAAAGAATGGCTCTATATATTATGTGGTATCTAATCAAGAACTTTGCAAAGCCGGATGGGACTATGAAGGTATTTCCTATGTGATAAGTGGAAATGTCACAGAGCAGGAGTTGAAGGAAATGATTGATTCCATTTCTAAAGGAGAGAATTAATCCCATGAAAAAACGAATTGTAGCATGTTTGCTCGTCGTCTTGATGATGGCGTACACCGCTGTTCCAGCGTTTGCACGAGCTAGCGATTACTTGGATGATTACTATGTAGATCTTTATGCCACGGGGGATGGCGGTATGTCTGTGGCTGTGGTTGTTAATGGAGTTGGAGTCTTAGACAAAATCGGAGTACGGCGAATCGATATTGAGCAGAAGGTCGATGGAAAGTGGGTATATTATGATACCTTAGATGCCGTTGAACATCCGGAATTCTACGTTTATGATGCTCGTACCTATTTAAATGAAATTCCCTTTGATGGAACGCCCGGAATTTCCTACCGCGTTACCGTGATGGTCTACGCGCAGCGAGGTTCTGGCTCAGATACTGGATACATTTCTTCTTTATCTGAAGTCTGTAAATAATTGATATCTTCTCATTACCACCGACAGAAAAGAGGAGCCGCAATTTATGCGGCTCCTCTTTTCTGTTCTTCGATATGTGGATATAAATGATTTTATTCTAAGAGGCAAAAAAGATAGAAGAATTAAATGTGGATAGATGTTTAGCCTCTGTGTTTTGACTTGCCTTTGAGGTGGTTTCCGACCGCGTCTGCAGGTTTTGTATTTTACCCCCTGCAACTTTCATTGGTTGGTGGAATTAAGGGGCGATTATATAAAGAAGCTCGACTCATTAAAATAAGATCAATTAAGCTACAAAGGGGATGTGTAAGGAAAGTGAGCCAGTTAGAATCTTACCTCAGACCAGGTCACGAACAACGACCTGATAGCTTACTATGATATTGGACTGTGCATAAGGCGGAATGACTGCCACATCTATTGCATAGCGGTTTTGGCCAATATTTCCGCGCCGGAAGACGTTGATCGAGCAGTCTTTGTACTCCTTACGCTCCATTAGGTCATCTCGAATAGCCAGTGAGAACTGCTTAAATGCTGAATCAATACCGCCTCCATATTCAACATCAATAATATCGGCCAAAGTACCATCTTCGTTTATATTATAGAGAATATACTTTTTTGGGCAAGCCGTTGTTCCCCAATATTCATCATTCATCGATTGGTACCTCTTTGATCTCAATGTTGGTCCATTCCTGTTAATGGTCAACGGAGTAATAGAACATCGAATGTGATTTTAGAAATATTCAAATTTTCAAGGGTGATAAATATCCCATACCCTTATACTGTGTTATCCTCCCTGCTTGTTCTCTTTGCGTTTTACTTTTTGCAAGAAGAAAAATATGGAAGCCGCAACAAGAATGATTACGAACCCACCGAATACAGCATCGTGGTACTTACTGATTACCTTAACCGTGATGACAGAATTAACACCGTCAACTGTCTCTGCACTGATGAGAGCTTTTCCAGTTCCCTTAGCCGTAATAACTCCATTGTTGTCCACTTCAGCGACCTTAGGATCTGAAGTGGTCCATGTGATGTCTCTGTATGTAGCATTCTCCGGTAAGACTACAGCTGAAAGCTGTGTGGTTTCGCCAACCTTTAAGCGACCTTTAAAATCATCAGCCGTGTCAATCATGACTTCCTCTACATCAATTGGGTTAATTTCTATCTGAACAGAATCTTGGGTGTCCTTTTGAATTGCGGAAATCGTTACTCTACCAGGGGCAATAGCTTTTAGAAGTCCATTGGCGTCAATCAGGGCAATTGAATGGTCACTGCTTTCCCATTGAATCTCCTGGGACGAGGTATCCGCAGGAGTGAAGTCGACGCTCAGTTGGTCCTCATCTCCTACCAGATAGGCAGTAGCAGCACGAATAGCGATTTTTTCAGCCACGATTTCCTTGATATCCAAATTCACGCTATCCGTTTTCCCGTTGGATGTTTCTGCTGTGATTATCACTGTTCCACCACTATGCGCTTCAATCATACCGTCCGCTACTGTAGCAATTTCCGGATCACTTGAAGTCCATGTGATTGTAGGGTTGTCGACATTTTCAGGGTGAATTTCTGCAGCAGCCTGTATTGAGTCACCTACATACAAAGGCATTTCCTGTTCGTCAATTCCAGTAATATTAACGGAATCTGCAACGATTTCCTTAACTGTTATTTTTATTGAGCCTACCTTTTCATTGAATGTAGTTGCTGTAATTGTGGCTGTTCCATATTTAAGCGCGGAAATCTTGCCACCGTTTACCTGGACAATGCTTGGGTCGCTAGATTCCCAGGTCACACTTGTGTCGCAGGCATTGGATGGGCTCACGGATGCACTGACAGTAGCGGTCTCACCAATGCCGAGTGACGATTTAGATGTACTCACTGAGACCTTCGAAGGGAACGTGTCCCGATACGGGCAGTATCCCTGTACATGTAAATGAGGCGGATAGCCTCCACAGTGGTAATGGTATGAGCCCAGGCCACTGACATTTTTATTATCTCGGTGCCCTCCGCTCGCGTCAGTTCTACCGGAATGCGCAAATGCTGATGTTGAAACGACAATGACTAATCCTATAATCCAGAGCATTATAACTATAATGTTTAGTGCCTTTTTCATTAATTGAACCAACCTCCAATGAACGTATGTCCATATGTTATACTTCTCATTGTAAGATTTTACAAGGCACGGAATTTGCCCGTCTAACGCTATTGCATGAACTGAGGCCGATTAATATTGGGACACTAAACAAAGCGATGGATAATGCCTTAATTCGATAATTTCCCTTATGAATAAACGCAGAATTACAATAGTAATTTTTGATAAGCCATTATTGACATAAATTATAAAATAGCTTTCCAAGAATAACAAAAGATTACCCACATCTGTAGCGCATGATATTTACTATGAATGCAAATGAAGAATAAAAAAATCTAATTTGTTGCAGTGATTAGAACAACATAGATGGATACGTTTTGCCATGAGTGTAGTATGGGCGATATTTGTATATCGTTATGCTGCACTCAATTTTTGTCAGTAATGATGGAATAATATGCCGGATATTGTTAAAAATCGTTCTTGACTTATCAAGGAATTTGATCGCTTTGTTAAGAAGGACAACCTCAGGGACACAATTATGGAAGCAACGGAACTGAGTCATCCAGATTCGCATTGTTGCGCTTTCGAAAAAAAATTGTCCTATTGTTTAGGGGGATTAGAACAGATAGACATTCGCATTTGAAAAAGTCATGCATGGATGAAATAGAAATATTAAATTATCCGTTCAATTATTGAAAATGGATAAAGCTGGTCGCGTGTGAAATGCAGGGGAGGACAATTGAATGATTGCAGTATATCTTGCAATGTTAGAATCAGATGAAGATCGTAGTAAATTCATGAAATTATATGAATCCTACGAAAAAAAACTGTATGCAGTGGCATTACGTATACTGGAAAACAATGAGAAAGCAGAGGATGCTGTGCAGCAAGCATGGCTTAAAATACTTCAACATTGGGAACGAGTAAGCTGCTTGGATTGGGATTTGGCAGGAGGATATGCGGTTACGACCGTAAAAAATGCCGCAATAGACATTCTTCGCCAAGAAAAAAGAACAGAGCCACTTCCAACAACATGGGACCCTCCGGCTCGTGAAGAAAACCAAGATGAATATCAGTACTTGGTTTCATTAATTCAGTCACTGCCAGATACATATCGAAGAATCCTCGAACTAAAGTATGTTGAAGAAAATAGTAACCGAGAAATTGCTAAACGACTAAAAATGAACGAGGCTACTGTTGCAACAAGAGCAAGACGCGGGAGAATGATGCTGAAAGAACGGTTAGATGAGGAGGGGCTTTATGAAGGATTATGATAGCCTGTTATTCAGAGCATTAATTGGCGCTAATCTATTGGATTATAAGGCAAACATGGATTCTGCCGAATCTGCAGAATACAGTTTTTCTCCTCGATATAATCGTTTCCGCTTGCAGATCTTAGCCAATCCATTTAGATGGGCAAAAAAGAAAATAAGACCGATGTGGCAAAAGATTATAACAAATGTAGCTTGTATCATCCTAGCATGTAGTATTGCATTGGGAGGCCTGATGGTCGTTAGTCCCACGGTCCGAGCAGCGGTGCTGAACTGGCTACAGGAAATCAGTGGTAATAGAATAACCTACTTTAGCCGTGAGGATGACAGCTTGGCTGCAGACAGGACTTCATGGCGCCCTACATGGCTTCCAGAGGGATGGGTGGTAACAGATATTTATTCCAGAAGCAGCCGCTCATGGTGGGGATTTAAAGATAGCAATGGATCCGGCGCATCCCTTACATGTGCATGCTTTGCTCCATCATCAGCAGACAGTATGACTACAACCATCGATACAGATGATATGGATAAGGCTCATACAACTGTTAGAATACAAGAGTATACTGCTGACCTTTATGAAGGGGAAAACGACATACTCCTTATTTGGGAGGACCAGGATGGATACTTGTTCTGGATGAGCGGATGGATGATGGACCAAGCAACTATTGAGCAAATTGCAAATAGCATGACGTACTATCAAAAAGATGGCATTGACTATGAAGTAAATTGGCTCCCAGAAGGATATGAACTGAAATCCCAGTATAAGTCAAACGGAGCAGTGCAAAACGAATGGGTAAAGTTAGGGTCAGTACTAACATTGCAATATATCACGGATCCGCTTTGTCCATGGGAGGAATCTAGTCGTGAATATGAGCTGGTGGATATTTCTGGAGTGCAAGCAAAGTATTGGCCAAACTTAGTATCTGACGAGGAAGCATATCTCGATTCCACAGAAAGCACACAATTTACTTTCAAGATTGATTATGGAATTGAAAAGACAGCTGTACTGACGTGGGAAGATCCAGAAACGAATACAATTTTCCGCTTGAGAGGAGTCCTAAGTAAAGAAGATATTTTACATATAGCAGAAGACATAACTAGAAGCGAAAAAAATAATTAATACTGAAATACAAATGTAGCGTTACACGTTCAATAGGTAGAAGAGGCTGGAAACCGCTTGATATTAATAGAAAGGGAGTGCTCATATGAAAAAGAAAGTTTTAGCCTATTTCTCTGGAGTCTTTGCAACAGTACTTGTTTTGACCATGGTAACAACAGCCTTAGCGGCTTCCGGTCAAGTATCCTTTAATTTCGTAAATGTCAGTCTGCGGGGGGAGCAAAAAATTGCAGCAGGAGCTGATATTACCGTAGCGAATGGCCAAAAAGTTCCATCCTCTATTCTCTATACTGATAAGAAAGGTGGAAAGACAAATTATCTTCCGATCCGCGCAATTAGTGAGTTGCTTGGCGTGGAAATTAATTACGATTCTACTACAAAGACTGTGCAGCTCGAAAAGCAAACAACCGCTGTAGATGCCGGGGCGCTTGGCCAGTGGAAGCGCTCTTTTGAGGCTAATATGGTGGGCTACTCGATGTCTGGATGCAATACAACTCAGTATACAGAATCTCCAATGTGGCGCCCTACATGGTTGCCGGACGGATGGAAGCTAACGGGATTTAGCGTTGAATCACCTAGTAATGCACTTATCAAGGTTTTCTATCAATCTGATACGGATATCGTGAATGACAGTCTCGATTTTGAATGCTTCGCTCCTTCTAATCGAACTTGCCGCGATTTTCTTGGTACCGATGTGGATTACTCCAGTGTGCTGCAGAAAGCTACGGTCAACGGAGCAACAGCTGACTTCTTTAAAACAAACGATTTCAACTTGTTGGTCTGGACAGATACAGAAGGGAATCTCTTCAAATTGCGTGGGAATCTGGATCAAGCGAGTTTGGAGCAAATTGCAAATAGCGTAAAAGAAGTCGGAAAAGACGTGCTGCCTGAATATGACATGAAGTGGACCCCTGTGGGAAGCAGCAAGACAAGTCGAAACAGTGTTTCTGGATTTGTGAAAGAGACCTGGAAAGATGCGAATGATGTCAGTTTCGAGTGGCTTTATTCCAGAAGCGACCTGGCTTGCCCCATGAGAACCCCCGAATCTGTCACTGTCAATGGAACAAAAGCAAAATACTGGGAGGGCAATCCAGATGGAGGCTTTGATCTCAATTGGGGTGATGAGCAATCTCATGTGTACACACAAGAGCAGAAGAATGTTCTCGTATGGACGGATTCCAAGGCTAACATTACATTCCGAATTATTGGTATGATGGATAAGGATGAGATGATCAAAATGGCAGAAAGTGTAGTAGTCAAGTGAGATATGAAAGCAGTTTTCCAAGAAGTAAGTGAGGAAACTTGCAAGAATTGAAGAAAGGGGTATCTATCATGAAGAAAAAAAGAAATTCAGCGTCCTTCTTTGCGGGCGTAATTACGGTTCTCTTGGCATTTGGTTGCCTGACGAGTGCAATGGCTGCGTCAGGGAAAGTGACATATAATTTCTCCAATGTTACCTTGAATGGTGAAAAAAAGATTTCCGCAGGTTCGGATATTACCGTTGCAAACGGAGAGAAAGCGCCATCTTCCATTCTCTATACTGATGTCGCCGGCGGTAAAACCAACTATCTGCCAATTCGAGCCATTAGCGAATTGTTGGGAATCAGTGTTGATTATGATTCTGAAACGAGGACGGTGCTTCTGGACAGCCAGGATGAGATTGACTGGGTGGCAGATGGGTACAACGGTTATGTAGTAGATCCCAATGGAGAAAAAACAGAGGTTCCGCATCTTTCAGAAATTGACCCGTAATGAAAAAACGCATCAAGTTATAAGAATAAGTATAGGCCTACTAAAGTATATGATGGCGTTTGGTTCCGCCCAGAGCTTTCGCGCATAAGCAGATACCTATAAGTGCAAAGTACCGCCTTCCATCCTGGCGGACGGCGGTGCTTTGCACGAATGAAATTCGAATCAAGATTATTGATAATAGGAATATCTTTGATCGGAGCGACAAGAAAGGAGGCTTTTATGAAACGTTTGTCTTGTTTTTGCCTTGCGCTGGCCTTGGTGGCTGCCTTGGGTATCTCCCCTGCTGCAGCAGTGGCATCGGAACTGGAAGAGGCCAATGTAAAGACTGCTGCAGAAGAGTATCTTTCTTCGCGGATGCGGAAAATCTATCTCTATGAAGATTCCGGCTTGTCGAACGAGCCCCAGACGCTTCTTGAGGTTGCGCAGGCTCCGCATCTCGCGGCGGCCGATGGGCAGATCAGTGAAGATGCAGCAGTTTTGTCTGTGGCATCTCAGCAGGCGCTGGCCTCTTTTGCCGAGGACAATGAGCCGGAGCTCATGGCCAGCATGGAGCGCCAGGAGGTTTCCCTCAACGACATGATGCGGGACCTCCAGTGCATGGAAGACATGACAGCATATAAGAGCCACGTTTATGAGACCCAGGGGTTTGCTTACTCCTACTTTGATGCCCAGTATCATTTTGACGATGTGGTCGTGGACGGAGACTATGCAACCGCGGTTGTGTATGAGGAACTGAATTATCAATATGATGACTGCAACGAACCGTCGTTTGAATTGGGCGAGTATAATCTCGTCCTGATGAAGTTGGATGGAGAATGGGTCGTTGCTGATGTGGCTTCGGATGATGTGGCTTTCATGGGATACTATCAGACCGGCTACGATCTGTCCGCAGAAATTGCCGCTTATGATCGCGCCATGAGTGAAGTGCAAAGTTCTCCTGCTCAAGCGGCCGTGGCGCCCACTCTTGAGGAAATTCCTGAGGAGAATCTCCTCACCGCCGCCGCCAACGACATTTATTATAATAAGCAATCTGCGGCGAACTATGCCCTGACGTATACTTCCTCGGATGATGATGGGTCTTCAACCCCCTCCTTCAGAAACACACGGTTCCACTGGTTTGGTGCAGATTGCATGAACTTCTGTAGCCAGGCCGTCTGGGCGGGATTTGGAGGAAGCAATTCTTGGAGCGATGTCCCCGCAAAAAACGGAATGGACACCAGTGGCTCGGCAACTTGGTGGTGTACCAACACCACTGGAACCGGCTCGTGGGCGAGTTGCTCGGCATTCCGCACTTACCTCAATAATGTCAGCTCTGATTCCACTGGCATTGTCTGTGCGAGAGATTCTATTTCTGGTGGGACCAACACTTTGCCGTTCACTGCTTCGGAACTGGTCGGCGCTGTCCTTCACGTAGAGGGATATGTCGACAACGTCCCGACGGCAAAGGCCCACGCGGTATTTGTTTCAAGTGCATCCGGGAACACCAGGGATACTGTGATGGTATGTTCTTATAATAGGTGCCGGAAAAACGTCAAGCTCTCAAGTGTATGTGCTGTCGGCGGGAGCACGAAAGCTGTCGAGATCATGATTCCCCAGTCCTTTAAGGGCGGAAAGCCTAGCCTGTTCGTCTGTGGCAGCTTGCTGAACGTTATCAATACACAGGGAGCTTCGAGAAGCCTCGCCGGCTATAGCAATGTTACGGCCAACCTTAGCATGACCCTGTTGAAGCCCGATGGAAGCACGGCGAAAACATGGCCGACTACGACTGGGACTTCGATTACCGGAACATATAACAACTGGAATGCATCTGGCGAATGGATTCTGAAGGTGACTGCGACAACCAGTGCTGGCGCCACAAAAACATGGTATGGAACGATTCGGGTGGTCTTGAAATGAAAAAAAAAATAGCGTTACTTCTTACGTTGCTGCTGCTCTTTTCCTGCTCCGCCTGTGGGAAAGAGGATCAGCGTAATGATGAGTCAGTGGACTCGGAAACGGAGCAGCAACAGCCTCAAGATGATAACGTCCAGTCCGAAGACAGCTCAGACGCCCCGGAAAAAATCGTGTTGGATGGGACGCCTGTCAGATGGGATGAATTCCCCATGCCCACAGCGGAGGCATTTGGGCTTACCGGGGAAGACGCTATCATTTACAATGCGATTGCTCAAGTTTATAACCCCAAGGTTTATGCTGACACATTCAGTCAGTCCCCGGAAGTTGTAACGGACCTCAGCCTCCCTGCTTTTGAAATCTATGAGAAGATCGAAAGTGAAAACGGGGATACGATCTACTATGGCGTTTTTTACGAGTGTGACTATTACAACCTGGGCAGTGGCCTCGCGGATTTGAGAAACCCCGTTTATTCCCTGACTAAAGGGAAATCGCCAGCGAATCTCACAATCGACGCACAGGGTAATTTCGTTAACTTCGAGCAGACACCAGAAAGCAGCAATGACCCCTTTGGAGATATAAGACGGGTTTGTGGCCCGATGACGGAATTGGCGGATTTTCTATGTGGGGAAACAGAGACTTACTCAAAAGAACCACATAGGGTCCCTGATTTAGATGCCGAGGCTATGGTCATCCAATATCTCAATTATTATTTCTGCCAAAGCTAATCTGCGAGTAGCCCTCTTTCCCCAGATCAAATCAGGGGAAGAGGGCTACTTTACTTCCTATTCTTTTCCCTAGGTGGGGTCGACTTTTGCTGCTGAAGCAAAATCGCATCAGCAGAATGACGGGCAATCTGATGACGATGGTGGTTCGGCATCGGAACAAATGCACGAAAGTTCGTAAGCGTAAAACAGGCAGCGGCTTGTTAAGGTAAAGTGGCTCTGCCAAACTATAAAAGTCTGAAATAGTACACGATAGTACCGAATAGTGTCCGAGACTCTGAGATAGTAAGGTGGAGGTATGGAAAAGACAGAGAGTTTACAGAGAGCCAATCAACAGCACCGGTTGTTGGAATGGAGCCAGCGTGTGGAGGCGTGACAGAACAGCGGGCTGCGGGTAGGTCAATGGTGCCAAAAAATTGGGGCGTAGTATCAACCTACTCCTCATGGCAGCGGAAGGTGTTTCAGGCCCTGAAAGAAGTTCAGGAGGTAACCTTTTTATAGAGGCCCCAATCATGGAGTGTTCCCAGCCATTTGGGCATATCGTAGCCGCTATGGAGGTAATCGATGTGCGAATCCAGGTCTATAAGGGGAGCGGATGTGGCCACACTGCAGGTAATTCTCCAGGCAGAAAAGTCAGACTGAACGATTTCAACTGCAACTGCCCAGCATACATCGCTTGCGGATGCACAGATTTGCGTTGAGGTATAGATGGATTGGCCAATCTGGTAAAGAGGCAGTTCCAGATGTATCCCTTTCAGCGGCGGGTACTGTTTCTGTTCTGCGGGAGAAGGCGGGACCGGATCAAGGCGCTGTACTGGGAAGGAGATGGCTTTCTGCTGCTGTATTAGCGTCTGAAGAGCGGCAGTTTCCAATGGCTCAGGAACACGGAGGAAGTGCAGCCCAAGTTAAACAAGGCAGTGTCCGGCTTGAGCCAGACGGAGAAAGCCTGGGCAGAATCGGTCCTCCCAGTGAACGCGCCCTTGGAATGCAAAATTCCTAATCCATAATTGAAACGCCGACCGCCATCTCAAACGCCTGCGCACTGAGATGGCAATCTTTTTATGCGTCCGGAGATTCAACGGTTACAAAAGTTCAAAAACCTGCCCGAATTGTAAGAGGGAAACAATCCCCTGTTGAAGCGGGGGGGGGTATACCAAACGGTATATGCAGAAGATGAATCGGATATGGTCGCGAAGCACAAGGAAATGGGGATGCAATAGTGCATCCCCATTTCCTTGTGCTTTATACTGTTAAGTAATCACAAAGGTTTTGCTTACCAATAGGTGTAGGTGAAGGTACCGTATCCGGGCGTACTATAAGTGCTGGCCCGAGCAGACACAATAGCAGTAGTGCCGGGAACAGCATCAATTCCAACCATAGTACCAACGGGCTCTCTGGTAAAGACGCCAACAGACTCTCCGGTTTCTTCATTCTTGAAACCAATGTTGCAGGTTTCGCTGATTTCAAGCTTATCGACATGAACGGTAAACGATTCAGCGTAATTATAGGCCACCGCGAACGGAGCAGACATCTCCGTGGCGGAAGGATTTTTCAATGTAACACGAATAGTTTCCCCACCCTGGTTGCCTCTAGTGATGGGGTTCGAGGGCTCCTCGATAGGAAGATCCCAATCGGCAGGAAACAGATCAGAAAAGTGCGGCACACTGTGGACGGTGCCGTCGGGCTCGGTGACGGTTGCCTCGTAGCCATCGGCGATCCAAGTTTCGTTGAAAATAACCACATTGCGTGCCTCGAGGATTTCAGCCTTCAGTGCAGGGGAGGCGGTCTCGGTGTCCAAATACGCGATTTTTTCTGCAGCAGCAACCTTCGCAGCATGGACACTCTCTGCATTGAGACTCTGAGACGTATCGACTGCCATTGCAGAAGCACCTACGCAGAACACGGTAGCGAGAGCGAGAAAAACAGATGCCATTTTCTTCATTTTCATTATGGGGCCTCCTTTTCAAGTTTATATTTGGATGATAACTTGCTATAATCACCTGCTGACTCATTCGGAAGCACTAGGTGACCTTTTATTGGTTCTGCAACGGAATCACCCCTTTCGATTTGGTTTAAAATTGCGTAATTGGGTTTCTATTAAATTAGACAAGAATATTAACAAAGTGCAACATAACAAAATAATGTCAGCCTCGAATCAAACTTTAGTTCGAGGCTGACATGACAAGAGGAAAAACCTGCCCACTATTAAAATGAGTTCTATTTTTTCATTTCACGTTCAATCAAAATATATGCTTCTTTCCGCGCCCTGGTCAATGCCATGCGGACGCTTTCAGGTTTTATCCTGAGTTCGCGTGCAATTTCAGATGAACTTTTTTCTAAAATATATTTAGCTCTTAAAATGTACTGATTACGAGGGGCAAGGAGGGGCCATATGCGAATTAGGTAGGATAGTTCCTCTTCGTGCAGAATCCTTGCTTCTATTTTTGAGATATTATCGGTTGAATAAGTATTAAAATCTGTATCCGTGTAGTCTACAGAAGAATGTGTGCTCTGGTATCGTAATATTATGAATGCATTATTTTTACAAGAAGAAATGATGTAACTAATCAAGCGATCCCGGTTGAGAGATTTTAATAAAGAAATCTTACGCATCAATTTCTCCAATGTGTTCTGCATAATATCATCTACCAGCCAAGAATCCTTGGTGTATTTTCGAATAGTGCTGAACATTAGTTTTTCATATTGACAATAGAGCCATGTCATATATTCGCGGTCACTTTCATCTTCTATTGCTAGAATATATACAGGAATCATTTGTTTTCCCTATTGTTACAGTTGTTGAGCATCATACTGATTTTCATATCATTTACAATTTCAAGAATAATGTTTTGGCGGCTCGACGATAAAGTTATAAAATCGTTCAGAAAACTTCCAATGGTTGTTGCTCCTACTGTTTTTTCAAAAGTGTCTGGGTCCACATTATACGCAGTACGACCAAGCAGGTAATCAATTGTAACGTGGAAATAATCTGCCAACATAATGAGTTTTTCAATGTCAGGTAAATATCGATCATTTTCATAATTTGAAATTGTACCAGTGGTGACATAGATTACATCTGCCAATTCTTTCTGGGTCATTTTTCCATCCTTGCGGAGCTCTTCAAGAATATTACCAAATGAGGCCAAAAATACTCCCCCTATAATTTTTTAATATTATAGAGTTTTTCCTGGTTGAGAGCTGAAATACGAAGAATTACAATACTTTATTGTTGAAATATTTGAAAAAATATAGTATTACTTTAATATTGTTTTGGAAATTCAAAACTGCGCTTAGGAGAGGTAAATTTTGCTTGTTGCATATGTCGTTTTTGATTGTCTTTTTTAAAAAAGCAATCGGGAGTAGAGAAAAATGCTAATGTATTTTTTGGGGACCATTGAGAATGAAAGTGATAAAGATTATATCCTTTGGCTATATAATGAGTTTGAAAAGCTAATGTATTCAATAGCATTCAAATATACAGCTGATCCTCAAATTGCAGAAGACATCGTTCAGGACAGCGTAGTAAAATTAATAAATAAAGTTGATACTATCCGCGCGATGAATAAGCAGGTCTTGGCAGCCTATATTGCTTCAACTGTTCGCAATACATCCATAAATCGTCTTAAAACTTTAGAATATGAGAGAGAGCATGTATTAGAAGATTCAGAAGATCAATTAAAGACTGTGCCGATAGAAGTTTCGCTTGAAAACTTTATTCAGCTCTCCGAAGATTTGAAGAGTCTATCATCAATTTGGACTAGGTTGTCAAAAGAAGATCAACTTCTGCTAGAAGGGAAATATATTTTAGGATATAATAATAAAGAACTTGCAGAGATTTTCCTATGTAAGCCAAACAGTATTCGAATGAAGCTCACCAGAGCTAGGCGCAATGCTTTTACACTATTAATGGAACATGAGGGGAAGAAATAATATGACAAAGCGTGAAGAACTATTAGAGCAATATGAAGATGCTTTGTTTTCCCTTTTGATGGATGAATTTGCAGAAAATGAAGGAAAAGAAGCATTAAAGGAAAACGAGCGCCTGAAAGCAGATCCAAACTTTGTGGTTCCAGAAGAATTGCACCAGCGTTGTAAAAGAACGATAGCTCTTTATTTTGCAAAGAGAAGCATTAAGAATACAGGGCGAGTTTTTGCCGGATTAATCAGAAAGGCTGCAATGGTTGCATTAATTGGCACGTTGCTCTTTACAACGGTTTTTGCAGTATCTTCCGATTTTCGGATAAGAACTTTGAATTGGTTAATTGAGGTTTTTGACGATAGGACAGAGTTTTCATTTGTTGAGCAAAACTCTACAGATAATACAGAAGATGATGGTCAAAAAATTGTGGTTGAGTGGATACCTGAAGGATTTTATCAATACGATCAAAGTGAGAATAAATATATGATCCGAATGGATTATTGCTCGGATAATGATGAGGAGTTCTCAATTACTGTATTTGAGGGATCTAATACGAAACTTGGAATAGATACAGAGAATGCAGAAATTGAATCAATAGAAATACAAGGTGAAGAAGCCCTTGTGGCCTCAAAGGATGGGGTAATCCAGATTGCCTGGGCAAATCAGAAATTACAATCTTATTTCGTTATAGACGGATCCGAAACAATGAAAGATGACTTGATAAAGGTTGCTCAAGGCGTAAAAATTTCTAAATAAAAATTGGTTGCGTTTTTTTGATTCATTTGTCTCCTTATATGTGAGCTATGCTCAAATAATTTTTGGAGGGAATTACAAATGAAAACAAAGAAAAATGCAAAACGTTTATTAACCGTGGTACTACTCCTGATTTTTGCTCTGACAACTCTTGGAGTAGAAGCAGCTGCAAAGGAACCAGAGATTGAGTCAAGATATAACGGTGTGTCTTCACTAGCGGCATCACTGGATATTAGCAAGAGTGGCTGTGCTAGTTGCTATGGGTATGTAAAAACCCTTACTGGGTATACTGCGGTCTTAACGGTTGAGCTTCAGCAAGATGGGGATACAATTAAAACGTGGACTGCATCCGGAACCAAAGCTTTTGATATTCTAAAGGAATATTGGGTTGCCTCTGGGCATGAATATCAGGTTGTTGTTACAGCCACTGTAAAGAATTCAAGCGGTAAGATTGTGGATACCCCGTCGATTGACTCTCAAGTTGTTACATTTTGATTTTTGCATATACTAAGGTCTCATTGTTTGATGGAAATACCTACGGATATAGGACGAATACAATGACGTGAAGAAGATATACTCGCCTCGCACATGAATTGTACGAGGCGAGTATAATCTGGTTTAAGGAGGTAAATTTTTAACGGCTAGAAAGCCCCTTGTGCTTATTTTTAATTTGGTTTCTACATCAAGGATATTACAGGGCAACGGAGTTTAGCTTCCGTTGCCCTGTTTTTAGTATTGAGAAATGATGGATGTAAAATGCTGTAAAAAACCTTGATAATGAAGTCAGGTATCTTATATATCTACTGTACGATGAATTTCTAAGCTCAGGTTACATGGGCTCCAAATTAAACTAAAATATAGTGCAGATTATGACACGGCATGGGTCTCCTTGACAAAGTCTGTAGATATCAAGTTTACCTAGCATTGAGATGACAAGGTGTTTTTGGAAACCTTAATCTCAATGCTAGGTTTTTTGCTGTTTCCTCATAAAAGGAGACGGCAATGAATGTTAGATGGTGGGAACCCTATGTAGCCAAATACCCATAATCTGCTTCGAATTTTGATTTTCCACATTTCAAATTCGAAGGAGATTAGAAAATGGCAAATAGATTTTTTGTTTGGCAAGATCCTTCTCAGCAACCAGGAAATATAACATGGATTGAGTTAAATGGCCTCGAATTTTATAAATTGGTTTCTTCTAAAGAAGCAAACGGTAGATATTTTATTACGTTAGATAATGATATCTCTCCAGAAGACGATGTCATTTATATTGAAGCAACAAAAGAGCAGTACCAAGACTGGGAAAAAACATTATCACATCACCGATATCTAGCAAAGTTCTATGGGAAATATGAAATTATTTCGATAGATGCTACCCCTTCTAATGACCTGGTTCAGCAATCACCTGAACAGCTTGAGGATGTACTGACCAATGTCGAGAAAGGAGTGGTAGATGTTGCAATGCACGAGACACTTCTAAAGGCTGTGGCAACGCTCAGCGGTAAAAGTCGTGAAGCAATTATTCGAAAGTACTTTGAAAGTGGTGGCCTATCAGACCGAGAAATTGCAGAAGAGCTTGGAATAAAAAGCAAAACCTTTGAGAAACGCAGAGAACGTGCGTTGGAAGCACTTAGAAAAAAATTAAAATTAAATGTCGGAAAATCGAAAAAAAGTACCAAATAATAAGTAGAAAGGCAAATCACATGAATCTGAGTTAGTGACTACTGCCTTTACAGAGCAAAGTAAACGATGCTCTATTGTTCTTTGAAAACTCAATATCCGACAGCGAACAACATCAGTTTACGGGCCCCCTGATAAAAAAGGGGGAAAGCTATGCGGCGGGTGCGCGAAGACCATCTGTAGAACAGCAAAAGATTTTTCCTCTGTTTGTTCTATAAATGACGGCAAAAAAGGTGCACAGCGGGTCCACCCAGCCAAAAACAACTTTGGCAAGTTGTCTTGCGATGACCCCGTAAACCTATAATGGTACTCTATGTTCATCCAGAAATGGTGGCATCTCGGAGCGATCCTCGGAGGGGTGGGATTCCCGGAGGGCGGAGCCAACCGCCGGTTCGTACGTCGCCCGTGGCTCGGGAAGTAGTGTCGAATAGAGCCAGATGGTGCAGCACAGCGCTGTACATGATAAAAAAAGAGGCTGCTCCAGAACAATGGAACAGCTTATTGTTCGCCAAACTATCTGGAGCAGCCTCTTTACTAAATACATAATTTAAAAGAAAGACTTTAGCGGCGTTTGCCACTGAGAGAAAGGAGCGCTGTATGGATGATAATGTCAATTATCTGGGCCTGATAAATATGCTCCAAATCCTGCAAAATGCTGGGCTAATCAGCAAAGCAGAGGCAAAACGAGTTGCAGCTCGACTCAAAGTAGAAATCGGTGCGGACATCATCATTTCTATATAATTGCTTTGAATATCTCATTTTTTCGACCTGGTTATTCATCCAGGCGTTTGATGTTTACATAGATAGCCCCATTATTCAGGAAGGCAAATTGTTTTTTGAAGCTCGTCAACTCGGTGGAATACAACCTCAGCTAGTCTCTTCGTGGACAGATGTTCCGGGGTAAACTGAAGCAACCAGAACTGAAGTCCAGGCAACGGCGCATCTTTTTGGTTCTCATCGATCTCAGCATAAAGTTGCTGAACGATCTGCCCGTCATCATCCTCCTCTTGTATGTATCCCGCATCCATGCCGTCCACACCCAGTTCCCTGAAAACAAGGACCTTACAAAAGCGTTCCCGACTGGCCACAGCTTCCTGCAGTTGCCATAGGTCGAAAAGAACATCGCCGGCATGCTGTTCAGTGACCTTTGTCGCTACACGTAGTATCTTATCACCAATCGCGGAAAGAGTAGTTACTCCATAGGTTACCAGCGTCCATTCATTCTCGGTGAGCGAACTATGACTTCCGAAAGATCGCAGATAGCGTTCTCTTCCCTTGGGATTCTGAATAATGTGGGCTTCTGTCTCAAAGTTCTTCATTTCCTGCCTCCTTATATTTCTTCCCAGGTTTCTTTCAGACGCCTTAATGTTACCTAATAATCTTTTTATCTTAACCGTTTCTTCGTCATCGCTACATTGCGATGTTTTGGCACTCGATTAACTATCCTTATTCATAAATACTAGCATGGCCGATAGGAAAAATCAATTTGAAAGCATATTAAGAGTATCTGGGTCTGACAAATATCCTCCAGACTCTGAAAAATGGGGACTCACCAGTAAAACGGAGGCAAAGCGAATTGCAGCGCGGCGCAAGGTATATGTCGGTGCAGATATCGTTATTTTCATATAATTAGTTCGGATTACTCGTAGCTTTTGAATATGGCTATTTAGCCAGACGTGTGGTAGTGTGTTGCTTAAAAAAGGGGGATAGAATCATGAGGAAAGAACACAACACCGTCGGATCGCTGGCATTGGAACAAGGGCCGAGAGTGATTGCCATCCCGCCTGTCAGCCAGGAACAGACACGAAAGCTGCGGGTAGCTGCCTATGCTCGTGTCAGCAGTGATTCTGAAGACCAGCTCCACTCCTTTGCAGCCCAGACTGCCCACTATACGGAACTGATACACCAGAACCCTGACTGGGAGTTTGTTGATGTATATGCCGACAAAGGAATCACAGGGACTTCTGCGGAAAAAAGAGATGATTTCCAGCGGCTGTTGGCAGACTGCCGCCGAGGCCGAATCGATAAAATCCTGGTCAAGTCTTCCTCTCGGTTTGCCAGAAACACCAAAGAAAGCTTGGAGGCTGTCCGAGAATTAAAAGCTCTGGGAATCGGTGTCTGTTTCGAAGAAGAAAAGATTGACACCTCTGCATTATCCGGCGAACTTTTAACGGCCATCTTTGCAATGCTTGCGCAAAAGGAGAGCGAGGCTATCTCTGAACGGATGCGATGGAGCTATCAGGTGAGGATGAGGGCCGGAAAGTTCATAACATGCAGCGCACCACTTGGATATGATTTGGTTGATGGCAAGTTGGTGATCAATGACAGTGAGGCCCAAGTTGTTCGGTATATTTTCCATCAATACTTGTCAGGACAGGGATTAGAGAGTATAGCAAAAGAGCTCACACGATATGGAGTCCCTACCAGAACAGGGGTACCTTGCTGGCGGATGACTGCAGTCGGATATATTCTGTGCAATGAAAAATATGTCGGAGATTCTTTGCTCCAAAAATCATATACAACCAAGACCTTTCCGCATCGGGTTGTTAAGAATCATGGATCACGTCCTCAATACTTGATTCGGGATTCCCATCCCGCTATCATAGACCGAAACACATTTGAACAGGTACAGAAACTTCTGGGGAGGCGGAGGGAAGCGTTACATCCGCAGCCTCAAGAAAAGTACACATTTACCGGGAAAATAATCTGCCAGGCCTGCGGTGCTACATTCAAGAGAAAGAGCGTTGGCGGAACGTCAGTCTGTTGGATTTGCCAAACGCACAATCGCTTCCCTGAGCAGTGCCAGACTGCCCGGATTTATGAACAGCAGATAAAGGCGGCATTCTCTCGTATGTACTATAAGCTGCGCCAGCAGGGAATCGATATTCTAAAGCAGCTCCTCAAGGATCTCCATGCAGCCCGAGAGGCTAGAATGCTATGGAGTATGGATATTGTAAAACTGAATGACAAAATCGCAGACATTATCAGTCAGGATCGACTTCTTGCCCAGCTGAAACAGCAAGGGCTTGTCGATCCTGATCTCTTTATATCACGACGCGACAGGTTGGCTGAACAGCTCCGCGCTACAAAGCTGGAAAAAGAGCACCTTCTGGAAGCTGAGGAGGATCAGACAATCCAACAGACCTTGGCTATCATGGATGCTCTGGAGTCTGGACCGGATCTCCTTGCAGAGTTCGACGAGGAGCTGTTCAGCGAGCTTGTAGAAAAGATCGTCGTGGAAAACGAAGATTGGCTACGGTTCCGCCTGATCAATGGAATAGAGCTCAAAGAACAGGTAGAAAGGACGGTGCGGTGATGGCAGGCAACCGGAAGCAGCCTTTTGGCTACCGGATCTTATGTGGGAAAATCGTTCCATATGAGAACGAAGCGGAGACAGTTCGATGGATCTTTGAAACATATGTAGCTGGTGCGACCTACAGTGCCTTGGTGGAAGCACTTCAGGATCGAGGTGTTCCCTATGATACCAGAAAGCCTTGGAACAAAAATATGGTGGCTCGAATTCTGGAGGACAGGAGGTACATTGGAACAAGTGAATTTCCTCCGATCCTGAAAAGGGAACAATTCGAAGCATCACAGGTCGTAAAACAGAAACGAGTGCCACCCCATTACCAGACACCGGCGCAAAAAGAACTTCGACGCCTGTGTGGAAGCACTCCACCCTCCTGGGTGGAAGGGCAGGTGCTGGGAGTCCTGAACTGTCTGATTGAAAGCCCCGATATGATTTCCTATACAGCAGAGCGGGGGGATGAAACGGAGATAGACGCACTCCGTCGGCAACTGGACACAGCACTCCATTCCCCGCCGGTGGAGGAAGCACAGATCCGCTCCATGGCTGTGCATCTGGCTACACTACGATTGAATGCCATCGGAGCGCAGGAATTTGAGACCAAACGACTGCAAAGCCTGTTCAAAGGACGTCCCCCCCTGACGGAGCTGGATCAGGAATTGCTCCATGAGAGTGTCTGGAAAGTCACATACATGGATGGAGCAGTCAGCGTTCTGCTGAAAAACCATCAACTGCTGAAAGGAGGCACTGCAAAATGAAGGAGATCGCTCCCAATGTCATTATGATCCCCCAAAAAGAGGAAACTGCTCAAGACCAGGAACGTAAGCGGAGTCTCCGGGTAGCCGCCTATTGCCGCGTGTCAACCAACGATGAAGAGCAACTTTCCAGCTATGAAAATCAGCGTGCCTATTATACCGATAAGATCATGCAGGAACCGGGCTGGACCATGGTGGATGTATTCGCAGATGAGGGAAAGACGGGGACTTCTACCTGCGCACGCAAGGATTTCCTGCGGATGATCCGGCAGTGCCGGCAGGGAAAGATCGACATGATCCTCACAAAATCTGTATCACGGTTTGCCCGGAACACTGTGGATACCCTCAACTACACGCGGGAACTGCGAAACTTGGGCATTCCGGTGATCTTTGAAGAACAGAACATCAACTCCATCCATCCGGAAAGTGAATTTCTCATCACAATCCATGGTGCGTTTGCTCAGTCTGAAAGTGAGAACACCAGTTCCCGCGTCACATGGGGAATCAGACAGGCCATGCGCTCCGGACACGTAAATTTGCAATACAAATGGCTGCTGGGCTATGAGCGCGGCCCGGATGGGAAGACGGTGATCGTACCGGAGCAGGCGGAGACCGTCCGCTTCATCTACCGGCGATATCTGGCAGGCGATACTCTTCGCACCATTAAAGCGGCTCTGGAAGAAAAGGGCTGCTTGACTGTCACGGGAAAGACAGAGTGGACCCCTGCCCGTATTCAGAGCATTCTGACCAATGAGAAATACTGCGGTGACGCATTGCTGCAGAAAACCTTCATCCAGGACTGTATCAGCAAAAAGGTCATTCAAAACACGGGACAGCTTCCCAAGTATCTGATCCAAAATCATCATCCTGCCATCATCAGTCGAGAGGAGTTCGACGCTGTGCAGCTGGAGCTTGCCCGTCGGCGGGCTCGCACCGGTGGAACGAGAAAGAGTGCCCCCACAGGCCGGTGCAAATACAGCGGTAAGTACATACTCAGCAACCTGCTATTCTGCGGCGAGTGCGGAACAGCTTACCGCCGATGTGTCTGGACACGAAAGGGATATCAGCGTGTGGTGTGGCGGTGCATCAGCCGGATAACCTACGGAACAAAATACTGTAAGCACTCCGCTACTATTGATGAAGATCTGCTAAAGCAAGCAATTTTAACCGCTGTCAACCGCGTGATGGCCAGTCAGGAGGATCTGACAGACAAATTAATCAGTGCTATGAGGGAGGAACTGCTGACCATCCCCGGCGAAGGCTTAAGCCTTTCCGATATCGACCGGGCTTTGGAGAATTTGGCAAGGCAGTTCGATCAGCTGCTGAAAGAAGCTTCCCTCTCTGCTGATGGTTCAGAGAATGCAGAGCAATTCCAGCGCATCTCCACCGCTATGGCCGAATTGAAAGAGCGTCGAGCACAAATAGAGAAAGTCCACCGAGAAAATGAGCAGATGTATCGTCGGACTAAGGCTGCAGAGGCAGCATTGCCGGCTGCTTCGGCGGAAATTACAGAGTGGAAAGAAGATGTACTCTATCAACTGCTGGAAAAGGTGACTGTACTGGATGAGGCGAGAATCAAAGTGACGTTTCGCAGTGGCGTGGAAATTGAACAGGCATTGGAAAAAGACGAGAGGAGTGTGACGGCATGAGTGTTTATGCCACGGGAGACTGCCACGGAACCTTCCGCCGGTTTGGCCGAAAATACTTCCCAGAACAAGCCAATATGTCCCGTGATGACTTCATTGTCATCTGCGGTGACTTCGGAGGCCTCTGGGAGGGTACTGAGGAGGAAAACTATTGGCTGGACTGGCTGAATGACAAGCCCTGGACGACCCTATGGGTGGATGGAAACCACGAGAACTTCACGCTACTTTCAGAATTCCCACTTGAGATGTGGCATGGAGGGATGGTGCATCGGATACGGGCCAACATCCTGCACCTCATGCGTGGACAGGTGTTTGAACTTCAGGAATATACCTTCTTCACCATGGGCGGGGCCAAGAGCCATGATGTGGAGGATGGAATTCTGGACCCAATGGAACCAGACTTCGAAACCCGGCGTATGATGCTCCAGATCATGGAGCGGTGCAGATACCGAGTGTTAGGACAGTCCTGGTGGCCAGAGGAGCTCCCTTCGAAAGACGAGTATACTAGGGCTCGACAAAACCTGGACAAACACGATTGGGCAGTGGACTACATCATCACTCACTGTGCACCAACTGATCTCGCCATAGCAATCAACCGTTACAATAAGGCAGATCCGCTTACGGATTTCCTTCAAGAGATTCAGGAAAAGGCCCGGTATCATTACTGGCTGTTCGGACATTACCACGGCAATCAAGCAATCGACAATAAACATATCCTGCTCTGGGAACAGATCGTGCAGGTCATATAGAATCACAGCAAAGAGAAGTGTGGCAGTGAAATGCCGCATTTCTCTTTGCTGTGATCAACGGAATAAGGCGCATGGCGTCAGAAAGGAGAAGTCCATGAACATCCGGAAGCCCATTGATTACAGCGCGATGTACACTGGTTTGGATCAGGCACTGGAAAGAAACCTGCCGCAGATGGAGCTGTATCTCGAAATCGGGAAACTGGTCAGTGCCAGAAAGGAAAAAGGAGCGGCAGTGGCGGCAGCGGAGTATCTTGCGGTCAAGTGTCCCGACAACTCTGGCTTTTCACCTCGGAACCTCCGTCGGATGCGAGACTTTTTCCGGACCTATGAAACTACACCTGACGTTCTGAAGGAGGCTCTCCTGATTGGGTGGACGCAGAATGTGGTTATCATGGAGGCAGACCTGTCCATGGATCAGCGGCATTGGTATCTTCGAGCTGTTTGGCAGTTCAGATGGTCAAAGGCGGAGCTTCTGCGGCAAATCAGTGATTCCGCACATGAGAAAATGAATCTCGACGTTTCGACCGGCACATGTTATACTGACATTGACAAACAGAAACAGGAGAGACAGGATGACGAGGATTCTTTTTGTGTGTCACGGCAATCCGGTCTATCCTCCTGCCCAGAAGAAACTGGCGTAGCATGGAATCTCCTGTACCGGCCACGCTGCCCGACAGTTGACCAGTTGCGACTATGCAGATTACGATTTGCTGATCGGTATGGACCAGGACAATGGCCGCAATATGCGGCGCATTTTCTTTGGCAACCCAGCGGAGAAGATCCATCTGTTGATGGAGTATGCTGGCCAACTGGGCCAAAAGGTTGCCGATCCATGGTACACAAGAGACTTCGAGGGTACTTGGAGAGATGTGTCGGTGGGCTGCCAAGGGCTGCTTGATTACTTGGGAATGGCTCTGGGGGGTGCTGTAGAATGAAGAGACCAGAGCGACTGGTCGGATTTGTTTCTTATGAAGAGGATACTTTCCCTTTTGAATTTGATGAGAGGGAGTTTAAAGTAAATCTGTATCCTTCGAATCGGGAAGTTTGGAGGCGATATTCTTCTGGGGCACTTACGCTGGAACGACTGCAGCAAACAATAGAGTCATCTAATGAGTGGATTTCAAATCGAGAATTATCAGGAAGAACCAGTGAGGGTTATCGCATTACTTTCTGGGTATCCAATAACTACAGTTCCTATCATGGATTTTTGAGCTTCCCTGTTGCTTGGTATTTTATTTGGGAAGAAAGATATTCAAGTGAAGCAATTGATGGTTTTCGTATACGAGGACCAGAAATTGATGCGTTCTTTCCTCCGGAATCAGTGTTTGAATATGACATTCAACCAGCAAAAGACAGTATCCGGGCTAAGAAGATTACTTTATCAGCAGAATGCCAAAATGAGGTGGACGGAGGCAAGTTTCTTCTTTCAGACGGTCTCACTGCTGAGATTAAACTTCATTCCTATGCATCTTTTGTGCGAGCACAGAATCCCATGACATCACAGAGTTATATGACGCTTCAGTTTTCGAAAACAGAAGCTCTCCCTGGCTTGCTGAATGCGTATGAGCAACTCTGGCGTTTTTTTATGTATGTCACCGGTCGGGCAAATGTTTCTTTAGACAATGTCGAGGTTTTTGCCTATAATCAAGAAAGAAAACGAGATTTTTTTGCCTGGCTTTGTTGCCGCCCACGATTTACAGGAGAAACGAATAAAAAAGCCAAGGACGAAATCATTGATTTTTCGATCTTGGGAACAAAATCGGCGGATTTGTTGAATGTAATTTCTGCTGGCCTGCTTGATTACGAATATCTTCCACGCTGTATTGATGAAAAACGCTCCTACTCTGTTAGCCGGTTTATCATGATTCTGGCCGCTTTTGAACGGGAGTTCCGTAATATCTACGGGATAGATGCGGGGAGGTCGGAACCCTTTGTAAAAGTAAAAACAGAGGTTGTCCAACTAATGGAGAATTTCTGTGACGAGAAAACTGGGAAAGAAAGGGAATACGCAGCGGATCTCCTAAAAGGAATTAAAAATTTTAGTTTAGGCTATTGGTTCTATGTAAAGTATGCGCTTATTGACTGTCGTGAAATCATGGAGGCGTTTACTCTCCGAAAATATGGAACGCCGCAAAAACCGTATAAGGCATTGGCTGAAGAAATTGGTCGTCGTGTTGGCAATCTGAGGAATGATCTTGCACATGATAAGTT
>PPYF01000153.1_pt1 | contig 27384 bp, 32 predicted proteins | sample 1559871 | NCBI WGS metagenome assembly PPYF01 (sample SAMN08240021, study PRJNA423297) | Human gut metagenome, whole genome shotgun sequencing project. | reverse complement strand
GCATGCAGCAATAATTTTTTCTTGGACTTCTTTAGCTTTATCAACAATCGTCATTAAACATTATGCTCCCTTCAATTGTAGGTTAATTATATTCTTACATTATAGATTAACATATATGAAAAATTATTTTAAAAATAAAAAGACTACTATTTCATGTAGAAAAGTAGTCTTTTTTATAATTATTCGGCAACTGAATAGGTTGGCTTTAGTTCACTTCATTTTATGTTTATTTAGGCTTATACAATAAGGAAGAAACAAGAGTAATTTAATTTTTAATCTTCTAATTTCTTTTTTACTCGCTTAAAATATTCCCCTTTGATGCCCCTTTTTTAAATCGACGGCACCCCTCAAATGAGAGATGCCGTTTTAATTTTAAACCACTCGATATATGTATTATATCATTCACCAAACTTATCAGCTAGTCGTGCCACTATTAGTCAACAAAGGTAAATAAACACCTGTTTCCTTTACGGACACAAAAAAAGACTATATACTTAAGTTGTCATACAAGTATATAGTCTTTCTCGTCCATCACTTAATAGCTGATGGATTTTTTAGTATGTTGCAGAATTTTTCCTTAAAATATCTGCTAAAAATTCTTGAGGAACTTTGTCAACAAGTTTGAAAGATCGAAAACTTAAATCAAGTGACCGCTCATGCTCTAGTTCAACAACACCATGAATATTTTCAAGTTGTGGTAGCTTCATGTGTAATGGAAAATGCTTCTCATTAGATGTAATTGGCATAATCTTTACCATGCCACCACATAATTGATTAAAATCATTGTTAGAAACTATCAGCGCTGGCCGATAGCCTTGTTGTTCGTGTCCTTCAGTTGGGTCAAGACTAATCTTAACGATCTGTCCTTGCTTCAAGCCTTTGTAAGATTCCATTCAGTGAAATCCCCTTTCATAAAAATATTTTATTGCCTTCACCGAAAACGTACTGGATCCAGCAATTAAAATATCTCCTTGCCTTGTGGCTTGCCCCAATCAATTTCTTTATTATTAGGTTCACTTTTGAAATATGCTTCGGTATCAAACCCATCAAACATTTTTCTTAGCGGACTTTCATTCTTTTTAGGCTTCAATATAATTTTATCGTCTTCTAGTTGATACGATACTTTATCATTATTGGTTAATTTTAGAATATCTAATACATTTTTTGGTATTCGTATAGATAAACTATTACCCCACTTTGATAAAGTGAGTACTCCTTTTGTGTGCTCCATGACAATCCCTCCGTGATAAATATACTCACAATATTACAGCATTATGTAGCTTAATTGCTACAATTACATTATACATCTTTTTGTCATATTGTCGATACTAAGTTGATACATAATAAAAAGCCCTAGTGACTATTGCATAATCTGCAACAACCACTAGGGCTAATGTTTTAGATTTGAATTGTTTGACCAACATAAATTACGTTAGGATTTGCGATACCATTTTTCTGTGCTAATGCTTGCCAAGTAGTATGGAAGACATTAGCAATGTTAGAAAGTGTATCACCTGCCTTAACAGTATAAGCATTAGATTGACCACTACCTGCAATATAAATCTTTTGACCAACATAGATAACGTTAGGGTTTGTAATGTGGTTACGACTTACAAGGTCAGATACAGTCGTGCCAAACTTAATAGCAATCCCACTTAGTGTATCACCTGCTTGAACGAAGTAAGTATTTTCGTTCGTTGGTTGACCAGTAACTTTAAGCACTTGACCAACATTAATGTGGTTAGGATCACCAATACTATTAATAGCTGCTAGGTTCTGGTAAGTTGTATTATACTTCGCAGCAATCGCAGAAAGTGTATCTCCTGATTGAACAATGTAAGTACCACTAGCAGGGTGACCAACATGCTGAACTGGCTGTGGTGCTGGAATAACAGCTTGCGGAATGTTTCCAGACGTAGAACCAGTGGTAAAGGCACCATCGAAGTCGTAGCTAGAATCAATGCCCATAATGCCCTTATCAGAGTATTGCCATGCAGCAGCGTTATCGATCCCAAGTTCAGTCACACCATAACCAGCAACCCAAATCTTCCGAGAATCAAAGCCATGCGAATTAAGAATGCCACCGGTGAAGAAGGACTTCATGGAATAGATACCAGTATTCTTATACCCTAGTTCTTCAACTTCTTGGAGGAAAGCCAAGGAAGCAGACTGATAATCAGCAGCAGAATGAACCTCTGCATCATCAATCATCAAAGTATCGTCATACATACCGAACTGCTTGGCAATCTTAACGAAGAACCGGGCTTCATTTTGTGCATCAGCAATTGAAGTATACCGAGCAAAGTGGTAACAGGATACGCGCAAGCCAACTGCTAGAGCATTACGAATTTGAGCAGCCGCACGTGGATTAACGTAAGCTGAACCATCTTCGGACCCTTCCGTTAACTTAACAACGGCCCCTAATGCACCTTGATTTTTAGCAGCTTGGAAGAACTCTTTCGTATCAGGATTATAACTTGAAACATCAATAAATGAATTACGTAATGCCATTCTATGCAACCTCCTTAGGATCAATTGCCTTTACTGTACCTGCTGGAACTACTACTTCTTGTTCAGTGTCAGCCTTTTTGCTTTCGCTTTCATTTGAGTTAACGGTTGGTGTTAGCATAGACGTTTCATAAGCAGACTGAACTGCTGCTTGAACTTGCTTCGTATCAATGTTAATTCCCTTATTTTCAAGATAAGCTTGCACAGCGGTCGAAGCGTCAACAAACTTCTCTTGACCTGTCATTGGCTTACCCACACGGGCGTTAACTGCTGTCATGGCCACTTGTTCAAGCAACGTCCATGCTTCTTTTTGTTGAGCTGTTTTAGCGTGCTTGATCTTGCTTTCGACAAATGGCTTACCAACCGCAAAACCAAAATAAAAGAGCCAATAAATTAGCCCTGTTTTCCAAATCCAATTGATAATGTCATTTAGTGTTTTCATGACGTTTCCTCTCCTTTATTTCTTCTTTCAGCTTCTTGTTCTGCTCCCTTAATCTGTCGGCTTCCGTTGGTTGACTTCGCTGGTGAGCAGTTATCCAAGCAACAATAATCGAGCCAATAGTCGTGATTAAGGTTGCTAGTACTTGATCGCTCACCTCGCCTCACCCTTTCAGAATTACCGTTAAAACAATACGAAATAATACAAAGAACGAATACATGCTAGGAATACTTAGCAGAACCCCTCGCATTTGATCGTGGATAACAAATCCACACAAAAATAACAGCCACACGAAAGTAAGCGAGGCTGTCATGATTGTTTTGTAATGAAAATGTTGTACGTTCCATACTGAATAGACTAGCGTGATTGTGCCGACCACACCTAGTAAAAAGATGAACGGCGGATCATCTAACATATCCAAAACACTGTTTGGTGGCGGGGTGAAGTTGCCTGTACTATGCGTTAAGATAAAGTACGCCGCTATTCCATACGTTTCTAGTGCTGATATTAGCCACAGGTAGTTGTGACAGATGTTATTTATCATTCATGCGATACCTCCTTGGTTTTGTGCAAAATAAAAACGCCTACTTTATGTAGACGCTTTTATTACTAATACGGCATTTCTTCTCCGTCTGCTTTATTATTTTCTACTATATTATGATACTTCTCTTTATTACTAGGATTAAGTTCAGTGGTATCGAGTATAAGTACCCTATCTACCAAAGAGTAGCCCTTCTCAAATTGCTTGGTATAGTCGTTAGATGTTATTAAAATATTTTTACGTGACTGGGAATTAGAAAGTTTCTTCTTGAAATTATTAAAGTCTCTCAAGTTATTATCATATAAGACTGTCTGTACAGGATAATACACCACTGCATTGGCATCATAGCCAAATGGCATATCAAAATTTTGTAGGTACTTATCAAATTTATAACTAATACCATTATGAGTGAATTCATCCTTAAGGGTATAAATAGCATCACTCCCAAAATGCTCTTTGACTGGATCAGTCATATATTTGAGCGAAGTGATCATCATAGTTATTCGACTGCAACTATGGTACTTTCTGTTTATTCTCTCCAATCCTCCTAAGACTGCACTGATTTTATCACTGTTAAAATATCCTCTAACCATCAAGGACCTGTCATCACTATCCATAAAATCATGTAGTTTAGCATCAAAATCATGTAATTTGACTTTTTCAATTATCATGTATTTTATCCTCGCTTTCGTATTTTCTAATCTTATTATAGGACAATATGATAATTTATATTTATTTTATATAGTTCGTTTACAATGATTTTGATTAGGAATTAAAAGCCGCCCATAATAAAAGACTCGTTCGTTTGAGCGAGGCTTATTTATGTACTGTGTATTTCAAAGGCGACTATGTTTTTTTATTAGGCTGTTTGGCTAGCAGCTACGTAGTCTTTACCAGTAATCTGCTTGTATTGTTCCGCTGTAATTACCAAGCCGACATAATCACGTACATCGCAGCCTAAACTAAACATATTTGTAACAAATTCAATCCAATTCATCATTAATTACCTCCATTTTCTTTTGTACTATTCATTTGCATAGCTGCTAATTGTTTGCCGAGCGCGTCAACCGATTTAGTTAAGATTAGGTTATCTTTGGTTAGTTGTGCAACTTGAACTCCTAAAGCATTCATCGCCTTGTCCCCAACAGAAATATTATTAGTTGGCAAGAACTTTGCCGCCTCTGCTTGCTGAGCTTTTACATAAGCTTCATGTTCTTCGGGCGTTGCGTCAATCCACGACCCGTTAACTAGTTTAGCGGGCTCTAGCTTCCCAGTTGGATTTTCAAATGTTTCATTGTCTTTAAGTTGATATTCTCCATCAACAATATTTGTCCCTTTAAAGAACTTAGTTGTTTCATCCGCGTAATAAATTGTTGCCATTTAAGCTCACCTCCGAATTACTTACTGAAGTACATTGTGTGCAATGAATGAATCCATTCACCATGTTGCACTGCGTCACTAGCAGTTGGATTTAGAGAGATTGTAGTTGGTGATGATTGATTGGTATAGTAGCCTCCAACCAACGGTTCGCGAATTTGATATCCGTCAGCCTTGATTGTATCTGGCAAAGTAAACCACTCTCCACCACGGAAATCACTAGTGGATAACTTGGAACTGATAATAATTTCTACTAATTTCCACCCGTTTGGCAATTGCCAATAACGGTAACCACTGTCGTTTTCTAAACTAAAGCCGTTATGAGTTACAATTCCGTCTTTTGACCAATCATTAAATTGACCATTGTTATTTGCCTGATTCATTGCTTGCTTAGCAAGTCCGTCAAGGTACTCAAAATTATTATTAAGATGCGCGATTCCGTCCATATCGTGATCTGGTAATGTAATTAATGCTGCCATCTATCTTCTTCCTCCATTCAATATATATGCTAACCGTTTGCCGATTTCTAGAGATGTTTTTGCTGTGGGGTGTACCCCACTCGCTCCATCGCCAAGTGTCCAAAAAGCGTTATCTTTGGTAATGATCGGTTGCTTACGCCAGTCATAATATTCAACGTCTAATGCTTGGCAAGTTTGGACAATGACGTCATTTAACTGATTTTGCGTTAATCCTCTCTCGTTAGGTGTGTTCATATCTGTAGCTGTTCCCCTTCTCATGTCAAGGGTCGGACACATCACGAAGATTTTTATATGTGGATTAGACTTGCGAATGTTATTAATGCCTAGGGTTAATCCCTGTTGAACCTCACCTGCTGTACTTCCATACCTCCAGTTGTTAACGCCATATTCAACTAAAGCCAAAGAATAGCCAGCAAAGTTTAACCGTTTTGTGATAGCCGAAAAGTCATTAATTCCATTGCCATAGCCAGTCCCACCAATCGCTTGGTTATTAACATACCAACCATTAAGCTTAGCGATTACTTCCGGAATTCGACGATAATCTTCGATTTGTTTCTGACCGTCCCAACCGGCAGAGATTGAATCACCTAATGCAACCATTTTGATCAAACTACATCACCACCTTTAATTAACACCAGGTCCCAAACCGTCAATTCATCAATAGTCAAGTCAATAAAATTATTAGACTGAGTAAAACTAATCGGGTGAATTTCAGCCGATTCGTCGGCCTTAATTAGACTCACCGATTTCACCTGACCAGTAACTGGAATATGGAGCTTGATATTGTTCTGCTTAGTCGGCATAACCTGTGTCCCACGTGGGTCTTGCCAGTTATCATGAGCAACACCAGTCATATTAATCAGCGATACAATTGCCCCCCGTGAAGAACGCTTATATACCGTTGTGATCTTGTCTTTTTCAAAAGTAGTAGACAGAGAATGGGTCGACGATGTGATTTCATCATCAACCCATTTCCCATTAAGAATCATCAAATAAGCAACAAAATTATCCATGTAGCTCATTAACTTTCGTTGCGTTTCATCGCTTAATTTTAATGTGTGATTTGGAAAGTATTCATTAGCTAGATAGTGTTCACCGAATTCCAGGTGACTGGCACCATTAGCCATCTCCATTGCGTCACAAAGTAAAGCGGCAGCATCGTTAACCATGCCATCGTTATTATTTTTGCCATCTGCTTTCTCCTTGTTAACGTAAGAAGCGAGAACTACCGGCTTTTTATATTGCTGATTAGTTTTGCGAATAAAGTTTGCTAGTTGTTCAAAGCTATATCCAACGCTGGTCCAAGGCTCGACATAAACGAAATCAACCGTATTAGATGCCATTATTTTCTCAATACCTAGCCCATCAGTTGCATTAATAGTTAACCGCTTATTGGGGCTTACCTGCTTAGCAGTCTTAAGCATGCCGCCATAGCCATCACCGTAATCCCACCATTTCAAATGGTAGCCATCAGATGAGTAGGTATCATCAGGTAACGAACCAAGCTGGTCAACATGCCAACCATCAAAAGGCAGGTATTTGTAAACATTATTAATTTGACCACACAGATAATTCTTCCAAGCTCCATTCAGTACATTCATATAAGTAATGTTGAGCTTTCCGCCAAAGCTTTGATCGTTCTCACCGGCAGTCTGTATAGCCTTAGTGTCCTTATACAAGAACATCTCCTTAGTCAAGTTAGGGTTAACCCAATTAAGGTTGCTGTCATCACTAGTCGGTATACCTAACTGTGAACCATAAATTAAGTTATAAAGCATAGCTTGCATACCGTAATGGTGAACAGCATCAATATATGACTTAACCGTGTTAAAGCTGATTGGCCGCTTCATAAAGTCCAGCCAATTCTGTTCTGGCTGACCATTAACGATCCGTAAAGGCATATCGTCACGATCATACCAATCATAGAACTGTACATAGTTAACATGCATACGGTTCATCTGTTTAACGACCTTTTGCATGTTGCTTTCACTAAGATTTGGGCCAAAGTCACCAAGGAAACCTTCAATCGGTACATTAGCAACATTGCCATTAACATTGACACCAATGTATTGAGCATTAGCACCCGCAGAAGCTTTGATAATGTATCCCTCGTAATCTTCATTTGGGATTGTCCATGTCCAGTGATTGGTGCCGCTCTGACATATCGTTTTTTTATCAACTATTAATTCACCAAAATTGTAAATCTGAATAGTTACGGTTGCGGGGGAGTCAGCATTAAAGGTTAGTTCTAACTGCTCACCTGGTTTATAAATGGCCTTATCAGTGTATAGCATGTCAATTGAACTATAATCCTGAATAGTTTTAACTGTAATTACATTTGATTTGGCGCTTTCTCGTAAGCCATTATAAGCACTAACTGCAAAGCGATAGGTCGAATTGGCTGTTAGCCCTGTTGCCGTATATTCTTTTTTATCCGTAACTTCGGCAATTTTTACTAACTCACCATCAGCTCCAACACCTTGATAGATATAATATTTCATCTAACTTTTACATGCCTCTCCATAATAGCCGTTGAGTATGTTCATCAATATAAACCGCCCGTAAATCCGTAGGACTAGTTGGCTTTGAGAAATAACCTGAACCAGCCGATAAGTAACTGCTTCCCTGCCCATCGCCTGCTTTGGCTTTGCCGTCGTCAACAAAACCCAAATCAATCTTAATCGTGCGGTTTTCATCGCCTAAATACCAATCTCCTAATTGATATTTAGGTGCAGCATTGAAGTAAAAATTCCGTGGAATTTTAACTAAGATTGTGTTTGCGTCTTTATATTCAGCCCGTGCTGAAATATATTTCACATTAATCGGTCCTAATCCATGTCCGGCACTTCCTAAGCCGTTAATTTCAGTACCAATCGCATCTTCATAGTAAAACACTCGTGGAATTGGGTATTCACCTTGATTATGCTTAATTTCAATCGTGTAACCATAAAGAAAGTCTTCCAGACTGTCAGCACTAATTAAGCTTGAATTACGTTCCGCCACCATTCCATTATCAAGACTGATAACATTCTCGCCATCAGGGGTTTCGTCCTTGTGCTTTACTCGAATATTCCAGTAGGCGCCATGACCATCATCGTAATTATCCCAGCCTTGTGTAATTGCAATATCACCAGCGATTAATGGTGCGTAGGCTTTCATCTCTGCCACTGTTTTTAGCTGAAATGGCCGATCATGGAATTGGGCTTGCTTCAACGTCTCTTGGATCTGTTTAGTCATATCCAACAGTTGATTATAACGAACATACAATCCGTCTTTCGGATCGTTAATCTCAGCCATCGCATCAGTTAAGGACTGTTTGAACTTTGCTAGCCAGTCGGTAAAGTCCTTCTTAGTTGCATCGCCTAATTTATCTAAATCAGCTTTTAACTGTGCAACCTTAGCATTCGCTTCTTGCGAATCTTTATCGACCAATTCTGATAGCTTATCGATTAATTCTTGAAACTCAGCAATAACTGATTTTGAATGTTGACCCATGCGTGCATAGAAATTAGATCCTAACACGTTTAGCTCAAAATTAACCGTCGAAACAATATTGCCGTTAGGATCGATAAAACTAAGATAAGCTTCTTCCCACTTACCGCCAACTTGAAAGACATTATCTGGGAAATAAAGCGTTACTCGACCAATCCGTTGTTGATCTAACTTCTGGTCATCAGCCATTGTCAGATAGACACGAAAATCATTATGCTCTTGATCAGTGCCAAAAAAGAGGACTCGCCAATTACGAATGTCTTGGGCTAAGCCGTTAGAGTAAACCCATAGTTTAAGATAGCTATTAACATCGCCTACACGGCCCTTAAAACTATCTGCAATATCAATTGTTTCATCTTGGCTTCGTAACAGATCAACTGGAATATATTGTTTTAATTTTGGTAATGTTTCCAAGAAATCACCTCCTATAAGTTATTTAAATCATCATCTGATAGTCCTATAGCCTTTTGTAATTTATCCAGCTTAGTTTTTATATCGTCTGTGTCGACCAATGCTCGTTCGATTACCTCAAAATTTTCTGTTAAATATCCACATAGCTTTGCATTAGTAGCTAAGTCCTTCTTATGTGGTAATTCAAAGCTCATTGACTATCACCTACTTTCGTGAATACGGGTTGTCCATCATCACTGACGGATAAATAAAAAGCCGTCCCATTAGGCGACTTCATTGTGATATGTTCAAATGGTATTTCGGCAATTCGATTGATGTCACGCTGGTGATATATCTTCCCTTGAGAACTATATTCAGGAACCCAAGTCACCCCATTATCATCACTACATAGCAGCAGATAAAATCCGCTCACCGGATCAATCATCCTTTTTAATATCAAGGATTGATCAAATTGTGGTGTCTTGTTATCTGGAGCAACTGCTTGCAAAGGTGGTTGCTTGTCGTCTTTGCTTTCAGTCGTCTTATCATCTGCCATCTAACGTCACATCCTTTCCTTGCATAAATTGAGCTAAACGGTTCATTTGAATTTGACTATATTTTGGCGCTGTTGGCCCTGTTTCTTTTTGATTGTTTGGATTAGCAAAGTGGTCTTCCTGTTTGGTTCCAATCGAAACGCCTCTCTCCGGAAGGCTGTTATTTCGATTTATCTTTTGCAAGTCCTGTGCTAATGCGTCAACAAAGCTCTTCAATTCAAGCCCTGTGTTCCTATACGTAAGCTCTGGTGCTTGCGTTTCATTAAACGGATTACCGCTATAGCCAACTAAGGTCTCCCATGATTTAATGTTCATTTCGGGAGCATATACCCTAATTTGATAACCAAGTGCAACTGTGTGCCAATCGGCCATTGTTGTAGTAAAAGTCGTGTCCGGTTCATGTTTAACCGTGTTAGCAACAAACGCTTTTAACGTATCCATATCATAGATACTGTCTTGAATGATTGGCACTCCCACATGCACTCCGTAGCGTTTCTGACTATCTTTGTCGACGTAATGGTAATACAGTGAGTAGTAGGTTTCTGATGTGGTACTAGAAGTAGTTCCACTATCGCCGCTATTACCAGTACCACCACTAGGAGCACCGCCGTTTTTAATGATTTGCAACGGATCTAACCAAGTACCGTCATTAGTAAATGCCTTACTAAAGGCACCTGGAATTGCTGCTCTCGTAATTCCTAAATGCAAGTGATTATTGGTTCTAACGCCAATTACATCACCTGTTTTGATCTGTTGACCGACAGCAACTGAAATATTATTAGGTTCAATAAATGCCTCTTGGTATTCACAATTCAAACCAGAACTATCAGTAATGACCACATAATAGCCAATTCCTCCACTTCCCCAACTAATTTGGGTAACAGTGCCACCGTGAACCGCATGCACTTCTGGACCCGGATGATCAACTGAACCGAAATCAAGGCCATCATGGAACCCGTTTGGCCGGAAGCCGCCACCAGGCTGAACACCAAATAACTGACCGCTGGAGAATGAACCTTCACCAGTACCAGGGAAAGGCCAACCCCAACTATTATCGGTAGCCGGTTTAGCTTGAATGGTAGCTTTGCTAAGGGGTGCCCCAGATGGAGACCAGCCATGACGACCAGTAATCTGACCAAAACAATTGGGGATATTGAAGAAAGCAATTAGCTGGTCAAATCCACTCATAATGTTTGTGTATGGTGGCCGACAGTAATAATTGAACGTGCCTTGCTTAAACTGCAATAGCCCTAAAGCAGGGCCATCACTCAATCCATCAGTTCCACCTTTAGCTTGATCATTACCACCAGATTCAAGCTTAATCTGTGCCAAAAGCACGCCTAACTGTTGATCGTTCATTGAAACACCCATCACATTAGCAGCATTTTTAGCAGCTTGTGACCAGTCACCATTAACAGCAGTTGTGACACCGTTGCTGACTCCACCGGTTGCCGTAACAGTAGTAATATCTTTCTGAACCTTACCTCCATAAACCCAGCAATCGTTGACCAACTCGTTGCCATCGCTTCGTAAATCAACTTTCGTCATGTTGTTTAAGTAGCGGAAAGTCTCATCGCTACGGTGCTGAATTGATGGTAAGTCATATACCCGTAAAGTATAGCCATCAGGGTACCAAAACGCCCCATATGAAGCAAGATTAGAGCCTAGCCATTCGTATAACGATCCCGTCGCTTCGTTTGCCATCTTTGGGAAGGTTCCATAAATAGCAAGTTTTACTCCTTGATCATTATTATCGATAAATTTATGGAGTTGTTCTTCGAGACTATATGTTTGCTGAACATCAGTCTGTTTAACAGTCACGGTTGTACCTGGCTGTTGATTGTCCTTATTATCATCGCTTGAATCGCTAGAACTATCAGACCCCGAACCGCTAACATCTGGATTGTCTTCTGTTGGCTGTTTGGGGTCTATTCGGATATTCTTCATTAAATCAATTAGTGCATGAGTAGCTGTTATTTGTAATGTTGGTTGACCAGTCTCATCAACACCCTCTTCCATTTGCTGAATTGCAAAGAATTGGCGAGTCCCATCGTCATAAGCGTATTCAACGTATCGCTTCATCTTTGCTAGCTTATAAGCCTCCGCAAATTGGTCTGTATAGGTTAATGTAAGTGAGATTTCGTAAGCAGAGCTTAACTGATAATTTACTTTGAATGAGTCGTGTAAGTCTCTATAGTCAACTGCTTCTCCTTGCGTATTAGAAAAATTATCCAATCCATTTGTTAAAACAACTTGATCACGTATCATGAGAACCACCACATTGGAAAATCAAATTTAATCGTGCCTTTGAAGTTATCAATTTGAAAATCATTCTTGCCAATTTGAAGAGTAAGCGTATCGGGAGTGCAGTTCATAGTATCAGATTTACCATTAAGTGTTTCACGAACTCCATCAATAACAAATTGACCATCAAAAGAAGAATTGGCCGATTTGCCGTTTGTCTCCATCCCAGCACGAGTGATCGCATCACCAGTTGTTTTATTGGTAATATTCAAATTGCCATCTGAATGACCGTCAAGGATTATTTTTAAGGGGTGTCCGCGCCGGTCGGGGTCAATTAACACATTCCCTAAGTTATACACGCTAAAAGTGTTAGTAGTGAACGTATATTGCGGATCTACTCCTTCCGGCATATCGTTGCCAACTCCCCAAACATCATCTGGGTAATCTTGGGAAGTACCGATTGATCGGCTTAATCCATACAAGTCGGTAAAAGTAACGTTGCAAGTCCAGTTCTTCTCGTTGCTATACGTGGGCTTATCCATCTTAGCGACAACGTAATACATGCGATGAGGCCAGTTAGAAAAGCAGATCCAATAAGCTTCACGACTAATTAAAAACTGTTGTAGTGCATCATATTCAAGCATTGCATCAGTTTCGCTAACGCCTGAATACATCATCGACATCGTAAAGTCGCGAGTGTCGTAAGTCGTCGACAGTAATTGTGAACCATCTTGTAATCCAACTTTACGTAAGTTATTTGTTCGAGTAGCCGGTTGAACGTCAGGTGGTACAGTACAATAGACACCATCTAGCGTTGGGACATCAAAACAGCTCGTCCAGTTTTTACCATCTGGACTAATTGAGAATTCGTACGGGGTGAATACCGGACTCCGAATGTCACCGTAACCGTAAGCGTGTGGCTTATCAGTTCTTGTTGAAAACACTTGTAACAAACTACCTATACTCCTTTCTAATTCTTACGCAATCTCCACGTTTTACCTTGCCGTTTACTTACATCATCAGTGACTTTCTCACCATCGAGGTAAATATCAGTCTCTTGGTTTTCAATAGCAACTAATACCTTTCCAAGAAGATCAATCATCTGGTCTAGCTTAGAATTACCGTTGCCAGTTGATGAGTTAGCCGGTTGTGCTTGCGCAGTAGCTTCAAAGGCTCTGTCAAGTAACGGCTCAGCAGATACCGCATAAGGATTTAATACAAATTCATGGTGTTCTGGATTATCACCAATAATTGCATTAGTTAATCCGAAGACTTCACCACCAGTTGCAAACCGACGGCCACCCGTTGGGCCCCAACCACCAAGCGTTAAGTCTGAACGCCAAGTAGTATCGTTAAACATCGCCAATAATTGATCAAACGGGCTGTAAATGTCCGTGTGACCAGCAACAGCATACTTTCTAAAGGTTGAAGAAATAAACTGTAAGATGCCCTTTGATGGATCGCCATTTTTAGCGTTAACATCCCAGTTATTAACTGCTCGTGCATTGCCACCAGATTCATGTTTAATAACATTCATGATGTGGCTAATATCAGCCCCAGAAATAGCAACGTGCATCTTAGCAGCGGCGGCACGGATTAAATCAGGGCTAGCACCACCAGACTCAAATTGAGCTTCAAGCTTTTCTAAACCTTTCTTAAACCAATCAGCAATTGGCTGGGTAAGCTTATCCATTGCACCATGAGCAACGTCAGCAAAGTTGCCTAAGCCTTTGTACACTCCACTCGTGGCCTTTTCTAGCAATCCCTTAGTAGCCTTTAACGGGTCTGCTAAGAAATCTTCAAGGGCGCTGAACTTGTCGCCAAGCCAGCTACCGATATTTTCAAGCGAACCTTTAGCCCAGTCGATACCCTCGCCAATAATTCCACCATCAGCGAAATGTTGAGCGCCGACAATACCACCAGTAGCATAATGTGAAACGCCTACAGCATTCATGATCTGTCGTGTTTCGGCACCACTATACACACGGGTACCTTCCGGCAAGAAACCAGTCCAATTACGCTCTTGTGACATGAACAAGTTGCCATCAGGCGTTTGGACTAATTCTTTCCAATCAGGGCCATCGCCATCATTGATAACAGACAAGTGACGGTGAACAGTACCACCTTGTGCAAAGTGAACATGGCCGAGTTCTTTAACACCAGTACCGTGACCAGTGAAGAAACTCCAAACCTTATTAATTCCACCGATACCAGCGTTAATAACGTTAATAACGCCATTCATGCCGTCTTGAGCAGCTTGTTTAATACCATTCCAAATTCCCTTAAAGAAACTTGAAATGCTATTCCAAACAGAATGCCAAATGCTACTAATTGTATTCAGCGGGCCTGCAATGGTGCTATGCAGCATGCGCATACCATTTCCACCTAATGAGGTAATAGTGTGCCAAATGCCAGAAAAGAAACTAGCAATTGCATTCCAACTAGTAACCCACACCTTTTCAATAGCCTTAACAGCGGGACTTATCAATCTTTCGATCGCCTTCATTCCGCTGGAAGCAGTCTTTTTCAACGACTTCCAAACAGTGCTGAAAATGCGTGCCCAACCGTTCCAAACACGATTCCATAACTTAGCAACAGGATCAAACAATTTGCCAAGCCACTTTGAGAAACTTTGCCATTGCTTTTGTACAGTCTTAATTAAAGATTTGGTACTGTTTTGTAACGGCTTTATCAATGGTTTCATTAGAGTTATACCAATTCCAACTGGTAACGCCAAACCAATAACAATTGTTTTTATTATTGCTTTGCCGACACCCTTGAAAAATTGTGGTATTTTCTTAGCAAAGTTTTGAAAACTCTTGCCAAGTTTAGATAATCCTTTACCGAAAGATTGTTCCCAATCATATTTACCAGTAAAAAGTTTCTTAATTGCTTCTCCTGTTTTATTAACTATGTCTCTAAATGGCTTAATGTGTTTGTAAGCAAGAACAAAGGCGCCTACCAATGCCGTAATAGCAAGGACAACAAGCCCAATTGGATTTGCATCCATAACAACATCAAGTGCAGCTTGAGCAGCTGCAAAAGTCTTTGTTACAGCAGTAGAAGCAAGTGACACCGTCTTATACGTCGTTATGACTGCTACAAGTCCACCAAATGCAACCCCAAGCGCTTTTGCAGCTGCCTGCTGAATTTTCAAGAAGCCGAGTCGCTTTGATATACCAGTGATTGATGAAGCTACTTTGCCAGCAAGCGAGGTAATTGTTACAAATCCTTCAGCAATGGCTTTAAGTGTCGTAGAGAATCCGATCCAAGCGCCACTTCCAAATGACTTCATAATGGGTCCCATGACTTGACCTAGCCCACGGAATGCTGTTGACAGGCCATTCAATGTGCCATTAAAAGTATTAGCAATATTCTTCCCAGCATTTTGAAACTCTTTTAGTGTTCTAGGATCAGATACCCAGTTAGAAACAGCTTTATAAATTGGATTTTGCGCCTTAGTAAATGGTTCAACCATTGCGCCGAGCAATCGTGGCGCCGTTGTCTTGATAATCCGTCCCATACCATCAAGAGTATTGGTAAAGTTCTTTGTAGCATCTTGGTATTTGTTCCCCATGCCAATAAGAACTTCATTCATCGCCTTAGAACTAATTTTTCCTTGGCTCATCATGTCGTTCATCTGCTGCATGGTCAGGTTTTTGTTATGGGTTGCATCACGTTCATAAGCTAACAATTCTTGCCGGAATTTCGGGAATACGTTCTGAATTGATAACATATCTTGTGCACTTGCTTTACCGTTACCAATCATCTGTGCCCACTGAGTTGAGAAGTTCTCAATAGAAGCATCGCTTTGATTAAACGCATCTTGCAAGGTTAAGACAGCTTGCGATAAGCCTTTAGTCTTACCAGCACTATTCGTGACAGCGTAAAACTTTTGATTTAAGTCATTAACCATTTCAGTTGAGTTCTGTGCCGAAATAGCAAGTTTGTTGGTCATATCGACCATTTCTTGGCCTTTAGAAGCAGACCCAGTTAACGTATTCCAACTAGCGATCATTGTTTGTTGCTGTCGGGTATATTGATACCCAGTAGCAACGAGACCCTTCAATCCATTTCCAATGGCATAGATACCACCAAGAACTGCGTTTCCTAAGAAAGTACCAGTCATTACTTCCCTTAAATTAGAGAATGACTTTTTCGTATTATCAGCATCTTGTTGAGCGTTTTTCAGAGAATTAGAAAAGCCGTCTTTAATTTTTAGCCAAATAGATTTCTGCTCAGGTACATCATTAATTTTTCGACTAAATGTTTTTAATTTGTCATCATCAAACTTAGCTTTTAAGTTAAAGACTTTTTCTTTGGGAATACCATTAATTACTTCTGTGGTCTTTTTGAACTGGCCTCGAATGCTTTCAGCAGCATTTTGAGCAGCATTTTTCATAGACTCAGCATTCTCTTTTGCTTTGCTAACAGCTTGGGAAGATTCTTGAGCGGCCTCTTTTGCATCAGTTCCCATCTTTTTCCAGTCTTCGCCAGTATCAGATACTTTCATACCTGCTTCCTTAGCGGTGGAAACTGCTTCTTGCATAGCTTGACGGGCTTTAGCGACGCCTTGTGTAATTTCATCACGGAATTTCCAAAGAAACTCTTTTGCAACAACTGGGCTACTCATGAACTACCCTCCTCTCAGCATTTCCATTAGCAATTGACTTGCGATAGTTTTCTTCGGTACCTGTGGCTGTTCATCTCGTCCCTCAGCAATATCTTTACCGATAGCTTGATTACGTTCTTGTAACTGTTTAATCAAGTCGGCTATTGGTTGTTGAGGTTCGATTGGCACAGTCTGTTGTGGTACCTGCTTAGCAAACAAAGTCTGGTCTCTTTGATCTGCTAAATGGAGTTGGTAGCCTCGCTGGACTGCTTTAAACTCCCTTGGTGTTAATTCTTTTAGTTCAACAGGTGTGAGTCCAATTCGTCTTGCTTCGGCGATGATTCTTGCGATGTCATCAACTGTTGAAGCTTCGTTGTTGAGTCGTCGATTTGACTCATACCAATCTCCATTTGATCTTTCTTGTCTTCGTCTGTCATGGATTCGATATGCTTCTTCATTGTAGCTGTTAGCTTGTCGTTGTTCTTGATAAACTCGTTTAACTTCCGGGCTAAAAAATCATTAGCTTGCAATGACTTAAGAATATCGTCAAAAGCTTCATCGGTAGCCTTCTCATCGTTAAACATCGCCGTTTCAAGTGCTTCTTCAACAGCTGTTTCAGATGGTTGGTTACGCTTGTACCATGCCAGAGAATGATAATACGCAGCGATAATCATATCGACATTTTCATCGAGCAGACCGTTAACTAATGCCGAAAAACCGTCTTGACCGTTCTTTGCTAGTGACTTATCATCACGAGTTTGTAAATAAAAGCCATAGTTTAGCTTTGGAGTGAATACTGCGGGTTGTGCTTGTGGGTTTACTTGAACTGTTAATGCTTGCATAGTTTAATTCCTCCTGAAATTAATGTTGTGCTGGTGCTGCTGAACCTGGTGTTGTTGAACCTGGCGTTGTTGAACCACCGTTGTTTTGTGAATAAGCGTCCATTGGATCAGCGATTGGGTCCATAGTGCCACCCATATCAGTATTATGAGCGTATGTGTAGAGCTTTAATCCAATTTGGTAAAGCGCTGGCTCCATTTCATCCTGATTGGTTACACCCTCTTGGGTTTCGCCGTCAATGTTGTAAGTGATGTTTGAGTGAAGCAAGTTATTAACCGCTTCTGTTTGTGGCACCCCGTTTGGATATGCCTTCCCAAACAAACCGGGAACAATAAATTTATTTGGATCTTTAGGATCTTTCCTCATTCGATTAAAGTCGAAACGAAAAATCCCTAAACGTACTTTTTCATGAACACAGCGCCGTAAACTGCGTTGAATGTAGTTATCAATCTTGCGCCAGTAGCTATCAACAACAAAGGTTTCAGTTGTAGCCCCTGGAGCATGTATTGAACCGCCTTTTAAGTTAACTGCTTGTGATGCCAAGTTATCAGTAGTTGAAGTAGCTGCTTGAAGTCCTAGAAGGTGAATCTTATCTTCTGGCTTATCCCACTCGAACATACATCCGTAGACAATCTTGTCCGCCAAGCTCATAGAATTAGGATCGATATTAGCGTCACTTGCTGTAAATCCTGCCATTTTTAATCATTTCCTTTCTTGATTGCTATTCCATAAGTAATGAAGTCAAACAAAAAAGCCGCTCTTTTAAGCGACTCTCCTTGGTATGACTCATCAACTAAAATACGCACGCTGTAATCATCAAATTTCGATCGCCAGTGTGCGCATCGTACTTGTTGCATAATGTTTCTAACTTGATTGCTAATGTCTAGCAGTATGTCAAGTCTATCTATCTCGCTGTAAACATCCACAGAAATGGTAAGTTTAGTTTCCTCGATCCCTTTATAGAAGCGAGGCTCATTTTGAATATTGCTTAAATCAATAATCACTTGTGGATATTCAGCATCGTGTTTTTGCCCGTCGTAATAAACGGGGGCTCTTACCTGGTGAAGAGCCTTTTTGACCTGCACAATTAGGTCTGCTTCTGGGCCCATATTGCCTCCTACTCTAATGCTTGTCGCATTGTATCTTCAAACTTCTTATCAAGATGAGCGGCTACCTTTTCGCCACTTGGTTTCATAAATGGCTCTTTAGGATTTCTCCCTTTGCCAAATTCCACCGCAGTACCATAGTAATAAGCGTCTTCATTCTTTGACGGCTTATTAACTTTGCGTATTTTCTTCACTCCTTGACTGATCTGCTTACGGGCTTTTTCAGCGTCCTCAGCAGTTGCAAGGGGCACGACACTAACTTTCATCCCATCTTCGCTAAATTGGGGCGTGATACTGCCTTGAAGCGTCCCAGTAGGCACATAACCGCTTTTGCTATGACCCACCTTTTGACTTTCGATCTTTTGCGCTTCGTCTACTTCTTCAGCAGCCGCATTGCGAATAAAGATTTTACTAGCAGCCTTTGCCCTAGCGTATTCACGATTGAACTCATCAATTGCTTCGGGCATTCCCAGTCTTGCCAAGTTTTGAACAACTGCTCTTGCACGTTCAAAGTCGCTCGTATTAACGGACAAATTAACACGTGGCAAGTTCTCGTAGCTATCATTTGGCATTGAAGATCACCTCACTATTAACGATGTAGAAATCAGTGCGATTGAAGTGCCGTCCGACTTTTTGAATCTTTCTGGCACCTCTACCGCTGTTTTGATCATAATCAGCAAAGCCGATTTTATCTGCTTCACATTCGCCAAACACTCGAACGATAGTAGCATCGTACATTTCGCCATTTCCTAGCGTCAGGTTCGTTCGCTTCACGTTAGCTTTTACCTTTTTAGCGGTTGTTGTGCCCTCAAAGTTGAGGTCGTCACCATCGTTAGCTGTCTCGGTAATCAAATAAACTGTCTGATCGTATCGCATTAGAACCACCCGATTGCATTTCCAGTTAAATCACCCTTACCAGTTGAATCAATCCAAGCTTCAATATCAGGTAAATAATCTTTTAAGTCATTAGAGTTAAAAGTCATTGATAGTCCTTCTTCTGAAATGCTATTCATACCCTCGTTATGAAACTTGTTGTATTTTGCTAACGTCAATTGATCGACTAAGTAATTTAACTCAGTAGGAAAAGTGTCATCGTCAAGATACTTGCGGATATAAACCATAATGGCTTGCTTAGCCTGCACGATATAAGCCTCAACGCGCCCTTTGTCGGCATCGTCTAAATCAATACCTAACAAGGTTTGCATACGCTGAATATCGTTCGTTGCGTCTAATTCAGCCATTTAATCACCTCATTGCTTGCCGTCAGTCGTTGGACTTGTTGTAGTAGTTTGCTTAATAGCTTCGTCAGTGGTTGTGAATTTAACGAATGGAATAAGCTTTTGATCAGCTACCCGAGTCCAGTACTTACCATTTCCGATGTTATCCATTGTTGGGAATGCTGCCGGCTTGTGAGATGCTTGATCCATGTTTTCTGATTGGAAAGTAGTTTCATTCCAGCTCATTCCAGCAGGCGCAAGTACAAATCGACGACGATTTACAAGATAGTCAACACCATTAAAGCGTAATTCATCACGTCCAGTAGCAACTGCATGATCAACTGGCAATTCAGACCAACCAAAGGCACCGGTAGCAAATAAGTAACTTGTATATTTACCATCTTTGCTAGGAAGAGAGTCATCTACAACGATCCGTACACCCTTGATAGTGTCGCCTGGGTTTGGTGCGGAAATTTGAGTTGGCAATTGATTACCATTGATTAGAATGGTGTTTCCAGTTTTTGGATCAACGATGTTAGCATTTTGCAATTGTTGGAGAATGTTTGAATGAACTGCTACAACGGCTAAATCACGGTAACGATCACCAAGCTGAAAACGAGCCTTGTTAAAGTTTGCTAACGAGAAAGTGTTGTCTGTCCGCCGACCGTCAGTCGCGTCAAATTGATTAATTCCAGTCATTGAAGTAGATGAGAAAACACCGTCTAAAGTCTTTAAGAGGATCTTTTCGTTGATGTGTCGCCAATAATCTGCCACTGAAGTAGAGATAGCCGCTAATGGATCTGTGCCGGATAATTCCCGTGATAAATCGGTTGCACTCCATGCTTGGTTCATTCCATATTCACGTGCTTGTGATAGACCGCTAGCAATCGTGTTTAATTGAATATCCTTATTATCATCAGGAATTTGTGGGTCAGTGTCAGCTAATGGCTTGATAAAAGGCATATTAACTAAAAAACCGCCTCCTGCAAGCTGTGAAGCTAAATTAGGAACAGCGGCAATAACACCTGATTGAAAGAATTGGTCTTGTTCTACTGAACGTTGAGCGGTGTATTGTGCCCAACTTTCAGGAATTTGCATATCAGCTAATTTTGTTGCGGTAGTAATATCTGCCATAGTTTATTTCACTCCTTAATTATTCATTCCAAAGTAAAAGCCCTGCTTTGGTTGCGCTTGTGCAATCATTTGCTGGGCTTGTTCTGGATTATTCATTAAAATTTCGTTTTGCTTTGTTAAATTCCACCCTTGAGCAGACCAAGGATTATCACTAAGTGAAACATTAGAGCCACCGTTGCCATTAGTTGGATTTTGTTTACCTCGCATAAGCTTTTCGGTGGCTTCTTGTACTTTCTTTTGAACGTATCGATCTAATAAATCCAAACGTTGTGAAGTTTCGTCATCATCAGTGCCCATAACGAGCGGTAGTAGATCAGTAGTAATACCCTTATCGATCAACGTTGACTTAGTTTTTACTTCCCGTAATTGGCGGTCTAAGTCTTGCTGTTTACGGTCGAACTCGTCTTCACGGTCTTTTTGTTCCGCTTTGGCCCGTTCTTCAGCAGACATCTTAGTACGTGCAATAGCCTTATCGATGGCATCTCGCTTCTCTTGATCTGCTTTGATTCGTTCCTTAGCAATCTTAGAATCAAGCAAAGCGCTAATTGCCTTTTGCTGTTCAGGTGTGAATTCTACTTTAGGTTTTTCATCTTGCCCCTCGTTTTGAGTTGGCTGAGTATCCTGTTCTTGTACAGGCTGTTGAGTTTGAACTTCATTTTCGTTTTCCATTATCAATACCTCCGTTTTACATCCGTCGATGAATTCCGTTTAACCTCCGTCGAGGAAACCCGTCCGCTCTTTAACGCCTGTCAGCACGTTTGAAGGCATAATAAAAGCGGCTATCCGTTTGAATAGTCGCTAAATGTATTTATGCTTTTTCAATGAGTAATGATCCATCACGAAAACTCCTTCGTCACCGAAATAACTAATCTCGTAATAATCATCGTTCCCAACGATTCCAATTACACATTTGTTGTTTTTGCCAATTTTACACAGCCAAGAAACATACATACCCGCTTCGTTTGGGCGTGACATTTGCCGATTTGGATGTAGTTCTGCGAACAAACGTTGTTTTGCCATTTTAATAAAAGTTTCATTATCCATATAGTCAACCTCACAATCCTAAGTCCTCTAGTGCTTCCTTAACTGGTGTTTCAGCAGGAATAATATTACATGCACATCGCGGATGAAATGGCGGTACGTTAATACCGACTACAATGCTGTCAATCTTAACTTTTGTTCCGTCCATTCCTTCACAATACTTGCAAACGTTGGTACTGTGACGGCTTACCACTTTAACATACTTGTAGCCGTTGTTTTTCAGGCTTTTTGCAGTTGCTTTCATTTGAGTTGCCTTAGCCTCAGTAACAAATATCCGTTCAAGATTTGCTTTTGTGTGCATGTATCGTTTCTGCACTGTTGATCGCCATTTATCCGAGTTGTAATTCCATTGTTTATCGCCTTCAAGCGCTTCTTTAGCTGCCTTTTTTAATGAATTGGGATTCATGTGATTTTTAACTTGAAAATCAATCACCTTGTCTAAATCCATTGAGAGACGTTGTGCATGCTTAAAGATGAGTGGCAATGTATCTGTATCATTACCTGTTTGAGTGGCGACACGGAGCAAGGCACGGCGTCTCAGTTGGGTATTATATCCGCTGTGTTGCTTACCAGTTAATTCAGTCACTTTATTAACAATTTCCGTTTGTTCCATTTGTAGCTTCTTAGCAATGTCAAGGCCGAGCATAGCAATATTAATTCGGCTTGTAAGCTTTGCTACGTCAAGATTGGTCTTATACGGTAGATTGTTCAGCAAAGCACCGACAACGGCTTTCTGCTGTGGTGTATGAGCCATATTACGTAACTCACGTAAAGCATCGAACACCGCTTTAATATCCGCTGGGTCTGCTTTATCATTCCACTTCAAGCCGTTATTAAAGAAGTGATCAAAAGTAACCTCTTGTTTATGCTCTGCACGTTCTACCGCATCGCGTAAAGCAACAACGCTTGGACTATTCGGATTAAATATCTTGTCTAACTGGTCGAACCATTCTTTATCAGTCATTAGTTATCACCTTTGGGCTTGTTTTCAACTTCTGCCGGCTCTCCAGTAGCAAAAACATTGCCAATTCCAGTTCGCCCTTGCTTATAGTCGTCGTCTTCTTCGAGTTCCTCTTGCTTTTCATCATCAATCCGCTGCTTTTCATCATCAGCCGGCACATTGGTAATCTTTTGAGCAATTTCACGTAAAGATTTCATACTTTCAAGTCCCGGAATACCTGCTAACGTTTGAATTAATTGGGCAGTTTCTTGATCATTCTTCGGCAAGTTAGGGTCAAAGTTAGGCTTTACCATGTCAGCAATGACCGACACATTATTTTCACCTGGTAAGGCGTTAATCTTATTCCAGTAAGCAATACATGAGCTAATACGAGAACGTAGACCACGTTTGTACAACGCTTCTTGTACCTTGCGCTCTTGATCGCTTCCCCATAGTTTGTAACTCATTGCTACACCGGACGCGTTAGAAGCAAAGTTAGGATCATTGACGTTCGGTGTGTTGGTATACTTATGAATTTCATTGATTAAGAAATTGGTGTAAGTAGACCAGCCGGCGGAATCATATTGCTTTGTAATGTATTGAAGCGTAGGAGTTACGACTGTACGTTGCCCTTCGCTTAATCCTGTACGTGCAATGTAAGGCTCTAGGTAAAACATGTGATGTTTAGGATCAATGATCGGTCTAGGTGGTACCAATACAATTGGCTTACCATCTTTTCCCATCTGAACGTTACCTTGCTTATCTTTTGCATAGACTGGCTTAGTCTTATTAGCAAAGCGACCGGTTGCCACCATTGCAGCATCGTTAAAATCTTCTTGGAAGTTTGCCATCGTGGAAATCGCCTTGTCTAATGCGTCCATTTGATCAATTTCAGGCTCCCAATCGCCCAAGCGCTCTTCATTGTTCTTGTACTCAGTTAAAGGCACGCGTTCAAAGAATAACGGCTCTTGACCGTCAAAAATAACGTTGTTGACTGGTGAGTTAGTCTCAGGCAATCCACCATCTGAATGATAACGATAGACCATCGAATCAGTGTAGATTTCATAATTTTCACGTAGTAGTTCATCTAAAACGCCTGTCTGATAATAGCGAACAGCAAAGAGTGACTTAGCCTTGATTGAATCATCATAAACAACAAAACACGTTGTCGGATCAATCTTTGCTAGGTTCAATGTTGTTTCGCCCTCATTAACGTAGACGAGGTCATAAGCACGACCCATGATTGATAAATCCTTTTTCAGCATTTCGTCAATGTAAGGCGTGTTTGCATTGTCGTTATAGTGAGTAAGCAGGTCATCAAGCCTTTCAGATAATGACTTCATGCTGTCATCATCAGTCGCTATCTTGTATTGAATATCGTTACCCATGAAGTAGCCCACGCGAATGTTAGTAATATAGCGTGCGAAGCCCGTTGACACTCGATTATGCGCATTGTCTGGATTAGGTGACCCAGCCCACTTCTTAATCTTAGTATCAGCATAGTAGTAGCGCATAAGTTCTTTTAATCGTGGCACCTCTCTGTCGATATGGTGGCGAATGAACTTATAAGCTGTTTCGTATAACTGCATTGGATAATCTTTGATCGTATTAAAATAGCTAACCGGAACTTGATATTCTCGGTTAGCTTCCAAATCAAAGCGATGTTGTTGTGGAATTGTGTTTTGCATTAAATATCAAGCCCCATTTCTCTAGCAATGTGATATTGATTACCCCAATCGACACCCATCGAGCCATCATACATATCCATATACTGACGTACCGCATAACGTAGCGCGTCCATTGCGTGATTATTCTCGTCTTTCGGGCGATTGAGCGTGTTGCCAATATTGTCAGTATCAAATACATAATTATTGAACTCGTTCCAAATGTTTTTGCATTTCGGGTGAACGTGGATTTTGTATTGCCACAATTGATCTATTCCGGCTTCTATGGGCGTTTTAACAACAGATTGAATATTATCTATATCCAAGTCTAAAAGCTGTTGTGTGCGCTCTGGTGAAGCAGAATCAGCATAGATATTTGCATGCTGATAGCCGTTCTTTTTGAGCCATTCAGCAATGTGTGGTGTCGTCTGGTGATACGTATACATTTCATCGTAGATCCAAATATTCTTGCTCTTTGGATCAATTGCCAACGCTACAAACGCATTCGGGTCACCACCGAAACCATAGTCAAGCCCAAATCCAGCGTGTCCACATTCAGTCAACTTTTCTTGTGGGTCAAAGTCGACAAGCTCCACGTTATCTTCAAAGACTAAGCCTTCGCTTACACCCCAGTCACCGTCTGCTGCCACCTTAGCACGGCGAGGATTAGTCTTATACAAATCCAAGTAACGTTGCCTATCTTGCTCATCGAGCCACTCGTTACATCTGAAAGTGGTTGTCTGTGCGAATGTGTCAGCTTTGCGTGTCTCTGGATCAAAGAAAGTTCGTTTTAGCCAATGTTGAGCGTTCCACGGATTGAAAGTGATTGTAATTTGCTTAAAAGCACCCGGAACATCAATCCGACCACGAATAGACTCTTGCAGAGTTTCCAATTTATCAGCATTTTCAATTTCATATGCTTCCTCTATCCACACGAATGATAAATACCCATGCGTAACAGTGATTGAAGTAAGTTTCAAAGCCTTATCAAGCCCACGGAAGATAATCCGTTGACCTGTTGGCTTATAGACTATCTCCGGCATGGATGGATTGCATTTGAAAAGATGCTCAGCATGGAAACGATGGATAGCCCACACGAGATCTGCATAGGTCGACTGCCGATTAGTGTTTGAGTAGCGCCGTACAACAAGCAAGTTAGACCAAGGATATTTCATCAATCGGTAAATCATGTTGAGCGCTGTTGTTTTGCTCTTTTTGCTAGCACGCGAGCCCTTAACAACGCGGTAAAAGTGCTTATCGTGCCAAAAATCGTAATAGCCACCGCCTACAATCTTCTGTAAGCTAAGTATTTGCTCCATCGCTCTCATCCCTTTTCTGGTCGGTATCATCTTCTTTATCCGACTTCATATCGTCAGTAAAGACAATCTTTGTAATTCCTGTTTTATCATTCTTAAGTAGCTTTGCTTTCTGCTCTGCAATATCTGCCTCAGCATTAGCCTTGCGAACCTTGGCACGTGTAAGTTCTGGAGTATCATTTTCAGATAGCATTCCGGCCATTTTTAAAATAGTAGTAGCAGATTGTAACTGAACCATCTCTGATTTAGCATTTAACAATGAATTCAACTTTTTAAGCGCCTTGCTTTCATAATCTTCTTTGATGACTATGGATCTATATTGGCGTTGTGCGGCCTTAAATAAATCTTCATGTTTCCAATTATCTAATGTTGATCTTCGACGTTGGACAGCTTTAGCAATTTCTTCATCCGTTAATTCATCTTCAAATAGCATGATTACTGCCTTTTGTCGTCTTCTATCTAATTCATAAAAAGGCCCATTTTGTCCATTTTTGTCCAACTTACTCATGGCATATCACCACACCACCTTTCTGCTAGAATTTACTATTTATTTTTATGTACTTTAAAAGCCGGCAAGCGTTGACCTGTCGGCTTTTTCTTATGTTTGAGTGTGCGTTCAGCATGACATAACATCAAGTACTCTTGCTTACTAGCCACTAAACCAAATCGCTTAGTCTGAAACATTATAACGACCTCACAAACTTATGAAATTCATCATGCTCTTTTTTCTTTTATCGATTGAACTTTGAAGAGCTTCTTTAACTTCTTGTTCTTCTCTTTTTCGGCTTGTTTGTACCGCTAAGTCGTGAAACGCCTTGGCTAGCGCTATCCAGCATTCTTTGCATAAGCCTTAGAGTAGCCTGCGCTTATAGCCGATTGATAAGCGTTGTTAATTTTAATGAATTCATTAGCAAATTTACGCTGTTTTGGCGTTAACTTTCGTTTCATTACACACCACCACATCTCCGTTTTTAAACTAGTCGATTTCGATGGGTTTGAAATTAATACATAACATGCCGTTTTGGTTGACTTTCAATTAAGACCGATTTATTCTATAGGTGTTCAAGGGTTATCCAGTTAATAACCTTTAGGTCGCTGGCGGAAAACAGTGACCCTTTTTACTCGAACAATTACGTTTCACAATTATTTTTATCAGGAGGCTGCAAAATGAGTTTAGAAGACAAAGCTAAGAACGCCAAAGATAAAGTTAGCGGTAAGGCCAAGGAAGTTGAAGGCAAAGCAACCGGTGACAAAATCCGTGAATCCCAGGGCAAGGCTGAAGGCTTAATTGGCAAGGCTAAGGATAAGTTAGCTGATGCCAAAGATACGGCTAAAGATGCTGTTGACAATCTGAAAGATAAATTTGACAAGTAACATTCTTTGAAGGCGTGATCGCCTTCTTTTTTTATCCAAATCATAACCACCCGTCAAACGGGTGGTTTGCACATCGGCTATAAGCCGATAATAAAAGCCGGCGTCTCAAGGCGCTG
>PPYF01196140.1_pt1 | contig 27389 bp, 24 predicted proteins | sample 1559871 | NCBI WGS metagenome assembly PPYF01 (sample SAMN08240021, study PRJNA423297) | Human gut metagenome, whole genome shotgun sequencing project. | reverse complement strand
TTCATAATCCTTTTATTTTTTTCGTTAATAATGTGTCGCAAAAATACACTGTTTCCCGAAATAAACGCATAAAAACAATATTTTTTTTGAATTTATCTGCGAAAATAAGCTAAAAAAAAGGCTTTTCACCATTTTTCCCTACCTTTGTAGCCATGAAAACGCTTACTGATACGGATCACATACATACTTTGATAGCTGAAGGAGAGCATCAGCAACAGGACTTCAAATTCGAAATTTCCGACGCACGCAAGATTGCCAAAACGCTGTCGGCTTTTGCCAATACCGACGGAGGACGGCTATTGATCGGCGTGAAAGACAATGGACGAATAGCCGGCGTACGATCTGAAGAGGAAAAATATATGATTGAAGCAGCCGCACAACTTTATTGCATCCCGGAGATAGATTATACTTTACAAACATATATCGTGGAAGGCAAACAGGTATTAGTAGCCACCATCGAAGAGAATCCGCACAAGCCTGTCTATGCGAAAGACGAAAACGGAAAGCCTCTCGCCTATCTCCGCATCAAGGATGAGAATATACTGGCTACCCCTATCCACCTGCGTGTATGGCAACAAAGTGGCAGCCCGCGGGGAGAACTGATCCGCTATACGGAACGCGAACAACTCCTGCTCGACCTGCTGGAACAGGGAACGCTGCTTTCACTCAACCGGTATTGTCGGCAGACCGGTATTTCCCGACGTGCCGCCGAACATCTGCTTGCCAAATTTGTTCGGTATGATATAGTAGAGCCCGTATTCGAAAATCATAAATTTTATTTCCGAATGAAAAACGAGTGATATATTACGATTTACTCTTTTCAAAAACCTAACTATGAACTTTATCAATGAAATAAATGATATACTCTGGACATACATCCTGATTATCATGTTACTGGGCTGTGCCGTCTGGTTCAGCATCCGAACGCGGTTCGTACAGTTCCGTATGCTTCGCGAAATGATTATATTACTCAGCGAGTCCGCCGGAAAAGGAAAACAGGGCGAGAAACATGTTTCATCTTTTCAGGCATTCGCTATTACGATTGCCAGCCGTGTGGGTACGGGCAACTTGGCAGGGGTGGCCACCGCCATCGCCATCGGCGGACCGGGAGCTGTTTTCTGGATGTGGGTGATCGCCCTGCTGGGAGCTTCGAGCGCTTTTATCGAATCTACCCTGGCACAGTTATATAAGATACGCGGGAAGGACTCTTTTGTCGGAGGCCCGGCTTATTATATGAAGAAGGGATTGAAACAGCCGTGGATGGGGATACTTTTCGCTGTGCTCATCAGCATTACTTTCGGTTTTGCTTTCAATTCGGTACAGAGCAATACGATTTGTGCTGCTGCCGAACATGCGTTCGGATTCAATCATACGGTGTTGGGAGGAGTGCTTACCGCTCTGACTCTTGTCATCATCTTCGGTGGTATCCGCCGGATAGCGCATGTAAGCAGCATTATCGTCCCGGTTATGGCATTAGGATATGTAGGACTGGCACTGGTCATCGTATTACTTAATATCACGCATCTGCCGGAAGTGATATCTCTCATCATCAGTCATGCCTTCGGCTGGGAACAGGCATTGGGTGGAGGTGTCGGTATGGCGCTGATGCAGGGTATCAAGCGCGGATTATTCAGCAATGAGGCCGGTATGGGTTCGGCTCCGAATGCAGCAGCGACGGCCAACGTCACTCATCCTGTCAAACAGGGGTTGATACAGACGCTGGCAGTATTTACCGATACTTTATTAATTTGCACCTGTACGGCATTTATCATTCTTTTCAGCGGTGCTCCTTTGGACGGTTCCTCCAATGGGGTGCAACTGACCCAACAGGCGCTCACGAATGAGATCGGTGCTTCCGGAAGCATCTTTGTTGCCGTAGCGTTGTTCTTCTTCGCATTCAGCAGTATCTTGGGAAATTATTATTACGGTGAAGCGAATATCCGTTTCATCACCGCAAAGAAATGGGTGCTCCACACCTACCGGATATTGGTCAGCGGCATGGTACTTTTCGGGTCTGTCGCCACACTCGATTTGGTATGGAGTCTGGCGGACATCACGATGGCTCTGATGGCTGTCTGCAACCTGATCGCCATTATCTTTCTCGGAAAGTATGCCATCCGCCTGCTCTCGGACTATCGTGCCCAGAAGAAAGCGGGCATCCAAAGTCCTGTTTTCAGGAAAGAGACCATGCCGGACATCGAAAAGGACTTGGAATGTTGGTGAAAACCAACACTTTTTCGTACCTTTGCGGCTCATTAAAATCTCCACACACGATTTGTAAATTGTAAATTATAAAATAGTAAATATAACGATGGGCTTATTTGGTTTATTCAAAAAGAAATCCGATGAAACAAAAGTCGGCAATGTAGAAGATTTCATATCACTGACCCGGGTTTATTTCCAGTCAGTCATCGCTACTAACTTAGGTATTACCAACATCCGCTTTTTACCGGATGTGGCTAACTTCAAACGTTTGTTCAAGATTCCTACGCAGGGAGGTAAGCTGGGACTGGCAGAAAAGTCAGCTTCACGCAAAATGCTGATGCAGGACTACGGACTGAATGAAAGTTTCTTTAAGGAGATCGACAGCTCCGTGAAGCGTAATTGCCGTACGCAGAATGATATCCAGTCGTATCTGTTTATGTATCAAGGTTTTTCCAACGACTTGATGATGCTGATGGGAAATCTGATGCAATGGAAGTTCCGTATGCCGTCTATATTCAAGAAGGCGCTTTACGGGATGACGCAGAAGACGGTACACGATGTTTGTACGAAGACGGTGTGGAAGGCTGATGATGTGCACAAGACTGCGGCGACTGTCCGCCAATACAAGGAACGTCTGGGCTATTCGGAACAGTGGATGACGGACTATGTATATAATATAGTGCTCCTTGCCAAAAAGGAACCGAAAAGAAAGAACGACGACACGGAAACGAAAAAATAAGGTCGCGTAAATGTTAGAAAATCGTAAAGAATAGCATAGCAGGAAAAGCGGGAGTGGCATACTTCCGCTTTTTTTATTATCTTTATGTACTTTTTCTTTTGCCTTGATGCAAAAGAAAAAGTACCAAAAAGAAAAAATCAAGGCTGCGCCTGCCCGGCTACTCCGGTCTTATTTCCGGCTAAAGGGCAGAAACTCGCTTCGCTCAAACAGTCTGCCCTTTTTAACGCCGTAAATAAGACCTGCGCTTGACGCCGGGCAGTCGAGGCCGGGGGAACCTTGCGGAGGGATAGGTCGTTACTAATCAATAAATAATATAATAATATAGAGGATGCTTATGAAACAAAAGAAAATGCTTGTACTTACTTTTTCGCAGTTGAAACAAATCTACACGCAGGAGATGCCGGAGTTGGTGGAGATGGCGGCGGTGAGTCCGACAGTGAAGGACTTTAAGGCTGGTCTGCTAAAACATCTGGATAGTTGCGGGATGGTTAATGAGGTTGCGGAAGAGGCAAGGGAGCAAATTCGACTCTTACTCCAGTATGATGGACAGGATGTTCATGAACTGTCTACGGGACAGGATATTTCGGTACAGACGATACGGTTGCTTTATCAGTTTCTGACAGAGAAGTTGGAGAATATAGAGATGCCGACGGATTTGTTTCTAGAATTGTTCCAGTTGTTCAAACGTTTGCAAGGGGAAAGTGTTCCTTTGCCGTCTCCGCAGCGCATCAAGAGCCGGAATGACCGGTGGGATACCGGATTGGATGAGGAAGTGCGGGAGATGCGTGATGAGAATAAGGAACGGATGCTGCATCTGCTGATTCAGAAGATTGAGAACCGGAAGTCGAAGCCTTCGGTGCGGTTTCATTTTGAGGAAGGGATGAGTTATGAGGAGAAGTATCAGTTGGTAAGCAAATGGTGGGGAGATTTCCGCTTTCATTTGTCGATGGCTGTGAAAAGTCCGGCTGAGTTGAATCGCTTTTTAGGAAATTCACTTTCGTCGGAGACGATGTATTTGCTGAATCGGGCACGTAAAAAGGGAATGCCGTTCTTTGCTACGCCTTATTATTTGTCGTTGCTGAATGTGACGGGGTATGGGTATAATGATGAAGCGATTCGGAGTTATATACTTTATTCGCCACGATTAGTGGAGACGTATGGCAATATTCGTGCATGGGAGAAAGAAGATATTGTGGAGGCAGGAAAGCCGAATGCTGCCGGATGGCTCTTGCCGGACGGACATAATATTCACCGACGGTATCCGGAGGTGGCTATCCTTATTCCTGATACGATGGGACGGGCTTGTGGAGGGCTTTGTGCATCTTGCCAGCGTATGTATGACTTTCAGAGTGAACGGCTGAATTTTGAATTTGAGACGTTACGACCGAAGGAGTCGTGGGACAGTAAGTTGCGACGGTTGATGACCTATTTTGAACAGGATACACAGTTACGCGATATTCTGATTACGGGAGGCGATGCGCTGATGAGTCAGAATAAGACGTTGAGAAATATATTAGAAGCAGTGTATCGTATGGCGGTACGCAAGCAAAGAGCGAATCTTGAACGTCCGGAAGGTGAGAAATATGCGGAATTGCAACGGGTGAGACTGGGTTCTCGTTTATTGGCTTATTTGCCGATGCGTATTAATGACGAGTTGGTTGACATATTGCGGGAGTTTAAGGAAAAGGCTTCAGCTGTTGGCGTCAAGCAGTTTATCATTCAGACCCATTTTCAGACACCGCTGGAGGTGACGCCCGAAGCAAAAGAGGCGATTCGGAAAATTCTTTCTGCCGGATGGATTATTACGAACCAGTTGGTATATACGGTGGCTGCCTCACGCAGAGGACATACTACGCGGCTTCGCCAGGTACTCAATTCACTGGGAGTGGTATGTTATTATACGTTCTCGGTGAAGGGATTTAATGAGAATTATGCGGTATTTGCACCCAACAGTCGCTCAATGCAGGAACAGCAGGAAGAAAAGATTTACGGACAGATGACTCCGGAACAGGCGGAAGAACTGTATAAAATACTGGAAACCAAAGTCAGTGCAGGTATAAATGAAGAAAAACCGAAAGAAGATGCTGACACCGCCAAACAAATAAGACGGTTCATGAGAAAGCATCATCTGCCTTTCCTTGCTACCGACCGCAGTGTACTGAATCTGCCTGCTATCGGCAAGAGTATGACTTTCCAATTGGTAGGATTGACTGAGGAAGGCAAACGAATTCTTCGCTTCGAACATGACGGTACCCGTCACCATAGCCCTATTATCGATCAGATGGGACAAATCTATATCGTAGAGAATAAATCACTGGCAGCTTATCTACGCCAACTCAGCAAGATGGGGGAAGACCCGGAAGACTACGCTTCTATCTGGAGCTATACAAAAGGGGAAACCGAACCTCGTTTCAGCCTCTACGAGTATCCAGATTTCCCCTTTCGGATTACAGATAAAATGAGTAATTTAGAAATAAGTAATAGGTATTAGGTAATAACCGTAGCTACTGGTTAGTTTATCCGCATGGCTTAATACCTATTACTTATTACCTATTACTTATTACTTCACTCTAATTACCATATTAGCAACAATTGCAGTTAAACCTCCGGTGGTGATTCCTGAAGAGAAAATACTTCGAATTGCCTCTGGAGCTTGTTTTAATACGTCCGGCATTAGTTCCACACCCAAACCTAAAGATAGGCTGACTGCTAAGACTAAGGTTTCTTTGCGGCCTATTTCCTGTGAGGAAACGATGCGGATACCTGCTGCCGCTACTGTACCGAACATTAATAAGGTGGCGCCTCCCAGTACCGGATCGGGCATCAGAGAGAATATAGCTCCTACAATGGGGAATAATCCCAGCAGAACGAGCATAGCGGCAATATAATAGCCTACATAGCGGCTGGCAACTCCTGTTAATTGGATGATACCGTTATTCTGTGCGAAGATGGAGTTCGGGAAGGAGTTGAATATACCTGCTAAAAGAGAGTTGAAGCCATCTGCCATCACACCGCCGGAAACACGTTTCAGATAAGAATCACCTTCAATCGGAAGTCCGGAAATCATGGAGTTGGCTGTCACATCACCTGTGGCTTCAATGGCAGTGATCAGATAGACCAGGCCAATGGCGATAAATGAAGAGATATTAAAATCAATACCGTATTTAAAAGGTTGCGGGATGTTGAAACTCATCAGCATCTCGACATTTAGTGCGCTCATATTTACTTTTCCCAGGGCGAAAGCCAGTCCATAACCCAGACAAAGGCCGAACACGATGGAACTCATGCGCAGGTATTTGTTTTTGCAGCGATTGAAAAACAAGACGCTCAACAATACGAGTGCAGCAATGGACAGATTTTCCCACGAACCGAAGGAGCCGTCGTCCATCGCGCCATATCCGCCGCCACAGGAAACGATACCGACTTTGATCAGACTCAATCCGATCAGTAGTACGACAATGCCGGACACTAGCGGGGTGATGATATTGCGAAGATACTTGAAGGTACGGCTGACGACCATTTCAATAGGTGCGGCAGCTATACAGGAGCCGAATATCAACGGAAGTCCGCCTACTAATCCGGTCGCTATGATAGGACCGATAAAGGAGAAACTGGTACCTTGGATACAGAGCAGCTTCGCTCCTATCGGGCCGATACGACGGCATTGTATAAACGTAGATACCCCCGAAGCAAAAAGGGACATAGATACCAGAAAGCTTGTTTTTTCAACATCCAGCTTCAGTGCGCTCGCAATGATAAGAGGAGGTGTAATGATGGCTACAAAGATAGCCAACAGATGTTGCAAGGCAGCAAACAGGGCATCTTTAAATGGGGGGCGGTCTTCTACGCCATAGATCAAATCTGTTTTCATTCGATATTTTTATTCAATAATTGATGTATATCCACTGGGGAATTTTGTACTTCGAAGTTTAGTTCAGCGTCCACTTCAAAGCCAGTGTCGGAATTACATAGAAGCCGTCACGACCACCGAAGTTATTGCTCAGTTCCACTTCAGAACCGACACTCAGGTTAAAGTTTTTATTCACTCCCTTGATGCGGTTCAGGTTTACCCAGAATTGCGGTTCGGAGAGGAAGATGGTTTTTCCATACTTGGTTTCTTCACGCCACCAGTCGGCAAAACCGGAGAAGGTGAGCAAATCCTTGCAAAAGTTCATGTACCATGTTCCTGTCAACTGGAAGTTATTCGGGGATGGGTGCTTTTGTATATATTTGTACATGGCTGTCAATGTGAAGCCTCTGGAGAAAGAAGCGTTATTATAGGTATAGGTGGCTCCCGCCAGGTAAGCGTTGTTGTAGGAAAATCCTTTCGCCAGTCCGCCATTGTATTCGAGATGGGCGGAGAAAGGACCTTTCCAGAATTTCAGTTCACGGGCTATCTCCCAGTAAGCGGAAGCGACTCCTTCGGACGTATAGTCCATATCGATAAAGAAGTAGGTACTTCCCCAGTTGTCGGGATGAAACTTCTCGACAGTGGAGGTCAACAGCGGGCGTCCTTTCAAGTCTTTATCATACAGGGAACGTCCGAAATCATAATGTAACTGAATGTTTTGTGCCTGCAATTCCGGTACGGCAGAAAACAGCATACATAGGAAAAGAGCAGAAATGATCTTTTTCATGACAAATGTGTTTAAATGAAGGTGCAAAAATAGCTAAACCTATACATATATTCACATTCCGACACTAAAATTTTAATCCAGACTATTATTTCCTTTATCCCACCACAATCGGGTTCCTCCATGATCGGGTCCGCCCAAAGCCTCCACAAGAGCCAGGTATTGCTCTCTGTCTTCGGTTTGCAGCGTACCGGGAAAGTTGAGACGACGTACCATTGTCTCTGTGTCAATACATCCGTTCTTACTATGGTTGAAGCGTACCGGAAACAGGCGGGGATATCCCGTGCGGCGCTGTTCCGCCCATGCCTCGCAACCTTCCGGGAATAAGGCAATCCATTTCTGCGTAATGATCTTTTCCAGCTTTATTTCCTTGTCGTCTGCGGGATTCCATTTAGGAGAAACCCGGCAACGGGCAGGAATGTTATTTTCGGAGTCTTGTGTGTCGATGAAATCGGCAGCCGTCCGCTCACTGTTCAGATAATCGTCCATCTGATAAATGCCGTGTTGATGAAGAGACGCCTTTATTCCGTTCAGATAACATTCTTCTTCATCTTCCGGAATCCATCCGCGCAAAGCAGCTTCGGCACGGAGAAACCAGACTTCGGCGGAGCTCATCAAAGGGGCATCCGTACTCTGATCGACGGACAATTTGGATAAGCCTGCATAATGATTGTGCGCAAAGCAGGTTCCCTGACGGATGCCGCGATACTCTCCTGCATACGCTTTGTCGGTACAGGTTTCAAAGTAAACTTTCAGTCGGGGATCATCGTAGCCTGTCAGAATAGATTCCATTGCAGCGCTCATATAAGTTTCATTCCATACCCGGTTGAGCTCTCCCAACGGGTTCGTGAATCCGGATTTCGTAGAGACTGCTACCCGTTCAGCTTCCGCTTCAAAGACACCAAATTCATTTTCCAGTCCCTTCCGGAACTCGGCGCGTGCCTTATCCGGATCAACCGCAGAAATACGCATTGCCAGACGCATACGCAACGAATTGGCAAACTTGATCCAGGAGGAATATTGACCATCCAGCAAGATATCAAAGCGGGTGAATCCATTGGAGTCGGGCTTCTTGTCTATATAATCGGTAAGAGAGACAACAGCCGAATCGAGTTCATTAAAGAACTCATAGTAGACTTCTTTCTGCGTATCAGGGCGATATTGATTCTGGGCATTCGCGAAATTCTTATAAATAACAGGGCCGTAATAATCTGTCACACGGTGCATGACTTCCACTTTCAGCACTTTGGTAATGCCGAACAAGGCAGGTTCCGTATCACGGGTGGCATTCTCCGACTGGTAGATTTGTGGAAAGATATACGAATACATATGTGTCCACATGGCGCTGTTCCAGCCATCCTGCATATTATAATCCGAGTTATGCGTACCTCCGTTCAAGGGTTTGCCGTCGTGCATATAACCGGAGAACATATCCGCGTTCAGATTCTGTATCAACTGGAAAGGCCAGTTCTTGCCTTTACCGAAATCATAGTTAAAGTAAATGCCTTGCTGGATAATCCCCAGACGAATACCGAAGCCATTGTCGTCAATCAGCAAATCATCGTCCGTAATTCCCGACTGGTCGGTATTAAATTCACGGAATTTTCCTGTACAGCCAACAGAAAGCAGCAGCATCCCCAGCAAGTATATATAAATATGTTTTTTCTTCATCATCTTCCCTCCTGCTCTTAAAATTCACATGTCAAAGTAAAGCCCAGACTGCGGGTGGTAGGCATACCGAACACTTCAATTCCCTGATTGTCATTGCCTGTAGAAAGTACCAGATCGGGATCGAAAGGCGCTTTCTTGTACAGAAAACAAAGGTTGCGGGCTACAAAAGAAAGTTGCAGGTCTTTCAGACAATTCGTTTTCTGTACCCATTTTCGGGGGAAGCTATAACTCAGCGATACTTCCCGCAGACGGAGGTTGGTAGCGTCATACATATAGTATTCCGTCACGCCGGCGCGTCCGCCCACTACATTTTTATAGAATCCTTTGACATCACTTATTTGCCGGCCTTCCAGCGAAACATATCCTTTATCACGGGCTTGCGCCGTCGCTTTCGATACTCCATAGAGGTCCATCTCCGCCTGGGTCTGCGAAAGGACTTCACCTCCATAGCGCCAGTCAAGCAGGAAGTAAAGGCTGAAACCTTTGTAGGAGAAGGAATGATTCCACCCCAACATAAAGACCGGATTGGCATTGCCCACCTTTACGGTATTTCCATCGCCTTCTACCAACGGAAGTCCTTTATAGTCTCCGTCCGTTCCATAAACGATGTGCCCTTCTTCATCACGTATAAAGGCTTTACCGTAAATATCGCCGATAGAGCCGCCTTTCACCAGTTTCATCGCATAACTGGACGAGAAGCTGGTAGGTCCGTAAACAAATTCTTTCAGTTCTTCATGGAGTTCTACAATCTTGTTCTTATTGGCAGAGAAGTTGAGAGAGGTCTTCCACGTGAAGTCGGGGGTCAGTACCGGAGTGGCATCCAGCGTTATCTCCCATCCCTGATTCCGGATATCTCCGGCGTTGACGTATCGATAGGCATACTTATCGCCCGCAAGCGCAGGCAGTTTGAAAAACTGCTCATACGTGTCGGTACGGTAATAGGTCAGATTTAATCCGAGGCGGTGCTGCAAGAACTTCCATTCCATACCCAATTCGACAGAATGCGTCATTTCCGGTTTCATCTCGGCGAAAGGGGCCGCATCGCTTGCCAGTATCTCTCCACCGGCAGTCACATACGAAACAGGATAGGTGATAAAGGGAGGCACCCCATTGCCAACGATACTATAAGCACCGCGCAACTTCGAGAACGAAACCCATTCGGGCATCTTTACCCACTTATCCGGAAGGAAAGAGACACCGACGGAAGGATAAAAGAATCCTTTCTTCTCGTACTTCGTGTAAGCCAGCGTAGACGACCAGTCGTTACGTGCGGTCAGGTCAAGGAAGACTCCTTCTTTATAGCCAATCTGTGCCGTCGCAAAGACCGATTGCAGTTGGTAATGGGCATCTATTTTCTGATCGATACTGGCAGAACTGCTCATCACGATATTGGCAAGATTAAACACATTGGCATATTTCAACGAAGCATTCTTCGAATCAATGCGAGTGGAGTTAGTGATTCTGTCATTGATACTGCCGCCAATGGCTACATCCAATGTGAAGTCATTCAGTTGCTTCTTGACCATCGCCATCACATCTCCGTACATCTGCGTTTCCTGATAATCCATTTCAATATAGCGCCCGTTCATCCCACAGAGTGCCGTAGCGGTGGAGGCATAAAATTTCTGACGCAGTTTATCGGCTGAGTAATCCAGATTGCCACGAGCCTGAAGTGTCAGCCAATCAGTGACTTTCAAATTGGCAGAAAGGGAAAGGAGCAGGCGGATACGTGCATCCTTACTCTGTATGCGGTTTTGTATCCAATACGGATTCTGTTCAAAGTCTTCGGTAAAAGTATGCCAGTTTTGTGTATTCAGCTTTCTGTCCTCGTCATAACGCTCATAGTTATCTTTATAATAAGCCAAGTCCTCGCCACGAGGAAAGCGGTATAGACCTACCAGCGGATTCATATAAAAGCCTCCCGATACGGGTTTATTCTTCACTGTCTGCTTCATGACATTCACGTTACCGTCCAATTTCAGCCTGCTGTTGAAGAGGACGGCGGTCTCTCTCAGATTGATATTGTGTTTGGAGAGTTTATTTTCATTCAGAATGCCGCGACCGGTGGTGTTGGCATAGGAGAAATATGTTTGTAGCTTGTCATTTCCGGAGTTGACGGATACAGAAGTGATCGACGTTAGTCCGGTACGGAAAAAGTCACCCAAATTATCGTAAACCGTCAGATTTTCTTTTTCTCCCCAACTGTCTGTTACATCACTTACTCCGTAGCTGTTCTGCATTTCGGGCAGAGAGAAAGCCTTTTCAAAAGTCAGTCCGGTAGAGAAATGAATATCCCTCCGTCCTACGGTATTTCCTTTCTTTGTAGTAATAAGAATGACTCCGTTGGCCGCCTGGCTACCATACAAGGCTGCGGCAGGAGCTCCTTTCAGGATGCTGATACTTTCCACATCCTCCGGATTCAGATTCGAGATTCCGTCTCCCCCATCCCGGTTACCGGCATTTGCCGTACCGCCGATAGCCGAATAAGCCTGTTCCGAAGTAGAATTTAACATGGGAACACCATCTATCACGTACAGAGGCTGATTATCACCGGCCACCGATCGTACCCCACGGATACTGACTTTCGCCGATCCGCCCATGCCGGAAGAGTTCTTGCTGACCTGCACACCGGCTGCCTTTCCTGCCAAAGCCGTGATCATATTCACTTCTTTCACACGATTCAGTTCTTCTCCCCTCACCTTTTGCACGGCATAGGCCAAAGAGGATTCTTTCTTTTCAAGTCCCAAAGCAGTTACAATCACGTGGTCAAGCAGCAGAATATTTTCTTTCAGACATATTTCAAGCATTGACCTACCCTTTACACTGACTTCCTGAGACTCGTAACCTACGAAAGAAATTTGCAGAACAGCACTATCCGGAACGGATAAAAAGAAATTCCCCTCCACATCTGTCACTGTTCCATTCGCTCCGCCTTTCTCTCTGATTGTCGCTCCGATAAGTGGTTCACCATAGGTATCGATGACCCGCCCCCTTACCGTAAAACTGGCAGAGGAAACTTTCACACATTCTTTCGACCCCGGCCGTGAAGCATAACAATCTTCTTCAAAGAAAGCTAACAAGCTTATAAAACAGCAACTTATAATTATTCTTGTTTTCAACAGCATTTCAATAAGTTGTTTTTCACCATCTCCGTGCAAAAATAGCCAAATATTTTTAAATTTGTTTTTTTCCGTAACTATTTTGAGGGAAAAGAATAGATTCGTTATTTTTGTAGGAAATTACATCAATATGGAGATTGAAATCGAAAAACATCCTTTAGAACCCTTTCTCCCGCCAAAAGCAAAGCTGCTGATGCTGGGAAGTTTTCCGCCACAAAGAAAACGGTGGTCGATGGATTTTTATTATCCGAACCTGAACAATGATATGTGGCGCATTGTCGGACTCTTGTTTTTCGGAGATAAAGATCACTTTCTGAACGATACGCGGAAAGCATTCTGCCGGGAACAGATTATTGACTTCCTGAATGAAAAAGGAATCGCCCTGTTCGATACAGCCTCATCTATCCGGCGTCTGCAGGATAACGCTTCGGACAAATTTCTGGAAGTGGTGCAGCCGACGGACATTGCCGCATTACTCCGCCAACTTCCCGAATGCAGAGCAATCGTCACCACCGGACAGAAGGCAACGGATACGCTCCGTGCACAACTGGAAGTGGAAGAGCCAAAAGTAGGAGACTATGCCGAATTTGTGTTTGAAGGACGGGCGATGAGACTCTACCGGATGCCTTCTTCCTCACGGGCGTACCCGCTTGCATTAGATAAAAAAGCCGCCGCCTATCGGATTATGTATCAGGATTTGCAGATGGTTATTTAGGTAATAGGTAATAGGTATTAAGTAATAAGTATTAGGTATTAATCGATAAATAGTATATAGTATGACACCTTTATTTTTGCAATATCCGGCGTGCAGTACATGCCAGAAAGCTAAGAAATGGCTAATCGAAAATAACATTGAGTATACTAACCGGTTCATTGTGGAAGATAACCCTACAGTGGAAGAGTTGAAAGCGTGGATTCCACGAAGCGGATTGCCAATAAAGAAATTCTTCAACACAAGTGGTTTGGTATATAAAGAGCTGAAACTGAGCAAACACGGGAGTAGCTCAGTTGGTAGAGCACCGGTCTCCAAAACCGGGTGTCGGGAGTTCGAGCCTCTCCTCCCGTGCAGAAGTAAACCGCAGGTAATCGTCGATTATCTGCGGTTTCTCTTTTATAGTCCATAGCTTAGTAATTGCATTGCAGATTCTATTTAAAATTTATGCAAATCCTAATTCGTTCCACCTAGGTTATCTTTTAGTTCGACCCAGGTGATCGTTTAGTCTCACCTAGGTCGAACGAAAGGGAAACGTATATGGAACGAACTAATCAATGCGAAACCATACATTGATCTATGCTAATCATCCTTTTAATTAACCTATACTATTACTTCTTTTCCGCTATCTCCCGTTTCATCCCTTTGGCAGTTTCTACCAGACGGATAAATTCTCTTCTGTATCCTTTTTCATCATTATTCAGTCCCTGTTTGGCAAGGCCGATCACTTTATCATAGCTTGCCGCTCCTTTAAAGTCAGAGTCCCGAAGCAGCTGACCGAACATAGCCACGGCAGAAGCGAAACGGAAATCGGAAGAAACATTATTTCCTTTATTATCCACAAAGGGAACTTCCATCTTTTTGCTGACGTCCTTGTCCGGAGCTTTATAGCGCAGTTTCACGGTCAGCAATTCATTAGAACCGATCGGCTGCACCGTCTCTTTTTGTTTCTTCTGATATTTCAGATCATCTACCTTTCCTACGTAATCATTCTTTACGCCTACGGGAATCACTTCATAGAAAGCTGTCACCGTATGTCCGGCTCCCAATTCTCCGGCATCTTTGGCGTCATTATTAAAGTCTTCGTCTTTCAGCAAACGGCTCTCATAACCAACCAGACGATATGCCTGCACCTGAGCCGGATTAAATTCCACTTGCAGCTTCACGTCCTTTGCTACCGTATGAAGCGTAGCGCCAAACTCACCCACCAGGACACGATTGGCTTCCTGCAAATTATCGATATAAGCATGATTTCCATTCCCTTTTTCTGCTAAAGCCTGACCTTTATTGTCTTTATAGTTACCCATTCCATAACCTAGCACACTCAGGAATACTCCGCTCTTACGTTCATTTTCTATCAGCTGTTCCAAACCTTCCACAGAAGAAACACCTACATTGAAATCTCCATCGGAACAAAGGATTATCCGATTGTTTCCTTTAGAAAGGAAGTTCTGTTTAGCCACTTTATAAGCCAGTTGGATACCTGCGCCGCCGGCCGTAGAGCCACCGGATGTCAGTTCGTCTATCGCATCACGTATTTTCTGTTTGTCACTGCCCGGAGTAGATTCCAGTTTTACGCTGGCGTTGCCCGCATATACAACGATGGCTACCTTATCTTTATCACGCAGATTATTAACTAATAGCTTCAGAGATGACTTCACCAAATCCAGACGGGTAGGTCCCCACATAGAACCGGATACATCAATCAAGAATACCAGATTAGATTCCGGAAGTTTGTCAGTCGGAATCTCCCTTGCTTTCAGTCCGATACGTACCAGACGATGATCAGCATTCCAGGGGCAAACACCAGCCTCCATTGTAATCTTCACCGGATCGCTTCCGGTCGGCTTCGCATAATCGTAGGAGAAATAATTCACTAACTCTTCTGTACGGATAGCATCAGGCACCGGCAAGGTACCGCTGTTGATCATACGACGCATATTACTGTAAGAAGCGGCATCCACATCAATAGAGAAAGTAGAAAGCGGAGATTCTCCTACCTGCTTAAAACCATTTTCACTGATCGATTTATATTCTTCCGTATTTACTGCATCCATACGTACGGACGGGTGTCTGAGACTTGCCAGATTGACGGTTGATATGGCGCCGGTAACAGCTACCTTTCGCTGGCTGCCGTATCCGACGACAACACATTCTTCCAAAACATCAGAACTAGCCATAAGGCTTACGTCCATCTTTGCAGAGAATATGATTTTTTCCACTTTCTCAAAACCAATATAGCTGAAGATAAGAGTTTCCCCCTTGTTTGCTTCAATCCTGTACTGCCCTTGTAGGTTCGTAACAGTTCCACGGGATGTTCCCTTCACCGTCACCGCACATCCTACCAACGGCGAACCGTCTGATCCGTCCGTCACCGTTCCCTTTACGATCAAAGGCTGCGCCCATACCGTACCACCCAATGTAGTAATCACTAACATCACCGTGAGCATCATTGCTCTGAGTTGATTTGTCTTCATAACTTTATCTTTTTAAAATGTTACAATTAATCCGCTTTTACTATAGAGATGCAGATTCCACACGGATTCCATAAACCAACTGAAGTTTTTTTTATTTTTCTTCCACACGTTGCTATTTTTAATTCCTATGCCTATCTTTGACTGCAAAAAAAAGCTGTGTTCTTTAAAAGAAACATATCGAAGCTATCGGACGAGGAACTACTGACCCATTATATAATGTCCGAGGATACGGAATATTTCGGTGAACTATACAACCGTTATATCCCGCTGACGTACGGACTTTGCCTGAAATATCTGCAAGATGAAGACCAAGCGCAGGAAGCGGTGATGCAGATGTTTGAAGACCTGTTATCTAAAATCAGCAATTATGAAATAAAAGCATTCAAGCCGTGGCTCTATCGGGTGGCGAAGAACCATTGCCTGCAACTGTTACGAAAGGAAAACAAAGAAATTCCGCTGGATTATACCATTAATATTATGGAATCCGATGAATTTCTGCATCTATTAAGTGAAGAGGAAAGTTCGGAAGAGCAGCTGAAAGCATTGCACCACTGTCTGGAAAAGCTGCCCGAAGAACAAAGGACCAGCATTACACGTTTCTTCCTGGAAGAAATGTCGTATGCGGATATTGTCGAACAAACCGGATTTACCTTGAATAACGTGAAAAGCTATATCCAGAACGGAAAGCGAAACTTAAAAAATTGTATTAAGAAACAAGCCCTATGAAACTATTGGACTACATACGAGGACTCCGCAAAGGGAAAGAGGCACATCGACTGGAAAAAGAGTCGATGAAAGACCCTTTTCTGGCTGACGCTATGGATGGGTACCACCAAGTAGAAGGGGACCACGATGAACAGATTAATAAATTGCGGATGAAGGTAAACGCCCATTCGGCAAAGAAAAAAAATACATATGCCGTCACCTGGAGCATTGCCGCCTGCCTGATTATAGGAATCGGAATCAGCAGTTACTTCCTGTTTCTGAAACAGAACGTTGAAGAGGATATGTTTATAGCTAAGGAGCAGCCCGCCGCCACTGCAACTGTTCCTGCTCACAAAGAAGACACTTCCCTATCCGCTCCAAAGATGGAACCGGATTCCGGTCGCCCTTCTGCCACAAAGGAAACGGTCGGAAAAGATATAATCGCCAAGACAAGGCAGGATTCTCCATCCCAAAGTACACCTTCGGGGGCTCCTTCCGCAACGGTTCCTAAAGCAGTGGCTTCTAAAGCAGCGACTCCCCAAGCAACGCCTGCCGGAACTCCGATAATGGAAGAAATGGTTGCTCCGGCAGAGGAGCTGGAAGAAGCGGCTATCACAACGGTTACAGATACTTCTTTCCTGGATACCAACAGGAAAAAGATGAAAGTAGCTCAATTAGCCACCCAAATGAACAACATGATCAAAGGGAAAGTGACGGACGACAAAGGAGAACCACTCATCGGAGCTAACGTCACTTACAAAGGAACAACTTATGGAACGATAACGGATATCAACGGAGAATTCTCCTTGCCCAAAAAGGAAGGTTATGAGATATTAACTGCACATTATATTGGCTATAATCCAGTTAGTATACCGGCAGACACCAGTAAGACTATGCTGATAGCTATGCATGAAAATAAAACAACACTGAATGAAGTCGTAGTAACAGGATATGGCACACAGAAAAAGGTAGCTGTGACAGGAGCCATTTCTGCCGTATCAATCAAAGATTTGAAAAAAGCTTCGGGTGCATTGCAGAAATCAGATACATTAAAAGATGCTGCTATCTCCCAAAAGGCCGATAGTTTACAGGGGGCTGTCATTCCGGAACCCGTAACAGGAATGAAGCAATATAAAAAGTATCTGAAAAAGAATCTGGCATACCCTGCGGACGACGCTTGCGCAGAAGTCAAAGGCAAGGTTACCTTGACTTTCTTTGTTAACAAAGAAGGGCGTCCCTTCGACATCAAAGTCAAGGAAAGTCTTTGCAAATCTCTGGATAAGGAGGCCATACGTCTGATTCAAGAAGGTCCGGACTGGACTTACGGAAACCAATCGGCAGAAATCACAGTGAAATTCCACAAGTAATGTGGCCGGCAGAGTTCTTATAAGAGCTGATTTTTATGAATTAGCTTTCTTATAAATGATGAATACAACAAGAATTATACTCACTTTAATAAGAAAAAGTTCTCACCACAGTGAGAATTAATTCTCATAGGCTTGAGAATTTTTTCTCATTGCGATGAGAATGGTTTGAGAATAATAAGCGCCTGTCAGTCGTTATAAGAGTCTAAATCCAAGTTCCTTTACGCCACAGAAATTCCAACGGTCCTTGTTTATGACGGGCAAGCCACCAGCGGCTGAATATCAACTGAATAGTGAAGATAAGCAATGCAATCAGCAGGCTTCCTGTTGCTCCTGCATACTTGTACATTGACAGTCCGAATCCGTAATAGATGGTTACTCCCATGATTGACTGAGAAATATAGTTTGTCAGACTCATGCGGCCGTAAGGAATCAGCAGACTTTGCCAGTTATATCCTGTGTCCTTCTTAAACCAAAGCAAGGTAAAGACAGAAACAAGAATGACCATAAAAGCAAAGTTGGCATAAGACGGAACAGCAATCTTATACGGGACCATTATAGATAGGTTTGTAATCAACTGAGGTACAAAGGTTTTCAAGCAATAGAGAGGAATAAATGCGATAGCAGCACCAGCTAACATCTTCTTCCAGAAACGCAAAGACTCTTCGCTTTTCATAAAATACTTCCGGCGTCCTAAAAGCATTCCGAACATGAACAAAGCGGCGGTCTGAAACAAGCGACCGTTTTCTACTTGCCAGATATTGCTGTACAACTGTCCGTCAGTAATATTGGAACGGAGTACTTCAAAGAAACTACCATTGGATGTCACTTCCTGAGCAAGTTCGAAGTAAGGAATAAAATGTCCTGTTGACGGTACATACTCCGGATTGATCATTGCATAGATGGCACGCCCCCATTCATAAGGTTGCAAAAGTAAGATGGCAGCAATCCAAAAGACCGTCTTATCTTTGAGCTTGCAAACAGGAATCAAGGCAAAGCCGACTACTGCATAAAGCAAAAGAATATCCCCGTTGTAGAACAAGGCATGTAATTGTGCAAACAGGAAAAGCAGGCACATCCGCCACGCAAATCGTCCACGGAAATCTGTTCCGCGCTTTTCCGCATTATGAAACTGGATATAGAAACTAAATCCGAACAACAAAGAGAACGTAGCATATGCCTTCCCTGCAAACAGGAAGAACATGGTATCCCACGCATACTTATCTATAGTCTGCAACCATGCCGGTAACGTATAATCCAGCGGTAAAAACAGATTATAGTGTTCAAGGTTGTGCAACAATACAATAGCCAGCAGGGCAAATCCACGCAGAGCATCTACTACTCCGAGCCGTTCAGTCGTTTTAAGTGTTTGAGTCATCAGATATGTTTATTCATGATTACTAATTAGGCAGTAAAAATAGTAGAAATATCTGAAGTACAAAAGTTTATAAATATTAATTATATCAACTCATAGCTTGCCATTTGTATCGGCATATCCAGATTATGAAGCACTTTTTCCAGTAGAATACCTTCCCGATTGTCATACTCATAGCCGAAAGTTGCCCGAATTCCTTGCAGAATAAACTGGGTAGCACGGTCCAACGCCATCGGAAGGCTGTCTCCCTGCATCAAGGAGCCGGTGATCACGCTTGTAAAAGTATCCCCTGTACCCGGATAGTGGGCAGGCAGATAAGGGCAAGTCACCTTCCAATAGCGGTTTCCCTGACGATTGTAGGCATATACAGAAGTCTTATGAGGCTCATCGTGCACCGGAACACTGGTGATAATAACCACCTGCGGACCTTTGTCGGACAGGAGACGGAGATATTCTTTCAGTTCCTCATCCGTACTATCCGCTTTATACGGTTCGTCCAGCAAATAAAACAGTTCTGTCAGATTCGGTGTGATCACATCCGCTTTGGTTATCAGATGACGCATTTCTTTCACCATCTCCATATCAAAGTTGGTATAAAGCCGGCCGTTATCACCCAGCACCGGATCGGCTACTATCAGACTATCCAGCTGACGAAAATCCTTGATGAAATCGGAAACAATCTGAATCTGCCTCGGGGAACCTAGATAACCGGTATAAATGGCATCAAACTGAACCTCCAGTTTTTTCCATTCGGCTATGATCTTCGGCATTTCATCCGTCAGGTCCAGAAAGGAGAAGCCGGGATACTGCGTATGGTTGGACAATACTGCCGTAGGAAGCGGACAAACCTGAAAACCCATAGAAGATAAGATAGGAATAACGACTGTCAGAGAAACACGTCCCATCCCCGAAAGGTCATGAACGGCAGCTATCTTCTTTACTTTATTTGCATACATACTGTTTTTATTATTAGACGATTATAGTACCGACTTTTTAATCAGCCCCTAAGCTTCTATTGTTTTAAATCCAAATTTATTTTAGAATAATAAAGCGGAGTTACGTCAATATGACCAAAACTTCCCGTGCTCCATGCGCTCCCATGACCAATGCCTGTTCGATGTCCGCCGTCTTTGACGGGCCGGAAATAAAGGTCCCGAACTGATATTCCTGTCCGTCCAGTTTGCGATAAGCGTCGTACATGGTATCCACAATTTTATTCCGGTCGATCAGAATCACCAGTTTCTCCGAAATAAAATAAATCGCTTTGTACTTCACGGTTTGCGGTATCCAGACAGCGCCGTTCTCCGCTACTCCGATCTCTCCCTGAATAACGGCTACCTCGGTTCCGTCCAGTTCTTTCGGGTCGTCCACCATATCCGGATTGAAAGTTGCGCAAGATATATCCGGCAATACGGAAGCAATGCGCATCGCATCCGGATACGTCCGGCGAATGACGGCATTCACATCTTCGCCTTCGCCCAATACCACTGCCGTACCACCTACCGCCCGGCTGATAGCGCAAAATTGCTCTATTTTGTCCGGATACGTCAAACGTTTCATATCCGCTATATCCGGCTTTTCGTAGCGTGTCTGCGTATGCTTGCGGATGCTCGCCAATATTTCTTCTCTGCTGCTCATTTTGATTCCTCCTTTCCTTGTACCTCATTTTTCTTCCACATTTCGTTGAATGACTCTTTGGCAAATTCCGGCAGTTCGCGTCCTTTGCCCCAATCGTCAAAGTCATTGTATTTCATAAAGCGTGGCAGACTGTTCACCATCGGAGCCGCCCACAAAACCGCATTGAACAATGCAGGACGTTCCATCAGGAACTTCATGCCACCGGACATTATCTTCTTTCCGGTATTCGCCTTTCCCAATCCGTCCAAATCCTGACGCCACTTGTAAATCTGTTCTGCCAAATCCACTTTTACCGGACAGACATCGGAACAGGACATACACAAAGAGCAGGCGGAAAGATTATCATAATACTTCTCCGGATCATGAGCCATCCCCAGATTGATACCGATAGGCCCGGGTATAAAGTAAGTGTAGGAGTATCCTCCACTCCGGCGATAGACCGGACAGGTATTCATGCAGGCACCACAACGGATACAATTTAATGTCTTGATATGGTCGGGCTTGGAGAGCAGGGTACTCCGGCCGTTATCCACAATAATAATATGATATTCGCCGCCTTCACGAGGACGGCGGTAATGAGAGGTATAGGTAGTCACCGGCTGTCCGGTTGCCGAACGTGCCAGCAGACGGGTGAACACACCCAGCGCATCCAGATCCGGCACGATCTTCTCCATGCCGAAAGCGGCTATATTCAGTTTGGGATAAGAAGTACCCATATCGGCATTCCCTTCATTGGTGCAGACTACAATGTCTCCGGTAGAGGCTACGGCAAAGTTGGCGCCCGTCATGGCGGCTTCCGCATTCAGAAAGAGATGACGCAGGTTCTTGCGTGCGGCATGAGTAAGGTAGGTCGGGTCGAAGTTTCCTTTTTCCGTCCCCATTTCCTTTTCAAACAGTTCTCCCACTTGTTCCCGTTTGATGTGGATAGCAGGAAGAACGATATGGCTAGGTTCGAGATGCATCAATTGCAGAATACGTTCACCCAAGTCGGACTCTACCACGTCTATTCCGCGTTCCATCAAGAAGGGATTCAACCCGCACTCTTCGGCAAGCATCGACTTGCTCTTGATGAAATGATGTACATTATGCTCATTCAGTATTTCGTACACAATGGCACAATATTCGTCCGCATCTTTTGCCCAGTGCACAATCGCTCCGTTGGCAGTCGCGTTCTTTTCAAACTCTTGCAAGAGCTCTTCGAGGTGGCTGTTGGAATACAGTTTCAGTTCACAGGCCTTGTTGCGAAGCTCTTCCCATTCGGGAACTTCCTTGCTCATCTTGTCCCTTTTGGCTCGGACCATCCAAAGGGTTTCGTTATGCCATGCTGCCATCTTGCTGTCCTGCAAGAACTTTTCGGCAGCCTTTGAATGTTTGGTACTCATGATTGCGACGCTAATATTTCTACAATATGGATAATTTGAATCGGCAGATGCTCCCGTTTGATCACACCTTGCATGTGCATCAGGCAGGAACTGTCCGCTCCGACAATGTATTCGGCTCCGGTAGCCATGTGGTCTTTCACCTTATCACGCCCCATGCAAACGGATACCGCCTGCTCTTCTACGGCAAACATACCGCCAAACCCACAACATTCGTCTATATGGCTGGGCTCGAAAACTTCGATGCCTTCGACCATATCGAGCAGATCGCGCAATTTATTGTAATAAGGGATATTTAACTCGCTGGGAGCGGAAATCAAGAGTTCACGCACACCGTGGCAACTGTTGTGGATGCTGACTTTATGCGGGAAGCGTGCGGGTATCTTCGTCGGTTTAAGCACATCATGGATAAACTCGCAGATATCATAAATCTTCCCCGCACTCCGACAGACATGCCCTTCTTTTTCAAGGATACCGGGATGATTCTCTTTCACAAATGCCACACAACTGGCGGAAGGGCCGACAATGTAATCGTACTCCCGGAACAGATCGTCAAAACGGAGCGCCAGCTTCATCGATTCATCTTCAAAACCGGCATTCGCCATCGGTTGTCCGCAACAGGTCTGATCCAACGGATAATCGACATCTACTCCTAAACTTTTCAATAGTTTATACGACGCTACCCCCACATTGGGATAAATAGCATTGATATAACAAGGAATAAATAAACCTACTTTCATAATTATATTACGTAAAATTTAGATGCATCCTCTGCTACTACATCCGTTTTATCTGCTTACCGGATGTCGATTAGTTTGTGCGTTTGCAGGCTTAGTCTCCATTTAGGATGTCGCATTACACAGTCCACTGTCAAAGCAGTGTTATTACAAGAACAAGGCTGGAGGAAAAAATGTTCAGCGGGAAGCAGTTCATAAATACTTATATCTTGCCCTTCGTAGACAACTTTCACTTCATCCATCCGGGTAATCCCTAATTTGACACCCTGCTTGGGCGAACAGGTCACCCAGTCGACGGACTCCGGCAGCGGTCGTGTGCCGTTGGTTTCGATACAAACATATTTACCCGCTTCGTGCAGACGGTCAATCAGTGCGTCGTCTATCCAGAGCGAAGGTTCTCCCCCTGTGAGGATAACGGTAACGGCGGGATATTTGCTGACTTCGGCTATGATTTCGTCGTCAGTCATCAAGGTGCCTGCTTCGTGTTGTGTGTCGCAAAAGCTGCATTTCAGGTTGCATCCGGAGAAACGGATGAAGACTGCCGGAGTACCTGTGTGATAGCCTTCACCCTGTAGACTGTAAAAGATTTCATTAATCTTTCTCATCATTTGAGTTGTTCTTAAATTTCTATTGTCTATTCTGTCTCTCCTGCTGCCGGAGTTTTCTCGTTTGCCGCAGCATCTTTCTCGTAGATGACAATGTTTCCTTCGGACTCCTGCACTTCTACTTTATAACATTGCGGAATCTGCTTGCAAACCCATCGGGCAATGTTTTCTGCTGTCGGATTAAATGGAAGTACTTCATTCAGATTCTGATGGTCCAGTTTCTCCGTGACCACTTCTTTGATTCGGGTAAAATCCACCACCATTCCTTCGGAGTTGAGCCGTGAGGAACGGCAATAGACAGTGATAATCCAGTTGTGACCGTGTAGACTGGCGCATTTACTGCGATACGGGAGTACCAGTTTGTGAGAAGCTGATATCTCCATGCGTTTGATTACTGTAAACATGGCTGTATGTATTTATTATAGTTACATGCATCTAATGTCACCTCGATGCAAGGACAAAGGTAATATAAAAAGAGCTTTCATCCAGCAAACCCGATTATTTTTTCCTGTTTTTACACTATCTTTGCCGAATGAAAACTCTTTATATTGTTTTAGGAAGCATATCTCTCGGACTCGGCATTCTCGGCATCTTTCTGCCGTTACTGCCCACTACCCCTTTTCTGTTACTGACCGCCGCACTTTATTTCAAAGGGTCGCCACGATTATATAACTGGTTGCTGAATCACCGGCACTTCGGTCCGTATATCCGCAATTTCCGGGAAAACAAGGCAATACCGCTCCGCGCCAAGATTATCTCCCTTGTGCTGATGTGGGGAACGATGCTCTATTGCATCTTTTTCCTGATTCCGTTCCTATGGGTGAAAATTCTTCTGGGACTGATAGCGGCAGGAGTCACCTATCATATTCTTTCTTTCAAGACATTGAAATAGTTCGAAAGCCCCTGACGGGCATCGGCAAGTTTGTCCTCCCAATGTTTCACGGAGTTTTGTCCGATAATGTCGGTCACATACTTCACGGAGATAAAAGGAATCTCTTTGGAACGGCAGACGAAGGCTTGCGCATACGCTTCCATGTCGACGACATCTCCGCTTACGTGAGTCAGTTCCGTCAGGAAACCATCTCCCGTATTACAGATTCCCTCTTCCGTCCAATGCTTGCAGAAGCCTTTTGTTTCGAGCAAAGCGGAAGAATCTATTTCGCATTCCATACCTAGTCCGGCAAGTTTCTGCATATCGCGGTCTATAAATTTGCGGCAGACAAAGATATCCCCTACCTGATGATTGACTGTTCCCGCACTTCCGAGATTCAAAACGAGATCGGGCTGCACCTGGCGGATCGCTTCTGCCAGATGAAAGGCGGACTTCACTTTTCCGATCCCCGTACGGATGTAATAAGGCTCTACATCGGACCACTTTATCTCTACAAATTCGCCTTGAACGGCATACGTTACTAATATTTTCAGCATAAGTTTTCTGTATAAAAAGACATTATCAGATGCAAAAATAAGCATTTATACTCGAAATGGTCAGAGATTGTTCTAAAATGATCAGTTTTTAATGATGGTTGCTTTCGCCGTTCGCTAACTTTGCCTACATAACTTAAAAACAAAATATCATGACTCAAAACTCTATTGCGGACAACCGGATGGTCTGGCTGGATGTTGTCCGTTGCGTCGCCATGCTAATGGTAATCGGCGTACATTGCATTGACCCTTTTTACATTTCTCCTACGATGCGCGTTATTCCCGAGTACACACATTGGGCAGCCATTTACGGTTCACTTCTCCGTCCTTCGGTTCCCTTATTCGTAATGATGACCGGATTACTGCTGCTACCGGTCAGGCAACAGCCTTTAGGCACTTTTTATAAGAAGCGCATCTTCCGCGTACTTTTCCCGTTCCTCATCTGGTCGGTACTTTACAGTATGTTCCCCTGGTTCACGGGGCTGCTGGGCCTGCCCAAAGAAATCATCGGCGACTTCTTCTGCTACACTCAGGGACATGAGTCGCAAAGCCTCATCGATTCTCTGAAAGATGTAGCCATGATACCGTTCAACTTCAGCCATAAGGAGAACCATATGTGGTATATCTATCTGCTTATCGGATTGTATCTTTATATGCCTTTCTTCTCTGCATGGGTAGAGCGGGCAAGCAATAAAACCAAACAAATTTTCCTTTTCATCTGGATTGTTTCCCTGTTTATCCCGTATATCCGCGAATATGTAGCCAATATGCTTTTCGACCGGAGCGGCTATGTATTCGGCACTGACACGTGGAACGAGTTCAGTATGTTCTACTACTTTGCCGGATTCAACGGCTACCTGCTGTTGGGACATTATCTGAAAGAAGGCGGCAACGGAAATGCACTAAAAATTTTCTGGCCTTTTAGTGGTTCGTCAAAAGATGATCGTCTTACTAATGATTGGAGTGTTTGGAAGACATTCCTCATTTGTGCCGTGATGTTTGCCATTGGATATTATGTGACGTACACAGGGTTCAGCACAACTGCCGCCAACCCGAATGCTACGGAGACTGAGATGGAACTTTACTTCACATTCTGTAGTCCGAACGTGTTGCTGATGACTTTAGCCATGTTCCTGATGTTGCAGAAAGTAGTGATCAATACACCTGTTATCGTCAAAGCATTAGCCAACATGACCCAATGCGGTTTCGGAATTTATATGGTACACTACTTTGTAGTAGGTCCGTTCTTTCTGCTGATAGGTCCTTCGGAAATACCAATTCCGTTGCAGGTTCCGTTGATGGCAGTTTGTATTTTCCTTTGCAGCTGGGCATTCACCGCGTTACTATATAAGCTGATGCCTCACAAGGCAAAATATATAATGGGATAAAGAAACTAAAAAAGATATACGATGAAAATTAAAGTTGGTCTTATTGGATTCGGTCGAATGGGACGATTTTATTTGAAAGAGATGCAGAAAAGCGGAAGATGGGATGTCGCATACATTTGCGACATCAATCCCGACTGCCGCGAACTGGCAAAGCAATTGTCGCCCGAATCGAAAATACTCGAAAATGAACAGGAAATGTTCGATGATGAAAGTGTGCAGGTGGTCGGACTCTTCGCATTGGCAGACTCAAGGCTTGACCGGATTGAAAAGGCTATCAAATACGGGAAACATATCATCTCCGAGAAACCGGTATCAGACACCATAGACAAAGAATGGAAAGTAGTAGACATCACCGAGAAAGCCAGTTGTTTTTCTACCGTCAATTTGTATCTCCGCAACGCCTGGTATCATCAGACTATCAAACGGTTTATCGATCAGGGCGAGATCGGCGAACTTGCCATTCTGCGAATCTGCCACATGACTCCGGGCCTCGCACCGGGCGAAGGTCACGAATATGAAGGCCCCGCCTTCCATGACTGCGGAATGCATTATGTAGACATTGCACGCTGGTATGCCGGATGCGAATACAAGACATGGCATGCGCAGGGCGTCAATATGTGGAGTTATAAAGATCCTTGGTGGGTACAGTGTCACGGGACATTCCAGAACGGCGTTGTTTTTGATATCACTCAGGGGTTTGTGTACGGACAATTGTCCAAAGATCAGACTCATAACTCATACGTGGACATCATCGGTACCAAAGGTATCGCCCGAATGACACATGACTTCAAGACAGCTGTCGTCGATCTGCGTGGAGTAACGCAGACACATCATATAGAGAAGCCGTTCGGTGGAAAAAACATCGATGTGCTGTGCGACTTATTCGCCGACTCCATAGAGACCGGAATCAGAAATCCCCAACTGCCGCTCATACGCGATTCAGCCATCGCATCGGAATATGCATGGACCTTTTTGCACGATGCCTATACACATGATTTGCCTGCTATCGGTGAACTGGAGACACTTGAGCAAATATGGGAAAGAAGAAGAAATATGAAAAATGGATACGGATTACTTCAAAAGCCATAATAAATATTCAATAAAACAAGAAACTGAAATCAATTATTAACTCTTAAAAATAAAACCATGTCAGACTTTTCAAGAAGAAAATTTCTTAAAACGGGAGCCGCTGCTTTAGCAGGAATCACCATTGCTC
>PPYF01171880.1_pt1 | contig 27400 bp, 30 predicted proteins | sample 1559871 | NCBI WGS metagenome assembly PPYF01 (sample SAMN08240021, study PRJNA423297) | Human gut metagenome, whole genome shotgun sequencing project. | reverse complement strand
CTGATATGAGCAACATCACCATTTATCACAACCCGGCCTGCGGCACGTCGCGTAATACGCTGGAGATGATCCGCAACAGCGGTAATGAGCCGGCAGTTATTCTTTACCTTGAGACTCCGCCTTCACGCGATGAGCTAGTCAAACTCATTGCGGATATGAGCATTTCCGTTCGGGCTTTGCTACGTAAGAACGTCGAGCCGTATGAGGAACTGGGTCTTGCAGAAGATAAATTTACTGACGACCAGCTAATTGACTTTATGCTGCAGCATCCGATCCTGATTAATCGCCCGATAGTGATGACACCGCTGGGAACGCGTCTGTGCCGGCCTTCCGAAGAGGTACTGGATATTCTTCCGGAAAGTCAGAAAGGAGCGTTTACCAAAGAGGATGGTGAGAAGGTCATTGACGAAACGGGGAAGCGTGTTAAGTAATTTTCCCACTTCAAAATTTCGGACGCCTGTTAACGCTATGTGGGTGCCTGCCTTTCGCTCATAGCAGGCCTCGCAACACTTCAGGAGGTCTGCTTTGTGCCATAAGCGGACATTGTCCATTACACTAATGTGTCCTAATTAGTAGTTTGCCATAGTGGACATGATTTATATTTGCTTTCCCGGATCTTTGGCTGCAATTCATCAATTGATTCGAATTTCTCGTTGATTTTCAAGTCTATCAATTTGAAAATTATGGAGCGGCTAAATGTTAACGCCTTTTTCAACTCATTTTCTCCAAGGTTATTAGACCCAGCATGGACTACTTTAGATCTTAATCCATATAGTTCTTTGACGTAATCTTCAATTTCTAAGCATTCATCTACTGATTCCCCACTTATATAAGCACATTGTTCAGCCATGCTAGCTACTATAGAGGCAGTAATAACACTACGTTCATTAACTTTGAAAAGTGCTTCAAGCGCAATTACGACTTTCAGTAAGGCACTTGATCTGTTTTTATCGCGATAAGCCTCTCCAATCCATTCAACTGCTCTGGAAAGTTTTCTTTCAAGCTGGGTACCCGGAGATAAAACGACATTAAAAAAATTTGTCATCGAGCTTGCTTTTTTTTCTGGAAAATAATCAGTCAGATCAGCCAGATCAATTATTTGATCTTGTTCGTGTTTATTTTCAGTCCTTCCAAAAATTGAGCCTTCCGTATAAATAATCGGTGGTTCGGTAGGAGAAAACTCATACATGAAAGCACCTATAGAAAACTCTTTACCTTTCTTCGCCAATAAGAAAGAAAATGACAATTCTAGTGTATTGAAAAAAGTGTCTGCAATTTCTGAAGCTTTATAGGAATCTAATGATTTCACACATAATTGAACAACAGTTTTTGTAGGTTGCTGTTTACTAAAGAAAGGGTCTGAGAATGGAAGTTTTATATGACTTGCATGGCGAGGAATCTCATAAAAACAAAATGGCCCTAGATTAATAGGGTGAGACCCATTTTTTATATTTCCACCAAATACTTGTTTAACAACCCTATGTTCTGTTTGCTTAACTAAACTTAGACTATTAATGAGGTTTTTGAAATATTTAACACGAACATCTACATCATCATCCGGGTGATCACCACATTCAAATAAGGTTTTTTCAATGTAATATCTAAAATATATCTTTGAAATAAATTGTCCATCATTGGTTTTTGACAAATCATCTAATCCTTTTTCAAAAGATTCATTGTCAGTGATTATAATGACATTACCAATTAACCCATCGTGAGAAAATATTATTTTTTCGATTGTGGATTTATTTAATGTACATGATTTAAAAATTCGACTGGAAATATCTTTGCTATAACTCATCCTGAATCCTAATGTGATGGTGTAAACTAATACATTCAATGCTTATCATGATACTATATCTCTATTGAAACAATAAAGGTAATTAGATAAAATTCAAGAAGTTAACACTTCATCAGTTATGTCCGCTTCTCGCTCGCAGCGGACCTTCCCCCCAGTAAACACGTCCACTCAGTGCCAGAAGCGGACGTTTTCAGTATCCCATACTGCGGACAAAACCTTAGCTCAATCAAATAGCGGAGGAATGAAAGACAGGACGTAATATCAACATTGTTAATCGTTTATTTAAATGTATTTTTTAAATAATTGTCCTTTTCCCTAATGACCCTGACCCAAAATCCTGCTCTATTCAGAAACAAAATTCCGGCATGATATACACTCCCCTGAACGGAGGCGGTGCCGCTCAAAAAGCCACTACTCACCGAAGAGACAGAATGTCTTTGCCCTGAAGCAAGTAAGAGTTCGGGTAAGTTTTAAGCTGGAGAAGCGATCTTGATTGAAGGTACAATCTCTTTCCAATAAATGTTGTCGAGTCGTCGTATTGCCTTATATCAGATAGTGCGGGGAGTGAGTATAGGGGCGCACTAAAAATGCACCAGAGGATGGAAAAGCTTTACCGCGCCGCCGGAATGACTACCTCGAGTTCCCATTTAAAGTTTTGCAGGAGTTTTCGACGTGTGCTTTAATCGGTAAATTAAAGCATAAATAATGAATTAGCAAGGAATAGGATGTGGCTAAGATAATCATTAAAAAATTACGGCATATCAATAGTCTTGAGTTTGATATTCCTGGCACTGGAGTTTGGTTACTTACAGGCACCAATGGTACTGGCAAGTCATCTGTCCTAGGTTGCCTGCGCCGAATTGGGTATAGAAACGCTTTCCCTGTCCACTTTCCGGCATCACGGAAGTCTGTTCGACTTGACTCCAATGAGGGGGCTTCAATTAGTTACTCGAACAGTAACGGTGAGGTTGCATACACTTACGTTACCGAACGGTGGTCACCAACTCCTAAAAGTGCTAGTAAGTTTTTAGAGGGTTTAGGTTACCCTGAAACTATTTATGTAGCCGCTGATGCTGACCGGATTGAACCCCGTAAGGAGGATTTTTCTCCAAATAAGCTTCGTCCTGCTCAGCAAGATATCGTTGATGCTGCTAATAAAATTTTTGGGACACAAAAGTTTTCTGCTTTGAAGATCACCAACGTTCGAACGGGTATTGGTTCTCAAGCGTTTGTTTTAGAGCTGCCGGCTCATGGCAAGCAAGCTAAGAGTTACTACTCAGAAAAGAATTTTAGCCTTGGTGAAATCTGTATTCTAAAGCTTTTGCGTAAGCTATCGTCATGTAAGCGTGGAGCGATGATTTTAATTGATGAGATTGAGCTGGCGTTGCATCCGACAGCGCAAGCTGAATTGCTTGAATATCTAAAAAGGATCGCAATAGATAAATCACTTACAGTCGTGGTGTCCACGCACTCGGCAACCTTAATAAAACAAGCTAGCAAAGGCAGTATTCTACACTTGCAATCGGATGAGAATGGTCATGTGATTTGCGCTAAAAATTGCTTCCCTTCCTATGTGTTAGGTGCGTTGGCATATCAAGAGGAGTCAGCCTCTGACGTAGTTATTTATGTTGAAGATGAAGCTGCCCGAGCGATTCTTGAACAGTTTGTACGAAGATTTCTGACAGACTCAATTGCGTCTCAACATCTTACGCCAAGTGTCACCGTAATTGCAGTGGGAGGCCTTGTAGAAGTACTGAGGTTTTACGTCCGGCAGCGACCCATACTGCCATCAATTACGCGGTCTTACGTGATGCTTGATGCCGATGCGGAAGATGTTCTCGAGAACGCTACGAAGCTCGACCTAATCAGCATTTACAGAGACGAGAGACAGAGAATATCCTTTCTACCGTTCACGCCGGAGGAAGGAGTTGCTCAATATATACACATGAATAGAGCGCACTTAGTGAATGAAGTTCGTCGGTATTTCGGACTCAATGGGGTACATCTTCGACCGCGCGATGTCCGGCAACCTCCTCAGCAGGGTACCCCTAGGTCACGTGATATTTGCAAGGACATAGTTAACGAAGTTTGCGATGCATTATTGGCCCAGATTCCGAACGTGACATTCATAAGTGTTAAGGAGACAGTATTAAAGATTTTTGCTGAGCACTACTTTGGAGCGAATCGGCCAGCTATCATGCAGCTAGTTGGGCCAATAATCCGAGGTTAGTTACTCGGCGGTGCAGCCAACAGAGCGGCTCGAGCTGCTTTGTGGGTCCCGTCGTCGCAAGAATTAATTGATGTTTTAATTCTTCCTCTCTGAAGCGGTCTCTTTTTTTAAATCGCTGAAACGAGTTGCAGTCAATGCCGGTGACCTGCACCCCGCTGATTAAAACATCCTCGATGTAAGCAATGCCTTGAGAACGTCCACTCCTCGCTCAAAGCGGACAAGCTAACCGAGCTTTAGGTCCACTGTGAACGAGGAGCAGACTCCTCAGGCAATCCACTGCTGCCAGATGCGGATGTGACCTGCTCCAACGCCCTGAACCGAAGTAAAAAGGTTTCCCACATTAAAAGTGGATATCATTGTGAATGAAGTGGTTAACTAAGACTGGCCACCGCTAGAGTTTTTCCAATATCGATTTTCCGATTCGTTTGGGAGTAACACACCGCTATATTCATGCGGCCTGAGCGCGCTGTAATACCCAACGATATAGTCCGTTATTGCCTAGGCTGCATCGCTGAAGCTTGTGTAACCCGCCACCGGTACCCATTCTTTCTTCAGACTCCTGAAGAAGCGTTCATTGGACTGTTAGACGGGAGGAACTCTGCTTTTTTCCTAGGAGTAAAGCGGTTTGGCACAAGTCGGAACTGATATCAGTGGCCGGTAAATAGCAGATATTCATCCATCATTTGCGTGAGAGATATGTTTTCCTCCTGCCGTCCAACCAGCCACAAGCCTAGAGCTTCAGGTGACATACGTTTCAGGTTATCCAGCCAGTCTTCCAGCGTCGTCCCCATCATCAGATCGTACCAACATAGCCAGACCAGTTTGTGGCGATGCTCCGGTGAGCTGAATTGTTGTAACAGGCTAATCAGCCTATTTGCCAGTGGGCGTTGTTTCAGGCGGATACATTCACTCAGCAATATCCCTTCCAGCATTGGGTGGTGCAGTAAAGTTTTTTGCTTTGTCTCAAGGCTGATTTGCATATCAGTCACTACCGACACTGCTTCTGGATGCTGACTTCCGTAAATCAGTCGGTAAAGGCATTGTGGTACCACTGCAGTCATCTGCCCCGCGCCGGGAAAGTACAGACTGCCCACCATCAGGTGGTGGCTGGCCTGAATATTGGGATGACACATGCCATTTATGATGACCAGTTTTGTGAACCCGTTTAGCCAACGTTGATAGCTGACTAGCAAACTGTTATATCGCGTCTTTGTCTCTTTCATGGTGAATTATCTCTGAATACTGAATGACAGGCAGCCGCAAACCTCTGCAATGAGCGGATAAAGAGTGTGTCTGTCAGGAAAGTGATATGTAAGGAGAGCTATCTAGCTGCGTGATTCGTCGATTCGAGCCTGCAGCCAGGCTTCGACTTCACTTTTACGCCAACGGGAACTGCGGCCAAACTTGGTCGGTTTTGGAAATTTACCGTCTTTAATCAGTTTGTAAAACCATTTGTCGGTCAACTGGGTGAGTTGCGTAATGAATGCCATATCGATGAATTGTTCTTCGAGCAGGGAAATTTGAATAGTCATGATTTGATTCTCCGGTATCTGAATGGAAACCGGAGAAGGTCTTATTCTTGTTACTTCCCGCTCCGGCATAGGTACCGGTGGTGCCGTAAAAAATAGTATTAGCCGGGTATATATTTTCTGGGTCTTCCCTGTCGTGCTGGTAGTGGCACCTCATTGCATCCCCAGATCAGGAAGCCATATTTCTGGTCTTCTTTTGTCAGATAACTCACTATGCGTCTCAAGCTGCTTACGGCATCGTTGTTTTGGTATCGGACAACATTGTTAATGTTGTCCTGATGATATTTTTTTGGTTTGCATTGCTGATATTTCCCCTCTCCATGAGTAATCTGGTGCCATAGTTCTCCTGCCTGTAAAATAAATGGGAATGATTTCTGATGTTCCTGACCATTAAGATAAAAAATGGCATGAGCATGAACAGCCCCTTCAGATGTCCATTCCAGTACCCAAAAAAAGCCGATAACTCCGGGAAGAGTGATCATTGCTTGCGTCAGTTCTCTAAGGTCATCCTGTATTTCGATGGAAGAGTTACGAATAAATCGGTTAGTGCCTCGCTGGTAATCAAAATCCATTCGGAACGCCAGTATTTTGGAATGACATGCCAGGATCTGATTAAGATGGTGATTGATCATATTCAGTAGAAAATCATTTGGAGTGAATTTTTTAAAGTGTGGGTAATGTCTTTGCATTGTTCTGTTCCTTTGGATGAATTCAAAGGAAATAGCACATCTGTTTTTTTGTCTCTTTAAGGATGCTTGTAAAGCAGGGTTCAATCGCTTTTGACGGATATTTGTCATTCTGTTGTGGGGATGTTAGATGGCTATGAATTGAGATCTACTCTCTATAATACCAATTAACCTTAATTATTTTTTAACCTGATGGCACTGCACAGTTTCCCTATGGCTTTTACATTTATATTGCCTGCTATCCGTGACAGCCGTCAGGGAGTGCAACATAGTCAATTTTTAGTGTTCCAAGTAAACGTTCTACATGATGTACGTCAAAGTTTCTCAGATATCATTAAAATCCAGGCATGGTGTGCACGTTGAAAGGCTTGTGATAACAAAAAAACAACGTACTCTACTACGTAGAGTGCTACGGTTTTTTCTACGATTGTTGTTACGTTTGAGGTTGTGATGAGTGCAGAAAGGCGAGTGACCAGTCTCTGGACGAAAAGAGTAAATTTATGGCTTTACTGGGATATCTTTCGCTCAGCATTAATGCATGTTGATGAGTCTCGTGAATTAGTGGAAAGAATAGGTGATGCCACTCTTTTTAAAGAGTCTTGCATTAAATATATGAATAAAAAGGAAATGGTTAAGTATAGGAATGCGGAAGCTTTCTTTGAAAAGAGTAAGCGAGAGGTTGAGGGTAAGTTAATACCTTTTAGTGAACTTGAGTGGATTGATTGTGAGCGTTCGTTGTCATTTGTTGCTAATTATATTCATGCCGAATACAAACTATATACAAATAATAATGCCCCCTCTCTTCTTGATATCACTTTACCTGAATGGAGCCTTGATTCTGATAAGGGTGGCGTAAATTATGATGGGGTAATTCTTTTGATAGACTATCAATGTCGTGTATCAAGCTTTAATAATATCCGTTCCACCTTAGAGCGTTTGAAGAGGTCATGGTTCCGTATCCAGAAAAAATTTGGCAATCCGTTTTGGTTCTCATCAGTCAGATATAATGCTAAATATTTGGCAGATTATCAGTGGGTGATGTCTTACTTCGATAAGAACAAAATGATTAATGGTAATGTGGATTTTTGGTTTGAAAAAAATTTGAATCTGAAAGTTCATTCAATCTTTGATCAATGGGTTGAGGATAAATCCGATGCTGAAGGTGAATTGTTTATTATAAAAACAAAAAAAACATGGGGTCAGAAAAAATTCAGAGATAGTGTTGCAAACAAAAAAGTTCTCAATACCTATATTAGCAAAGATAGTAAGAGACAACTTGATTATCTGGCAAGCCAAAATGAAATGAAAATCAATGAATTGATTGAGATGCTGATCAATGATGCATACGCAAAAGCTAAACTGAAAAGTTGGGAAAATTAAAAAAGATCACAGATATATATCATCACTCTGAACATATCCCATTAACGGCAGAACCTCTTAGTTCTGCCGTTTTTGTATACTTTTTTCGGAGGAGCAGTAATGAAACAATTTGACGGTCTGCAGTCACTGCAGCAACCGCTTTCCGGCCTCCCCCAGTGGGTCTCTGAACGCATTCTGCAGCAGATAAATCAGTTAACCCACTACGAGCCTGTAATAGGCATTATGGGGAAAACCGGAGCAGGCAAGAGCAGCCTGTGTAATGCCCTGTTTGCTGGGGATATATCACCGGTCAGTGATGTGGCGGCATGTACTCGAAAACCACTGCAGTTTCGCCTGCAGCTCGGCAAACGCTTTATGACAATTATGGACCTACCCGGTGTTGGAGAGTCCGAACTCCGGGATGCTGAATATGCTGCACTCTACCGTGAACAACTTTCCCGGCTCGACCTGGTGCTGTGGTTGATTAAGGCCGATGATCGAGCACTAGCGGTGGATGAACATTTTTACCGGCAGGTGATTGGTGAAGCATACCGGCATAAGGTGTTGTTTGTTATCAGTCAGTCCGACAAGGTTGAACCCACCTGCGGTGGTGAAAAGCTGTCTACAGAGCAGAAACAAAATATCAGCCGCAAAATCTGTCTGCTGCATGAGTTGTTCCAACCTGTAAACCCTGTCTGTGCGGTGTCGGTACGTTTGCAATGGGGGCTGCGGGTAATGGCTGAACGGATGATTCATTGCCTGCCGCGGGAGGCCAGTAGTCCGGTGGCGGTACAGCTTAGTGATCCACTTCGTACCGATGCCATTAATAAAAAAGCCCGTGACGATTTTGGTGAAACGGTCGGCTCGGTACTGGACACAGTAAGTTCCATGCCCCTGATACCGTCCCCGGTTCGGACAGTTATCCAGTCTGTACGCGACATCGTGGTATCGGTCGCTCGTGCAGTCTGGAACTTCTTCTTCTGAACATTAACCCTTCTAACCCGTAGTTTCCTGAGCCCTGCCGCGATTGAGCGGTAGGGCTTTTCTGTCTTTACTTTCCCATCATGAGGAATCTGCTTATGACCCGTCTGGCTTCGCGCTTTGGCGCATCAAATCTTATCCGTCGTGACCGTCCGTTAACCCGCGAAGAGCTATTTCGTGTAGTGCCCAGTGTTTTCAGCGAGGACAAACACGAATCTCGCAGTGAACGGTACACATATATACCCACGATTTCTCTCCTTGACAGTCTGCAGCGCGAAGGCTTTCAGCCCTTCTTTGCCTGTCAGGCCAGAGTGCGTGACCCAGGTCGCCGCAAGCATACAAAGCACATGCTGCGCCTGCGTCGGGAGGGGCAAATTACCGGCAAACAGGTCCCGGAAGTCATTCTGCTCAACTCTCATGACGGCACCAGCTCGTATCAGATGCTGCCGGGATTATTCCGCGCGGTATGCCAGAACGGGCTTGTCTGTGGTGAGTCGTTTGGCGAGGTGCGGGTGCCGCACAAAGGAGATGTCGTGAGTCAGGTGATTGAGGGGGCGTATGAAGTACTGGGTATATTTGACCGTGTGGAAGAGAAGCGGGATGCCATGCAGTCGCTGATGCTGCCGCCACCTGCACAACAGGCTCTGGCACAGGCTGCACTGACGTACCGTTTCGGTGAGGACCACCAGCCAGTGACAGCACCTCAGATACTCTCCCCACGCCGCTGGCAGGATGAGAGCAATGACCTGTGGACCACATACCAGCGTATTCAGGAAAACCTGATTAAAGGCGGGCTCACTGGTCGGAGTGCAAAAGGTCGGCGAACACATACCCGCGCCGTGCATGGTATCGACGGCGATGTGAAGCTCAACCGGGCCCTCTGGGTGATGGCGGAAGCGATGCTGAGTGGGTTTCAGTCCTGAGCTTGTTATCAGTATGTTGAGAAAGGACACTCCCTGTCCGTTTTACCCCATTGGATTAAGTGTTTTATCACCGCATTTCACGGTGTGCCGCGTCGGCCCTGCCTCCGGTGGCTGATAAAAAATAGTTCATTCCGTGTCCATACCCTGTCCGCCCCCCTCTTTAGAATCATTTCATATTCAGTCAGTTAATTATTTCGGAGATTTAAGATGACACAGGCAGAGCGCCGTCATGACCGGCTGGCTGTCAGGCTGTCACTGATAATCAGCCGCCTGGTTGCCGGTGAAACGCTGAACATGGCGCGGCTGGCTGCAGAGTTTGGTGTGTCAGTCCGTACCCTGCGACGGGATTTTCGCGAACGGCTGATGTATCTGGACCTGGAGTATCGACGGGGGCAATGCCGCCTGCGCAGTACCGGTGGGGGCGTACAGGGCGAGCTGGATGCGCTGACCTTTGCTCACCGGGCAGGACTGGCCGATATTTTTCCGGGGCTGGACAGGCGTCTGGCGGGAATGCTGCTCACTGCCGGAGGGATGCCGTGTCTGGTATGGCAGCCGCCACAGTCTGTGTCACCGGCCAGTTCACTGGTGTTCTACCGTCTCGTTAGTGCCATTACCGCCAGCCAGCGGGTACTGCTGCTGGCCGAGGGAGAGCGCTGTGACGGGCTGGCCCCGTACCGCCTGATATCACTCGACGGCTGCTGGTACCTCACTGGTGAACTTAACGGGTATATCACCGTGCATCCACTGGCGACCATCCATGCGGTGACAGTCCTCAACACAACGTTCACCCCGCGAAAACGTCTCAGCCAGTTAACCACACAGGCGGGCTTTATCCGGGCCCTTCCGCACTTCAGCTGTATCCGCGAAGTCCTGTCTCCTGGACCCTCTGAGGAGGAACCGGACAACACACTGATTTAATTATCTCTGTTAAGAAGGAAAAACAATGACCTGGCATTACGAGAAAAATGGCATACGTCACGACAATGTGACCGAAGACGACATCACTGGCCTGATTAAGCGCGGTGAACTCACCGCTGCCACGCTGGTGTGGCAACAGGGCATGCCGGACTGGCAACCGGTCTCCGCCACCCCGCTGGCTTCGGCGCTGCTCCACAGCACTACACCACCGGCGCTGCCGGGGAACCGCATTCCGGGTGGAGTGATATGGACGCTGGCATTTGCTCCCTTCATTGGTTATGCGCTCGAGCTGTGGACTGCAGGGCTGAACGGAATGTCTTTTGACGAGGCATATGAGGCTGTCTCGGGCGGGCAGTACTGGTTTATCACGCTGCTGCTCAATATCGCTCTGGGGTATCTCGATGAACGACGTCTGCGTAAGGCCGGAGTGGATACCACCATGTTCGGCAAACTGGCCTGGCTGGTGCCGTTCTATTTGTGGCGTCGTGCGAAAACTCTCAGTCAGAAACCGGCTTACTTCTGGGTATGGCTTGTGATGCTGGCCCTGACCGTATGGGCCTGAATCACCGCTACCTGATACTTTCTCTGTCAAGGACTAACGTAATGAAAACGCTGATTAAAATACTGGGCATTACCGGCAGCCTTCTGCTCTGTACAGGAGTTCAGGCCCAGCCTTATAACCGGACGCTGCCTGCTGTCATCAATGACAACAACGGGAATATTTTCTGGTGTGATGCGCATCGTCAGGTTACCGGAAAATGTGAAGCCATGTCTGTTGACCGCCTAGGTGGGATGGTAACAGTTCGTTCAGCACCTTTTAAAGACTGCGAAGGTGGCCTGTGGGGCTGGATAACTATCATGCGCAACGATGTGTCGAAGGGATTCACCATTACTCCGGACAAGAAATTCGGTCTCACCGTAAAAGACCTGTGCCGTCCGGGCACGGTAGTGACCTTTAAGCCCAACCAGAAGAAGCCGGAATATGACGATCTGGTGGCGTTGTACCAGGGCAAAGAGCTGTTTCGCTACCGGCGTTTCTGATAACACCCGATATCAATCTCTCTCATTATGCCCGACAGCGGGCTGGATTAATTCAGGAAGAAAACCATGCTGAAAATGATGACCTCTGCTGCACCCGCCCTCATTCTGTCACTTGCTGCATTCAGTGCCGGTGCCGCTCAACTTCCGGCAAGCCTGATGGATAAAGACAATCCCGGCCAGGAGTACTGGTGCCAGGGAAACGACATCAATACCTCCATGTGCTCACTGACCGGTGTCAGCGACGACCATAAATTTGCTCTGATTCAGGATTTGCCCGGTCCAGCCTGTGAAGATTTAAGTTTCGGGATTATTGACCTGGTATTTAACACCGGACTTAACATCCCTTATGACGGTGGTGACTGCAAGGGAGATGTAAAGGCCGGGTTTGTTCGTGGCACAAAAGATAATGCTCTGTATGTGAAGATTGTCCGGGGCAGCAAAACCCTGCAGCTGTATAAGGTACAAACCGGTTACTGATAATCATCCCACACCTGCATACACCCACAGCCCCTGACGCTTCTGCGTCAGGGGCTTTTGCTTTTAAGGTACACCCAATGTCTGAATCTCATATGTTGCCATCGGGACAGTTCACCCGACAGCAGGCCGAAGCGGTTACCCGCCGGTATCAAAATATCGCTATTGAAGACGACCAGGGTAGCCACTTCCGCCTGGTGGTTCGTGACTCTGAAGGTCGAATGGTCTGGCGGGCGTGGAGCTTTGAAACGGATGCCGGTGAAGGACTTAACCGCTATATCCGGCAATACGGCATCCTCAGAGCATCCTCCTCCTGACCACACCCATTCATCATCCCTGCATGTCCTTTATTTCCCATACGCCAGCCATCGTCGCTGGCGTTTTTAATGACGGAGAATATCCATGACGACACAAACGCAATACGAATTGATGTCCGCTAATGAACCTCAATTTGACCTCACTGCAACACCCGTACCTGACGAGCAGCATCTCGATTTCTGGCCGCTGTACTTTGACGCTATCCCGCAATGGATAACGCTGGAACCCCGTATTTTCGCCTGGATGGAGAGCTTTTGTGATGAGTACAGCGGTGGTATCTGGTCCTTTTACACGCTCAGCAATGGCGGCGCGTTTATGGCTCCTGATGCTGAAGGTGAGGATAAATGGCATCTGTTCAACGGCATGAACGGCAATGATGCGGAAATGAGCGCTGAAGCCGCAGGTATCGCTGTCTGCCTGATTGAATACAGCCATCACGCCTGTCGCAACGAATGCGATGCCATGACGGAGCACTATTACCGCCCGCGGGATTACGCCCTGCAGCACCCTGAATCCAGCGCCATTCTGCGCATTATTGATTAAGGATACTCATGATGGAACAGTCAATCATCCCACAGATTCCGGTACTTCCACTGACCGCACAACGCACGGTAAAACGCGCTTTAACGCTGCTTGACCGACACCTGCGCGAAACAGGCGTGGCATTTACCTCCACTCAGGCTGCCCGTGACTGGCTGAAACTGAAAATGGCGGGGCTGGAGCGCGAAGAGTTTATGGTGCTGTACCTGAATCAGCAGAACCAATTGATTGCCCATGAAACCCTGTTTGCCGGTTCCATCAGCAGCACCGAGGTACATCCCCGTGAGGTGGTCAAACGCGCCCTGTACTTCAATGCAGCAGCAGTGATACTGGCGCATAACCACCCCTCCGGCGATACCACGCCCAGCCAGGCAGATAAGACCATAACGCAGCGTTTGGTGCAGGCGCTTCAGCTCGTTGATATCCGTGTGCCTGACCACCTTATCGTCGGTGGTACGCAGATATTGTCGTTCGCTGAGCATGGTCTGCTTTGAGGTATGACATGAGAATTATCAGTAAACGCCGGGCGATGACGATTTACCGTCAGCATCCGGCCTCCCGCATTTTTCGCTACTGCACCGGCAGATACCAGTGGCATGGCAGTATCTGTCATTACACCGGTCTGGCCGTTCCTGACATTCCCGGCGTGCTGGCGGTATACGCCGAACGCCGCCAGGACCGCAACGGTCCCTATGCCTGTCTGATGAGTATCACTCTGAACTGACAATAAAAGAGGTTATCAATGAGTAACATCACATGGGGCCTTCAGCGGGATATCACACCGCGTCTGGGAGCCCGTCTGGTACAGGAGGGCAACCGGCTGTACTATCTGGCTGACCGGGCCAGTATCACCGGTAAATTCAGTGACGCCGAATGCCGGAAGCTGGATGAAACATTCCCGCACTTTATCAGCCAGATGGAATCGATGCTGACCACTGGTGAAATGAATCCTCGCCATGCCCACTGTGTCACCCTGTACCACAACGGTTTCACCTGCGAAGCCGATACCCTTGGTAGTTGCGGCTACGTATACATCGCCATTTATCCCACTCAACGCTAACAAATTTCACGAGAGCAAACATGAAAAATCTACCTGCTATAATTTCGCGGGCGGCGAAGCCCTGTCTGTCGCCCGTTGCAGTCTGGCAAATGTTACTTACTCGTCTGCTTGAGCAACACTATGGCCTAATGCTAAGCGACACACCTTTTAGCGATGAAACCGTTATAAAGGAGCATATCGATGCCGGTATCACTCTGGCTAATGCCGTTAACTTTCTGGTAGAGAAATATGAGTTAGTTCGTATTGATCGCAATGGATTTACCTCTCAGGTACAAGCACCATATTTGACTGCGACAGACATTCTTCAAGCCAGGAAAGCGTGCGGGCTGATGAGCCGGTGTTCTTACAGGGAGGTAAGTAATATTGTTCTTAGCCGATCACGGCTGTGAGGGGATGGAGATCTGCGAAGGTTTCCACGATACGTGAAGAATTTGATGAGATTAACGACTCGATGAAAGTCTCATCGAGTCGCATGAAAAACAAGGTGGGGGCACAAAAGGGGGCATTTATAAAGATGAAACAAGAAAATAGTTATATTTATCAAGAAGTATATGTGGTGTGTATTGTTCCTATTATCGCACCATTTCAAATTCCTCTCAGATCTACCGAAATCAACTCAAAGCCCGTATCTTATTAACAGAGTCATTTAGCCGAAAGTTCTCTTCGGATGATTTCTGCGCCTGCGCTTAGGGCATCGAGCTTACCTCTGGCTACCTGACGAGATAAGGGAGCCATACCACAGTTGGTAGAAGGATAGAGCTTGTCGGCATCGACAAACTGAAGCGCTTTACGTAACGTACTGGCGACTTCTTCTGGTGTCTCAATGGTGTTGGTTGCCACGTCAATGGCCCCTACCATGACTTTTTTACCGCGAATCAGTTCAAGCAGATCCATTGGAACATGCGAGTTATGACATTCCAGTGAGATGATATCGATATTAGACGTTTGCAGTTTGGGAAAAGCTTCTTCATATTGTCTCCACTCTGACCCCAGCGTCTTTTTCCAGTCGGTATTGGCCTTGATGCCATATCCATAGCAGATATGCACAGCGGTTTCGCATTTTAGCCCTTCAATGGCTTTTTCTAACGCGGCGATCCCCCAGTCATTCACTTCATCAAAAAACACATTAAATGCGGGCTCATCAAACTGGATTATATCGACACCGGCAGCTTCTAACTCTCTGGCTTCCTGATTGAGAATTTTTGCAAATTCCCAGGCCAGCTTTTCGCGGCTTTTATAGTGGGCATCGTAGAGCGTATCGATCATCGTCATAGGCCCTGGCAGCGCCCATTTAATCGGCTGACGAGTGAGCTGGCGTAAATACTTTGCATCTTCAACAAAAACGGGTTTTTGACGCGCTACCGCATCAACAACGGTCGGTACGCTCGCATCATAGCGATTACGAATTTTAACAATCTGACGTTTCTCAAAATCAACGCCGCTGAGGTGTTCAATAAACGTGGTGACAAAGTGTTGGCGCGTTTGCTCGCCATCACTAACAATATCAATACCTGCCCGTAGTTGATCATCCAGGGACAAACGTAGCGCATCTTGTTTTCCCTCGATTAATTCCTCATTTTGCAATTTCCAGGGCGACCAAAGCGTCTCAGGTTGAGCAAGCCAGGAAGGTTTAGGTAAACTGCCAGCCGTTGAAGTGGGTAGTAATATTTTCATAATCGATGACCTTTTATTTTCGGTTAATCAGAGAGCGTAGTGAGCAGACCACTTTTCAAGAATATCCTTGTATGGTTTGATGAAATGCTCTTCTGTAAACTTTCCCTGCTCAATAGCCAGCTGGCTGCGTTCTTCCCGATCATAAACAATTTTTGTTAATGAATGATCCTGGTGGTTCAGATTTGGTTGATAGCATTGACCTGCTGCGGCGTTGGCATTGTAAATTTCAGGTCGGTAAATCTTCTGGAACGTCTCCATCGTGCTGATGGTGCTGATAAGCTCAAGATTCGTGTAATCACTAAGTAAATCACCAGAAAAATAAAAGGCCAAAGGTGCAACGCTATTTTGGGGCATAAAATAGCGAACCTGCAAATCCATTTTTTTGAAGTATTTCTCAGTTAACGAAGAACCACCTGGCTGGTATTCGATACCCAATACAGGATGCTGATTCCCAGTCCGATGATAGATATCGTTACTTGACACGCTGAGACATATCACAGGTGGTTTTTTGAAATGCTCTTTGTATTCACTTGAGTTTATGAAATGTTTAAATATGTTCCCATGCAAATCACCAAAATTATCTGGAATGCTAAACTCAGGTTTGTTTTTGTTATGCTCTGGCAGTAATACGCTAAAGTCATAATCTCGCACGTAAGAGGAGAAATTATTCCCGACAATACCTTCAAAACGTTCGTTGTTCTTTTTGTCAATAATATTGGTTTTTAATATTTCAATAGCGGGGAATGTATCGCTGTTGCTATCAACGTTAATATTCATCGCAACAGAAATGATATCAAGTTCCATAGAATAACGATCGCTTTTGGGGTTATCCCAATACGCCAGTGTATTGAAGCGATTGTCAATCATCACTAACGTGTTGCGTAAGTTTTCCTGGCGGTTCTTTCCTCTGGCCAGATTCGCAAAGTTGGTAGTAATACGCGTATTTTCAGAAGGGTTATAATGCTCATCGAAGCGACTGCTTTTGATCGTAAATGTAAAATCGTTATTCATCGTGATCCTGCATCCTAAGTCATGATATGAAAACTGAATTAATTTATTGATTTTACAGAGTTACCTGACTTTATTATTTAGCAGTCTTCATGTTATCAATAAGTGAGTAAGGTCTCTTTTATGCCAGAGTCACTGGATGAGTGAAAGAGACTTAATTTCATTACAACATGAGTCATATTCATGGTCTGCTGTATGGTCAAACCCGGTCATGCTTGTAATCGATTAAGTTGAATAGTGATTCTTCCACCTGACCGGTTCACCTGGCTCTGTTATTCAAGCGCAGCTGGCAGGAGGCTGTGCAGCAGAACATTAGCGCCTTTTTCTGCCCATTCCGGCTGAATGTTTTCTGCCTCGTTGTGGCTGATGCCTTTTTCGCAGGGGATAAAAATCATGCTGGCGGGCGCGATTTTGCTGATATAACAGGTATCGTGACCGGCGCCGGACACCATCCGTTTGCTGCTGTATCCCAGTGCCTGGGCCGCGTTTGCGCTGCGCTGTAGACAGGTCTCGTCAAATGCGATGGGGGCGTAATCGAAGATGCGCTCCACGTCGAGCTGAATGCCGCGCTGATTCAGATCGGCGGTTGCCTTGCGAAGCGCCGTTTCCATTGCCTGGAGGGTGGCAGTCTGTGGATGACGAAACTCCACGCTGCAATGTACTTCCCCTGGCACTACGTTACGCGATCCCGGTGAAATCTGCGCCATGCCGATTGTCGCTCTGCCGTCAGGTTCGTGCTGATTGCCAATGTCTTCCACCGCCAGCGCCAGACGGGCGAAGGTGGTCAACGCATCGCGGCGGCTGGCCATTGGCGTGGTGCCGGCATGGGCGGCAAATCCGCGGATTACAACGTTGAACCAGCGCTGGCCCATAGCGGCATGCACCAGGCCGATATCAATACCTTCCTCTTCGAGAATCGGGCCTTGCTCGATATGTAGCTCGTAACAGGTGTAGACAGGGAAGGCGACGGCGGGCTGGTCGCCACGGTAACCGATGGCCTCAAGCGCCTCGCCGACGCTGATGCCATCCTGATCTTCACGCGCCCACGCGTATTGTTGTGTGAACTGCCCGCTCCAGACGCCGGAGGCCAGCATTGCTGGCGCGAAGCGTGCGCCTTCTTCATTGGTCCAGTTGACCAGTACAATATCGCGTTCGGTTTCAATGTTCTGATCGTTTAACGTACGCAGCACTTCCAGCCCGGCCAGCACGCCGTAAATTCCATCATATCGCCCACCCAGCGGCTGAGAATCAACGTGTGAACCGGTCATCACCGGCGCAAGCTGTGGTTTTTTACCGGTGCGGCGAATAAACATGTTGCCCATGCTATCGATTTCGCAGCGAAATCCGGCTTCCTGCGCCCAGTCGCGCAGTAAATCACGGGCGAGGCGATCCTCATTGCTTAATGCCAGTCGGGTGACGCCACCGGCTGGCGTGCCGCCGATTTGCGCCATTATCTCAAGCGTCGACCATAAACGCTCTGCGTTCACGCGGATCATACGTCTTCCTTTTTGGTGCGATAGCGAAAGTCACAGCATGCGCCACCCTGCATGATGGTGGTCGTACGGGTCAGCTCCACGTCGGGCGCGTAGCCGACGATAAATTTCTCATCTCGGGCGCAGGAGAGCAGGTGGCCAATCTCACCGAGGCCCATCTCGTGGTACATCTCGGCGTAACGGCAGCGGGTGACGTTATAGTTGTACTGCTTGTCGTCGGCGTCGATCACTTTGACATCCAGCGCGTTATCCTTCTCCCACAGGTATTGCAGGGCGATAAAACTCTTCACGTCTGTGCCATTCGGCTCCTTGCGCGCAAATTCTTTACCGGCATCGATCGCCGCCTGCTCAATGGCTTCGCCAATGACCGCCTGGGCGCGGGCTTTCCCTATCTCGCGCACCAGGATTTCATAGATTGGTTTAATAATCTCTGCTTCTATTTTGCGGCGGGCGAGAATGCCCAGCTCATTATTATCACTCATCACATTGCCTCACTGCGTTACTTCGTTTTGGCGCCGCCCAGTACCGTTTGCGGCTGCCATTTACCATCCACGACTTTGTAGACGGTGAAAGACGGCGATTTCAGGTTGCCTTCATTATCAAAAGCGATCTGCCCGGTAACGCCGGAATAGCTTATTGCGCGCAGAACCGGCAGATACTCAGCCGGATCGACAGAGTCGGCTTTTTCCATCGCGGCAACCAGAACGCGGGTGGCGTCATAGGCGAATGGGGCGTGGAGTTCAATATGGGTGTGGTAGCGAGACTGATACTCTTGTTCGAACGCCTTACCGCCCGGCATCTGCTCAACCGGCAGGCCCGGCTCCAGCGCCACGACGCCTTCACCTTCTTTCTGGGCCAGTTGCAGGAAGGTCTGGCTGACGAAGCCGCCTGCGCCCATCAGCGTGGCGTTCATACCCAGCTGTTTGATACGACGCGCCAGCGGCGCGGCCTGGCTATCCACGCCGCCGAAGAAAATCAGGTCAGCGTTTTTGCTACGAATGGCGGTCAGCACGGCGCTGAAATCCACGGTTTTGTCGTCAACGTACTGACGGTCAACAATCTTCACGCCCTGCGCTTCAAGTGATTTTATAAACTCGTCAGCCAGCCCCTGACCGAATGCGGTACGGTCGTCGATCACGGCAATACGTTTTGCCTTCAGGGTATTCACCGCGTACTGACCGGCAAACTGGCCGCCGTCGTCGTCATGCCCCATCACACGGAAGCTGGTATCAAAGCCTTGTCTGGTATAGGCATGGCCGGTGGCAACAGGCGCGACCTGGGCGATACCCGCATCGTGATAAACGCGTGCTGCCGGAATACTGGTGCCGGTATTCCAGTGGCCGACCACGCCCGCCACGCCGCTATCGACCAGACGCTGCGCCACAGCCACGGCAGTGCGCGGGTCAGACTGATCGTCTTCAGATTGCAGCCTGAAGGTCACCGCTTTACCACCGATGGTCGGGTGCTGCTTGTTGATATCGTTAATCGCCAGTTGGGCGCCGTTCTCCAGATCTTTACCAATACGGGCAGACGGGCCGGTAAGCGGGCCTGCAAGACCGATGGTCACGGTTTCGCTTTCCGCTGACCATGCACCTGTAGAGGCAAAATTACTGAGCAGAATAGCGGCGCTGAGCGCACTGATTTTTACTGTTTTCATTGTTTTTCCCTGCTGTTGGTGAGTGTGTTAAACAGGCATTTCGCCCAAATAAATCTGTGCAATTTGATCGTCATTAAGCATCGCTTTCGACTCGCCGTGATGCACAATGCTGCCGCTGTCCATCACCCAGGCGCTGTCGGTTACTTCCAGCGCCAGTCGGGCGTTTTGTTCAATGAGCAGCAGGGCGCGGTTGAGCGCCAACAGCTGCTGTTCGCCGCCAGAGAGCAGCCCTGCAAGCTGGTGCTGGCGTTCGCCAAGACGCGGGAAACGCTCAAAAATCTCTGCCATTTCGCGCTTAACACTGGCGGTGTCACGCCTTAACCATGCCCCCATCTGCAAATTTTCAAGCACCGTCATGCGGGCAAAGATGCCGCGACCTTCCGGCACCATCACCAGCCCGTTGCGCAGCAGCGTCTCCGGTTTCTGTTTGCGTACGGCTTTGCCATTGAACTCAATGTTGCCGTTAAAACTTTCCAGCCCGGTGATGGCGCGCACGGTGGAACTTTTACCCGCGCCGTTGGCGCCAATCAGCGTGGCTTGTTCACCCTCATGCAGGGTAAAGGAGATATCGCGAACGGCCTGAATACCGCCGTAATGCACATCCAGGCGTTCCACCTTCAGTAACTCAGACATGCTTATTGCCTCCAAGCCAGGCTGCGATAACTGCCGGGTCGCGACGCACGCTATCCGGCGTGCCGCAGGCCAGCGTTTTGCCGTAATCGAGCACCGTCAGGCGGTCGCAGATGTTCATCACCAGCTTGACGTCGTGCTCGATCATCAGCAGGGTTTTGCCATCTTCACGAATACGGATTAACAGCTCGCCAAGTGCGACCTTCTCGGCGGCATTCATCCCCGCAGCAGGTTCGTCAAGCGCCAGAAGCAGCGGATCTGTAGCCAGCGCGCGGGCGATCTCAAGACGACGCTGGTGGCCATAGGCCAGATCGCAGGCGCGGTAATGGGCAAACTTTGCAATGCCGGTGTACTCCAGCCAGCGCCAGGCCTGTTCGCGGGTTTGCGCTTCTTCCTCACGGGCGCGTTTATGGCGGCTCAGTGCAGCCCATAGCCCATTACGGGTACGAACGTGGCGACCGACCATCACGTTTTCCAGCACCGACATCTCGTTGAACAGACGCACGTTTTGAAAAGTGCGTGCAATCCCGGCGGCGGTGACTTTCTCTATCTGTTTTGGGTAATAGGGTTGGTCTGCAATAAAAAACGCCCCTCTGTCTGCCGGGTAAAGCCCGGTAATCAGGTTAAAACAGGTGGTTTTTCCGGCTCCGTTGGGGCCGATCAGACCGTAGATCTCGCCTTTATTAATGGAAAGCGAAACATCGTCCACGGCGGTCAGGCCGCCAAAGCGTTTGGACATATTGCTCACGGTTAACAGGCTCATGCTTTCACCTCTTTGTGGCGAACCGGCCAGATACCGGATGGGCGAACCAGCATCACCAGCACCAGTGCAAGGCCGTAGAAGAGCTGACGCAAAATTTCCGGGTCAATCAGTACCGTGCCGAACAACATCTGTTGAACAGGGGCCGCCTGGCTACGGAGCAGTTCCGGCAGGGCGGTCAGGAGTACCGCACCGAGGATCACGCCGGGGATATGGCCCATACCGCCCAGTACCACCATCGCCAGCACGGCAATGGACTCTTGCAGGGTGAAGGATTCCGGGGAGACAAATCCCTGAAACGCGCCAAACAGTGCGCCAGCGACGCCGCCAAACGAGGCGCCCATAGCAAAAGCCAGCAGCTTATAGTTGCGCACGTTAATGCCCATCGCGCGGGCCACGTCTTCGTCCTCACGAATCGCGTGCCAGGCGCGACCGATACGTGAGTGTTGCAGGCGCAGGCAGACAAAAATGATCGCCACAATGACCAGCATCAGCAGGTAGTACCACAGCCACAACGCGGGTACTTTAAAGCCGAGCCAGTGATAAACACCGCTGAACTTCAGGCCAAACAGGTTAAGCGTATCCACGCCGGTGATGCCTTTGGCACCGTTGGTGATATTCACCGGACGATCGAGGTTGCGCATCAGAATGCGGATAATTTCGCCAAAGCCCAGCGTAACAATTGCCAGATAATCCCCGCGCAGCTTCAGCGTCGGTGCGCCAAGCAAAATGCCGCATACGGCAGCGACCAGTGCCGCAGCAGGAACGATCAGCAGATACGAGGTATGTAGCCCGTCCGGGAACCAGACGGTGAGGATTGGGAACACCTCAGACAGATGGGGAGAGGCCAGCAGAGCGGCCAGATAAGCCCCAACGGCATAAAAGGCAATAAACCCCATATCCAGCAGGCCGGTATAGCCCACGACGATATTGAGCCCCAGCGCCAGCATGATGTAGAGCAGGGCGAAATCGATCACGCGAACCCAGTAGTTACCGCCAAGCTGACTGGCAACGACAGGAGCGATCAGCAATGCGATGCAGAACAAGGTCATGCCTGACCAGAATTTGCGCGTCGTGGCTGGAGCTTGCAGTTGTACGGTTGTCATTGATTTTCCCTTACGCTCTGTGCGCCACGCGCTCGCCCAACAAACCTGCCGGACGGAATACCAGCACCAGGATCAACACGATGAAGGCAAACACGTCCTGGTAATTACTGCCAAAGACGCCGTTAGTGAGTTCACCGAGATAGCCCGCACCCAGCGCTTCTATGACGCCCAGTAAAATCCCGCCGATCATCGCGCCGCGAATATTGCCAATGCCGCCAAGCACGGCGGCGGTGAACGCTTTAATTCCGGGGAGAAAGCCCATTGAGAAGCTGGCGTTACCGTAGTTGCTCGCCATCATCACGCCGGCCAGCGCCGCAAAAATGCCGCCGATAGCAAACGTCAGGGTGATGATGGCGTTTGGGTTAACGCCCATCAGCGTGGCGACCCGCGGATTCTCTGCCACTGCGCGCATGCCTCGCCCGAGGCGAGTGTATTCAACCAGCAGCCATAGACCGGTCATGACCGCCAGCGCCAGCCCGACGGTGACAATGCCGGTGAGAGTGATAATCGCGGGTGGATGAGTTTCGCCGCCGGAGGTCACGGCGATCGGGGCCATTGACAGGATCTGCGGGAACATCAGCGGGTTGCGGGTCCAGACGATCATCGCCACGGTTTGCAGTAATACGGAAACGCCGATACCGGAGATCAGCGGAGCCAGTCGTGGGGCGTTACGCAGCCTGCGATAGGCGAAACGTTCTACCGCCATTGCCAGCAGGGCGCAGACGGCCATCGCAATGAGCAGCGCTACACCGAGTTGCAATAACTGCGGCATAGCAGGGAAGGTATGATTCAGGACATTGATGGCGGAGAGCGTAGTGAGCGCGCCAACCATCAGGATATCGCCGTGAGCAAAGTTAATAATACGCAAAATACCATACACCATGGTATAGCCCAGCGCGATCAGCGCGTAGATGCTGCCCAGCATCACACCGTTTATCAGTTGTTGTATGAGTGTGTCCAACGTTTGTACCCGACAAATTGCTCTTTCAGTGGGTACCATCCAATAATTGAATAAAATTGTAAAATACACATATATTATTTCTTATGATAAACAGATATTTTCATATCTTAATGATTAATATGATTATTTTATTAATCACAAAACAAGGTTACAGCCTAAAGAAATCAATATATGAATAAAACAGAACAATTGACGACATTACCCTCCTTTGCGGAGAGTCGCCTTGCCAACGATCCTCCGTTGCGGGCGGTGCGCGCCTTTGAAGCCATTGCCCGGTTAGGAAGCGTGACGCAAGCCGCGAGGGAACTGGCGATTTCTCCATCTGCGGTTAGCCATCAGCTCAAGTTACTTGAGGGATATCTGCAAATCGCGCTCACCGAACGGCATGGGCGACGACTGGCGCTGAGCCAGCAAGGGCGTGAATATTATCGTTCGATCCGTGCGGCGTTTAACGTTTTGCGTCAGGCGACGGAGCATCTGGTGGAGCAGGAGCAGACCCGGCAGGTAACGATTAGCCTGATTCCGCTTTTTGGGATGGGCTGGTTTATTCCTCGCCTGCCGATGTTTATGCGCGCGAATCCGCATACCGAGATTAACGTGGTGTATGCCAATCACCGCAACTATCTGAGTGACGCTTCAGACATGTCGATCCGCTTCGGCAATGGCAACTGGGCGGGATACCAGAGTGAAAAACTGATTTCCGGGCGCATGGTGCCGGTATGCAGCCAGGCGTTTTTGCGACTGCATGGTCATATTGATACCCCGGAGCAACTGATGCAGATGCCGCTGCTGCATGATGAAGAACGAACCACCTGGCATCAATGGTTTATTCAGCAGGGCGTGAAGCGTTCCCCGCCGCGCAGCGGCCCCTTGTTTGAGGACGGTCTGCTGACGCTGGCGGGCGTACAGGCAGGACTGGGATGCGCCCTGATGCGCGAACCCCTCATTATGCCGTACCTGGATAAAGGCGAGCTGGTGAAGATTTTCGATCTGCCAATAGATGACGGGCGCGACTACTATTTGTGCGTCCGCCAGGATAGTGAAATGACGCAGGATGGCAAACTATTACAGAACTGGTTAAGGCGCGAAGCGGCTACCGTATAACGATATCACCGCATATGAAGCGAATAAGGGGCGACATAATGAAATGCCGTTTTCAGCGCAGCGTTGCATAGCCTCTGGAGAACGCAATTTCTTCCCGGTCGCAGACGACTTGCCAGGCGTCTGCTGACGGGGTGATAAATCCCCGCAGCCCCAGAGGCCGTAATAGCGTGGCGTCGCGTTCTGTGTTCAGCGTCAGCAGCGCCGTTTGCAGCGCCGTAATGGCCTGTGGATTAACGGTATCGCTTGCCACCAGTAAAGGCATCGGTGCGGGAACGCTGCGCGTCAGTATGCGCACATGGCGCGTTAATTCCGGCTCATACCGGCACAGAAGCGACCAGGCATAGCTGTCCAACGGGCCGACATCCGCTTCGCCCGCCGCCAGCGCTTCCACCACGCGTCGCGGGGTGATTAGCGGCCCGACAAGCGTGCGATAGAGCGTCTTTCGCGTCTCGTTAATGTATGCCGACAAATGATAGCGTACCGCGTTATAGCCGGAGTGCGACTCCGGGTTGGTATACGCCAGCCGCCCGCCGAACGTCTCTTCCAGACATCTGGCGGTAGACGATGTCGGCACCATAAATAGGGTGCGGTAGTGCCCTGGAATCCCTTCCCTGGCGGCCTCTTCCGTAACCGGCGCGGCCACCGGGCGTACCGGAAAGCGCCGCTGCGCGAAGGGCCAGCCGCACATGAATACCGCCAGCAGATCGGAACGAGCCCATAGCCCCTCCAGCCTGGCCGGGGCCGGGTAGTCAACAATCTCTGCCGTCAGCCCGGCGCGGCGCACGGCTTCGGACAGGAGTCTTTTCCACCCCTCCGCCGCTGCCGGAGTTACCGAGTACATTCTTGCGTTAACAATCATCGGTAACGTAGCTCCTGACCAATACCCAGCGCACGCGCTTTCTTCAGCATCGTATGCCCCAGTGCAATATCGCTTAGCGACAGCCCCCGGTGCCAGAAGAGGATGGTTTCATCATCATTTTCACGGCCTGGCTTCGTGCCCGCGACAATGTCGCCCAGCTCGGCATGCAGGGTATGCTCACTTAATTTTCCCGCTTCTACGTGGGCTCGCAGTGAACCAAACATGCCGCCTTTGCACTGCCCCCAGTCGTCCACCACCAGCTTGTCCATCATGTCGGTGAGCGACAGCTCCACGGCGCTCATGGTGCCGTAGGGCACAACAAAGGCGCCGGGCTTTATCCATTCTGTTTTTAACAGCGGCGTCGGCGCATTAAGACGCGAGGCTTCGACCACAATATCCGCGCCGCGCACGCAGCTTTCCCAGTCATCGGTAACGATGATTTTTTTGCCGAGATCCTGCTCCAGACGGCGGGCAAATGCGGTACGGCTTTCCGGGCGACGCGAATGAATGCGGATTTCATCAAAATCATAAATGCTGTTGAGCAGACGAACGTTCCACCAGGCGGTTCCCCGCGCGCCGATATGTCCCAGCACTTTACTGTTGCGGCGAGCAAGGTGGCGTGCGCCCAGCGCGGTAAGCGCGCCGGTGCGCATATCGGTGATCGCTGACGCGTCCAGAATGGCGACCGGCATCCCGGTGCGCGGATCGAACAGGTTCAGCAGCGCCATTTCCGAGGGCAGCCCGAGCGTATAGTTATTGACGTAATCGCCGACGATTTTTACCCCGGCGAGTCCCAGCGGTTCGATATAACCGCGCAGCACGTTAAAGTGGCCGTTAAACGCTTTATCGGGAATTAAATGCATGCGCGGTTCAATGACTGTTTTTTTCTCTCCCTGTGCCCGCAGCCCGTCCTCCACCGCCGTGAGGATTTCTGTATCCGTGAGCTTCAGTTGGTCAACGTCGGGGCCGTTTAGCCAGGTTAAATGGATGGGTTGAGTCATAGATTTCTCTCACTGGTAGCATGGTTCGCATCGGGTCGTACGTGGGTGAAAAGCCGCTGGCGAGTTAATACGCCAACGGGCGCGCCGCATTTGGTGATGGTGATGCTGTCGGCGCGCCGGGAAAGCATCAGCGCCAGCGCGTCTTTCAGGGTAGCGTTGACGTCAAGCCGTTGTGGGTGGTCAGCGCTCAGAGACGTTTCCATCGCCTGGGCTACCGGGGTAATAGCAAGAAGTTTCAGCGCCGCATCGCTGCCGACAAAAGCCGCGACGAACTCATCTGCCGGGGCCGAGAGCACTTCAGCGGGCGGGGCATACTGGCACAGGCGTCCTTCGCGCATAATGGCGATGCGATCGCCCATTTTGATGGCCTCATCAAGATCGTGAGTGACGATAATCACCGTCTTTTTCACGCGTTGCAGAATCTGCTTAAACTCGGTCTGTAATCGCCCGCGAACCAGCGGATCGATGGCGCCGAACGGTTCATCCATCAGCATGACCGGCGGGTCCGCCGCCAGTGCGCGGGCAACGCCGACCCGTTGCCGCTGACCACCGGAAAGCGCGGCAGGAAATCGGCTGGCGTATTGCCGGGCATCCAGCCCGACCAGTTCCAGTAATGTTTCCACTCGCGCCTGAATACGCGAGGCGCTCCAGCCCAGCAGGCGCGGCACCGTGGCGATGTTGTCCGCGACGGTCATATGCGGGAACAGTCCGACGTTTTGAATAACGTAGCCGATATGCCGACGCAGCATCACCGGATCTTCCGTTGCGACGTCGCGCCCATTTACCCGGACACGCCCGGAAGTGGGTTGTTCCAGCCGGTTGATTAAGCGCATGGTGGTGGTTTTACCGCAGCCGGAAGGGCCAATCAGGGCCGTGGTGGTTCCCTCTTCAAACGTCATGGAGAGATCGTCAAGCGCTTTACGCGGCGAACCAGGATAAATTTTGCTAATATTTTCCAGTGTAATCATTGTATTAGCCCTTTACGTCGGCTGAGAAAACAGGCGCTCAAGCAGGGCGAAAAGCGCTTCGATAGCCACAGCGAGCAGAATAATCGGCACCGCGCCGACCAGCAGGCGCGACATGTCCATGATGGCAATGCCGGTGGTGACAAAATCCCCCAGACCGCCGCCACCGATAAATGACGCCAGAGCCGCGCCGCCGACAACCTGTACGGCGGCGGTACGGCAGCCGGCGAGAATGCCGGGAGCCGCCAGTGGCAGTACGATTTTGCCTGTGACCTGCCAGGGCGTGAGGCCCATGCCGTGCGCCGCTGAGAGCGTATCCGGG
>PPYF01670633.1_pt1 | contig 27401 bp, 26 predicted proteins | sample 1559871 | NCBI WGS metagenome assembly PPYF01 (sample SAMN08240021, study PRJNA423297) | Human gut metagenome, whole genome shotgun sequencing project. | reverse complement strand
TCCTGTTTGCCCGTTACGAGAATACCCGTGAAGAGGAAGACCGCCTGCTTCAGTATTGTAAAAGGAGTGGATTGAAAACATTGATTGCTCCGAGTATCAGTGAGGCTGACGAAAACGGAAGTTTCCACCAATGGGTACGCCCTATCAAAATTGAAGACTTGCTGGGTCGTTCAGAAATTCATATCAATATGGAGGAAGTAATGACCGAGTTTTGTGGCAAGGTTGTGCTGGTGACAGGAGCTGCCGGTAGTATTGGTAGTGAGCTTTGTCGGCAACTGGCTCAGATGAATATAAGGAAGCTGATCATGTTTGATTCTGCCGAGTCACCTTTGCATAATGTACGTCTGGAATTTGAGAAGAATTATCCCGGTCTTGATTTTGTTCCTGTCATTGGAGATGTCCGCGTGAAAGAACGTCTTCGTATGGTATTCGAAACTTATCAGCCTCAGATAATCTTTCATGCCGCTGCCTATAAGCATGTTCCATTGATGGAAGAAAACCCCTGTGAAGCTGTACTGGTCAATGTTGTCGGTTCTCGCCAGGTTGCAGATATGGCTGTGGAATACGGAGCTGAGAAAATGGTCATGGTTTCTACCGATAAGGCGGTGAATCCTACCAATGTAATGGGGTGCTCGAAACGATTAGCCGAAATCTATGTACAGAGTTTGGGCTGTGCCATCCGTGAGGGAAAAGTAAAGGGTCGTACCAAATTTATCACTACCCGCTTTGGTAATGTATTGGGTAGTAACGGTTCTGTAATTCCCCGTTTTAAAGAGCAAATAGAAAATGGTGGTCCTGTCACAGTGACTCACCCCGATATCATTCGTTTCTTTATGACTATTCCCGAAGCTTGTCGCTTGGTAATGGAAGCTGCTACTATGGGTGAAGGCAATGAGATTTTTGTCTTTGAGATGGGAAAAGCCGTGAAGATTGTTGACCTGGCTACCCGTATGATCGAACTTGCCGGTTATCGTCCGGGTGAAGATATTGAGATAGAGTTTACGGGATTGCGTCCGGGTGAGAAGCTTTATGAAGAAGTCTTGAGTGATAAGGAGAATACAATCCCTACCGAGAATAAGAAGATAATGATAGCTAAGGTACGTCATTATGAATATACTGATATCCTTGAAACTTATGGAGAGTTCGAGAATTTATCCCGTACGGTAAAGATCATGGATACAGTGAGGTTAATGAAGAGAGTAGTACCTGAATTTAAATCAAAGAACTCACCGAGGTTTGAGGTTTTGGATAAGGACTGAAAGATTTCAGCAAGAGGGAAATATGTAAAAAGATAGAAATCTGGAGATTTACCAATGAAACTAATCCTCAATGGCTATTAAGACATTTTGGTGATGATATTGCTGGCCGCAATGGTTTATCGCATAATATTTCGCTTATAAAGAATTTTAGGGATTGAAGGATGGGGCTCAGATTCACAGTATAATCAGCACAGTGAAGTTGCAAAATAGGTCCTCATGGAATTGTCTTGGCAAATTTTTATTGATTTTTTTAACGTTTGTAGAGGTCTTTTTGAGTCTAGCGTTGCAATATATGGACTTGGCTATATATTAATAGCTAAAATCAATCGAATTTAATAACATTTTTTTGTGAGCTATCCTTTCTGATGCCTTATAAAAAGGATATGCTCTAATTGAGTGTTAACAGACTTAAATCACGTTTTAAGCCTATTTTTTCATCAAAAACGCATCATTTTACTGATTTTTTCAATCATAGTTTTTCATTTATCGCAGGTAGTGCTTAAGTAGAGCATGTGGTTCAATACCACATAGATGACTTATTTATCATTTGTATATTCAATGAGGCTCGATTAACCTTATTCGATAAACTTGCTGCTGAAGCTGCTGCTAATCCTCGACACCGCAAAAATTACGATTCATGCGATTTAGAGAATGAGAGCGGCAGTGAATGCTGAATACTTTTCAGCCGGGATCTGTTGTAGCGCCACATCTACACTTAGATATAGGCGAAATTTGTGTCTGCATTTATGGTTGTTTCATTGACACTATTATAGTGAGAAAGAACGGGAAACGGAATCCTTTACTCTTACAACTGAGGGTGAATGTTCTGGTATTCTTATTCCAGCTAGGCAGTATCATTCTTTGGAGACATCTAGCGAAATAGCCATCATCATCGAAACCAAGGCTGGTCGTTACGATCAATGTCGAAACGAGTTTCTGGATATAAATAATTTCTAAAATTACAATATAAAATAAGATTATGTCAGTATTCAAAGACAAGACCCTCCTTATCACTGGAGGTACAGGTAGTTTTGGCAATGCAGTCCTTCGTCGCTTCTTGGATAGCGATATCAAGGAAATCCGCATTCTGAGTCGTGATGAGAAGAAACAGGACGATATGCGCCATTTCTTACAGGCAAATCGTTCTGAGGTTGCAAATAAGGTGAAATTTTACATTGGAAACGTTCGTCAGCGTGAGGCTGTTGACTTCGCAATGGATGGCGTTGATTACGTATTCTCTGCTGCTGCTCTCAAGCAGGTACCTTCTTGCGAATTTTTCCCTATGGAAGCTGTTCGTACAAATGTTGAAGGTACTAATAATGTACTTCTCTCTGCTATTGCTCATAGTGTAAGTAATGTGGTTGTTCTTTCTACTGACAAAGCTGCGTATCCGATCAATGCTATGGGTATATCTAAGGCTATGATGGAAAAGGTTGCTGTTGCTCAGGGACGTGCCCTTGGCACTAACGCTAAAACAGCTATCTGTTGCACTCGTTATGGTAACGTTATGGCTTCTCGTGGTTCTGTTATTCCTTTGTGGGTCGAACAGATGATAGAAGGCAAGCCTATCACCATTACTGATCCAAATATGACTCGTTTTATGATGACTTTGGATGATGCTGTGGATCTTGTTGTTTACGCATTTACTCATGGCGAGAATGGTGACCTCTTCGTTCAGAAGGCTCCTGCAGCTACTCTTGACGTATTGGCAGAAGCTTTGAAGCAGACATATGCTAAAATCGATCCGAAGTATGGTGAGACAGAGGTGAAAGTTATCGGCACACGCCATGGTGAAAAGCTCTATGAGACGCTTGTAACACGCGAAGAGATGGCAAAAGCAATTGATATGGGTGGTTACTATCGTATTCCTTGCGATAATCGCGACCTTAATTATGATAAGTTCTTCACAGAGGGTGACCACAAAGTTGAGCAAGTTGAAGAATATCACTCACATAACACTCGTCGCCTCGATATTGAAGATATGAAAGAGCTCCTCCTCAAACTCAACTTCATCCGTGAGGATCTTGGTCTTCAGGCTCGTGCAAAGGCTCGTGATTATCGTTCAGAGTAAACTCCATAACTATGAAGATATTAGTATTTGGTGCTAGTGGAATGGCTGGTCACATCATTACGCTTTACTTCAAGGAGCAAGGATATGATGTGACAGGCTTCACTCGCAGGCCTGTGTTATATTGCAAAAATATCCTCGGTGATGTAGTAAATACTGCTGACGTAAAGGTAGCCATAGAGAGTGACGACTTTGATATCGTCATCAATGCTATTGGCATCCTCAATCAATTTGCTGAGGAGAACAAGTCAATGGCTGTCATGCTCAATGGCTATTTCCCTCACTTCATTGCTGATACCCTCAAGAACAAAAAGGCTCGCCTCATTCACATGAGTACAGATTGTGTCTTTGCAGGAAATACCGGTCCTTATTATGAGGATAGTTTTCCTGATGGCAAGGTATTCTACGACAGAAGCAAGGCTATTGGCGAAATCAATGACGAGAAGAATCTCACTTTCCGCAACTCTATTGTAGGTCCTGATCCTAATGAGAAGGGCATCGGACTTTTCAATTGGTTTATGAAACAGGATGGTCCTGTTGACGGTTATACAGGTGCCATCTGGACAGGTGTCACTACTTTGACACTTGCCAAGGCAATGGAAGCTGCTATCAAGGAGAATCTTATGGGGCTATATAATCTGGTGAACAATGAGAGTATAAACAAGTTTGATCTACTCGGTTTGTTCAACAAATTTTTCCGCAATGGCGAGATAGTTATCAATCCTAACGATAAGTTGCAGCTTGATAAGAGTCTTCGTCATAAGCGTGCCGATTTTTCTTACCAAGTGCCAAGTTATGAGCAGCAGGTCAAGGAAATGGCTGATTGGGTAAATAGCCACAAAAATCTCTATCCACATTATTTTAAAAAGTAAATATTGATATGAAGAAATTAAAGTTAATGACCATTGTTGGTACTCGTCCTGAAATTATCAAGATGAGTGCTATCATCAAGAAGTCTGATAAATATTTCGACCATGTACTTGTTCACACAGGTCAGAACTACGATTACAATCTCAATGAGGTATTCTTTAAGGATCTTGGTCTTCGCGAGCCTGATTACTATCTCGGCGTAGTAGGTAAGAACATTGGCGAGACTATGGGTAACGTTATTGCGAAAGCTTATGACCTTATGGTAGAGGTTAAACCTGATGCAGTAATTGTTCTTGGTGACACCAATTCTTGCTTGAGTATTGTTGCTGCAAAACGTCTTAAAATTCCAATCTTCCACATGGAGGCTGGTAACCGTTGCAAGGACGAGAACCTTCCAGAAGAGGTAATTCGCAGAATTGTTGATGTTACATCTGATGTCAACATATGCTATTCTGAGCACGCTCGTAGATATATCCTTGAGTCTGGTGTTAAACCAGAGTATACTTATGTCATAGGTTCCCCTATGGCAGAAGTTCTCTCTGAGGTAATACTACAGATCGAGGCTTCAAACGTTCTGAAAGATCTTAACCTAGAGCCCAACAAGTATATCCTTCTTTCTGCTCATCGTGAAGAGAACATCGATATCGAGAGTAACTTCTTCTCACTCATGAATGCTGTCAACGCTATGGCTGAGACTTATGACATGCCAGTGCTCTATAGCTGCCATCCTCGTAGCCAGAAAATGATCGAGAAGCGAGACTTCAAGTTCGACTCTCGTATTATCCAGCATACTCCTCTTGGCTTCTTCGACTACAACAAGCTTCAGCAGAATGCCTTCTGTGTAGTTTCTGACTCTGGTACTGTTCCTGAGGAGAGCGCTTTCTTCCATTTTCCTGCAGTAAGCGTTCGTACTTCTACTGAGCGTCCTGAAGCAATGGATAAGGGTGTCTTCACTATTGGCTCCATTACTTCCGAGGCAGTATGTCAGGCAGTAGATCTTGCTGTCACTATGCATCAGAATGGTGATGATGCTTGCGATGTTCCTGCTTATGTTGATACTAACGTATCTACTAAAGTTATCAAGCTCATCCAGAGCTATGTGGGTATCATCAATAAAATGATTTGGAGAAAAAACTAGAAGGTTTATCCGTCAGTACAGGTGGAGTGTAAGCTTGACGTTCGATACGTCCTGACGGAACAAGTCTATAAAATAATATTTCTTAATAGCGTGAGTAATACTCAAGATAATAATAAGAAAATAGTCAAGAACACAATGATGCTTTATGTCAGAATGTTCTTAACGATGGCCGTAGCTTTATACACGAGCAGAGTTGTGCTAAATACATTAGGTATAGATGATTATGGTATTTACAATGTTGTAGGAGGTGTGGTTTCTATGTTGGCTTTTTTTAATAGCTCGATGGCAACAAGTACTCAAAGATTTCTAAATGTTGAGATGGGTAAAGGCAATTACGACAGTCTAAATAAAGTCTTTATCAATGCAGTAAACTCTCATTACCTGATAGGAATTATAACTGTTATAGCACTTGAATCAGTTGGTTTGTGGTTTCTTTATAATAAGTTGAACATACCTGCCGAACGCTTTGCATCTGCTATATGGGTATTTCATCTCTCTGTTGCATCTTTGTTTGTAAGCATCATTAGCACTCCTTATAATGCTGCTATAATTGCTAACGAAAGGATGTCTGTTTATGCCTATTTTTCTATTTTGGATGTATTTCTTCGTTTAGTAGTAGTTTATTTACTTCTAGTCGTTTCTTTTGATAAACTTGTTTTGTATGCGATTTTGTTGTTGCTGGTTGGATTGATAATGCAATCCTGTTATATGATTTATTGTAAAAAAAAGTTTAAAGAATGTTCGTATAAATGGAATTGGAATTTTGCATTAATAAGGAAGATGTTCTCATTTACAGGGTGGATGATATTTGGTTGTTTGACAGACATGCTCGGAAATCAGGGTGTTAACATCCTGATTAACATGTTTTTTGGTCCTGTATATAATGCGGCTAGAGGTATTGCGGTTCAGGCAAGGACTGCGGTTGACTCATTTGTTCTTAATTTCCTCACAGCAGTTAAACCACAAGTGATGAAATCTTATTCATCAGGGGAATTAGAATACATGTATAAGCTAGTATTTTCTTCTTCGCGACTTTCTTATTATCTGTTATTAATATTAACGTTGCCTATATTTTTCAATACTCATTATATTTTGGAGCTATGGCTTAAAACAGTCCCCCCCCTTTGTGAGCTATTTACGCAACTTACTATTGTTGAACTGTTGATTAGAACCGCCTATACACCTATAGCATACGTTAATCAGGCCTCTGGAAAAATTAGAAATTATCAGATTTCTGTATCTCTACTGTTTATTTTGACCTTTGTATTAAGCTACATTGTATACAAAATGGGTATGCCCGTATATTCGTCATTCGTAGTTGCTATTATTGTAGCTGTAATAGGCTTGTTCGTAAGAATGTTAGTGCTAAAGTATGATAATGATTTCCCAGTTATGGATTATTTAAAATCAGTCTTTAGTCCTATAATTTCAGTATCCATAATATCATCAATATTGCCTTTGGTATATTGTAAATTTTCGAATGACAATTTTGTTTCTTTCTTAATAGCAAGTCTTATTTGTGTAATAAGTTCTAGCATTACAATATGGGTAATTGGATTGAGGAATTCTGAAAAGCAAATGGTTATTTCAAAAATACAGAGCATAATAAGAAAACAAAAATAATATGATCAAAATAGAGAAACCATATATTGAATACAACGGTAACTGTGCTATCCTAAATACTTTCATAACAATAGATGATAAACGTAGCCTCGTTTGGTTCAGAGTCAACAAAGAATACGGTAATTATCTTTGTGATGAGCGAAGCGATGCTTTCTTGATTGCAGTTTTGAACTACGCAATGAGAAATGGTCACGACATTGTTTCTGAAGCTCCAATAACAGAAGATTTACTGTATAACATTGAAACTTATTTGATTGACGGGCTTGTAGAATATAATCCATCTTTTTATCGATCAAGAATCAGTGCAGAAATAGCTTCTGATCCATTGCCAAATGCCGGTGCTGTAGGTACAGGAATATCATGTGGGGTAGACTCTCTTCATGTTCTTGCTACCCAGTCTATAGACAAATATAAATCCCATAAAGTAACTCATCTTGCATTTAACAATGTTGGAAGTATGGGAGAAGGAGATGAGGCCCTTGCATTATATAATCAACGAGTTGAACGACCTAGGGAATTTGCACAAGAGTATGGTTATAAGTTGGTAGAGAGCAACTCTAATTTAATGGATGTTGTAAAGCAAAACCATTTCAAAACTCATACATATTCAAGTATGTTCGCAGTCTATTGTCTACAGAAATTATACTCAATCTATTTTTATGCATCTTCTGGTTATAAATATGACGAGTTTACTCTAGAGGATAAAGGTAATTCTAGATCGTGTGGATCATATGAATTACTATCACTACCAGTCTTCTCAACTCGCCAGTTGCGTATATACTCTGAAGGAGAGAATTTGTCAAGAGGTCAAAAACTCGTAAAGGTTGCAGAATATGCACCTTCTTACAAATATCTGAATGTGTGTTTGAAAGAAGGAGATAACTGTGGTAAATGTGAAAAGTGTATAAGGACGATGCTAGGACTTGATGCGATAGGTAAGTTAGATTTGTATAGCAAAGTCTTCGACGTAGTTTACTACCAATCTCACAAAAGGTGGTATATGAAGAAGATGTTAGAACAGATGGCAGATAATAAACACGATTATTTCGAACTTTATCCATCTTTAAAGAAAGACATGACTCCGCTTTTGTGCCTTTATAAATATTGGTGCAGAGTTCAAATGATAATTTATAAATTAATTAAATCCACTCCATTGCTACCTATAGCAAAAAAAATGATAGGAAAATAAACCAATGGCAAAGAGAATACCTTATTTTGATTTTCTTCGAGGAATAGCTATAATTATGGTAGTAGCTATACATACCATAACGTCTTCGAATAGTGATTTATCTATATGCTTAAGGCAGTTTTTCAACTGTGCCGTTCCTTTATTTTTAGCAATATCAGGCTTCTTTATGAGTCACAAAGATGTTTCGACCTCGGATCGGTATTGGCAGTTCGTAAAGAAGCAGGTTCCAAAAGTTTATCTCCCTTGCTTGTTTTGGTCAGTTCCGTTAGTATTAGTGGATATTCACAGTAATAATTTTGGGCTGAAAGAGCTTATTCTCTTTTTCGTATGCGGCTATTCAATTTATTATTTTATTGCTCTCATTATACAGTTTTACATATTGTTGCCAATACTTAAGAAATTTAGGGGACGAAAAGCTATTGCACTCAGCGGGTTAATGTCGACGGTCTGTATTTCAATAGTTACATATTTGCTTCATGTTAGGGGATTAAATATTCCATTAGTTGCTTTTGCCGGTCCTTTTGTTTTATGGATTGTTTTCTTTATGATGGGTTTGTATATTGGTCGAACGGATAATAGAAAAATACCAGTATTAATGATATTGGTGTTAACTATAGTTTTCTTGTATTTGTCAGTTTTAGAATATAAATATTGGAATGCGATTGATGGCAGTGGTATAGGAATCAAGTTATCTTCTTTTGTGTTTTCTGCTTTTGTAGTTCTGCTCTTCTTTTCAGAGAAACTAGAGGTTCTATTCTCTAGGTTTGGAAAAATATATCAACTTGTTATTTTGATAGGAAATCTAAGTTTCGGCATATATTTAATGCATTGTTATGTTGTTAATGTAATAATAAAATTATTACCCCCTTCACTCGACACTATATGGGCATTGAAATGGTTTTTAGTTTTAACAATAAGCACTGTGATTGTTTGGCTTGGACGTAAATATCTCCCAAATAAAATCAATTTGATAACAGGTTTCTAATGATAGAAATTATAGATAAACATAATTGTTGTGGCTGCTCGGCTTGTGTACAGGCATGTCCTAAACAGTGTATATCTTTTGATGAGGATGATCAAGGCTTTCGCTATCCATTAGTGAATAAAAAATTATGCATAGATTGTCATCTATGTGAGAAGGTATGCCCTTGTCTCAATCAAAATGAGCCAAGGAAACCTCTGATAGCTTATGCAGCAATTAATCCAAACGATGATATTCGAATGGAGTCGTCTTCCGGTGGTATCTTTACCATGTTAGCTGAGGTTGTGATTGATGAAGGTGGTGTTGTCTTTGGCGTTCGCTTTGATGAAAGTTGGGAGGCCATACATGACTATACTGAAAAAAAAGAAGGCTTGTCTGTATTCCGAGGATCAAAGTACGTACAGAGCCGTGTAGGTTATAGTTATATTAAAGTTCGAGAATTTTTGAAGGAAGGTCGCAAAGTTATTTTCTCTGGAACATCCTGTCAGATTGCTGGTCTTAATCATTTTCTTTGTAAAGAATATGATAATCTACTAACAGTAGAAGTTGTTTGTCATGGAGTACCAAGTCCAAAAATTTGGCGAAAATATATTTCATCCCTTTCTCCTTCTTTGAACTTTACTTATATTTCAATGAAAGACAAAAGTGATAGTTGGAGAGGATACAAAATTCGAATAAAGGGCGAGATAGATTTTGTGAATGAGAAAGCTTCCAAAAACATGTATATGCTTGCATTTGCACAGAATTTGTCATTAAGACCATCATGCTTCAACTGTCCTGCAAAGGCTGGTAAGAGTTATAGTGACATCATCCTTGCCGACTATTGGGGAATAGAACATGTAGTTCCAAAGATGGATGATGACAAGGGGACGAGTTTTGTTTGTATTAACACGGTTAATGGGGCTAAGATGTTTGATAAAGTAATAACTAAACGAACAGAATCATCCTATGAAGCAAGTGTTAAGTATAACTCGTGCTTTTTTGAAAGTACGAAGGAACCTATTGGTAGAAAGGATTTTTTTGCTTCATTTAGTAAAGTTGGTATTACAATATTGTCCTCACTACAGCCGATTCGTAGAAGTTTATTAGTTAGGATAACAGATAGAATAAAAAAAATCACAGGATGAAAATAGGTATTCTTACTTTTCATTGGGCTACAAATTATGGAGCTGTATTGCAAACCTATGCATTACAAACTTTTTTGGAGTCGAAAGGTCACGAAGTTGTAATTATCAATTATAAGCCAAGGAATTATGATAATAATTTTTGGACTTATATCAGGAATAGAAAATTTTTGAAGCATTCGTTATATAAGAATGAATTAAAAAAGGAAGCAGCATTATCTGAATTCCGGAGATTACATCTTCATCTTACAGATAGAATTACTAAATCCGCTAATCTTTCAGCAGTTTGCAAAGGATTTGATTGTATAATATCAGGAAGCGACCAAGTGTTAAATCCTTCATTTCTTTTGAATGGTGAAGGTCGAAACGTTTCATCATCAGCTTACTTCTTGGATTTTTATTTTTCTGGTACCAAAATTGGTTATGCTGTTAGTTTTGGCTGTACAGAATATCCGAAAGAAGCACTTCCTGTAGCGACAAAAGCTATCAAGAATTTTAACAAGATAGGTGTTAGAGAATCTTCAGGTACTGATATCGTGAAATCAATGGGTCGAGAAGATGCCGTTGTTATGCCTGATCCAACACTTCTTTTAGCAGGGAAAGTATACGAGGAGTTAGCAAGTGAATCACAACTGCAAACTTCAATCGATTATGTTTATTGTTTTTTCATTCGTAATATAGCAGATCGTAAAAAGCGATTGTCATCTTTTGGGACTTCTATCCACCAGTTGTGGAATAATGAGGACGCTAGCTATGGATTGAATGATTGGTTGAAGAAAATACAAAATGCAAGTTTTGTCATCACTGATTCCTTCCACTGTGTGGTGATGTGTTTGCAACTGCATATCCCTTTTGCCGTAGTAACCGAATTAGAAGGAAATGTAGGTATGAACGATAGGCTTTATACTGTGTTAGGGGGGGCACTTAATAATCATATTGTTTATAAGGAGCAAATACAAAGCATAGAATCAATGTTAAACAATAAAATAGATTGGAGGCTTGTTGATGAATTTATTCTTCAGCAACGAGATAAAGCGTTGAATTTTATAGAAATGTAATATGGTATATACAATCTTCTTTATAGCATTATTTATGGGTTTGTTTTTGGAAAACAAAAAGAACTTATCATATTTAGGGTTTATCCTTTTTTTACTTTTTATAATTATTGGTTTTCGCGATTCTAGCGTAGGAACCGATACTCTAAGCTATATCGTAGATTTTAAGCACTATGCGAAATTTTCTTTACCAGAGATGTGGAATTATGCATGGAAGTGGAAAGAACCTATGTATGTTATTATATCATGGATTCCTTCTATATTTTCAACAAGTTATACAGGCTTCTTGTTAGTGTGGGCTTTGTTCCCTGTTGTATCCCTGTATGTCACTCTCAAGAGAGAACTTGAAAATCCTAAAGATTATGTAATTGCTCTCATTGCTTTTTTTATCTTGGGATTTTTCGCGTTTTATGTTACAGGAATTCGACAAACAGCATCTCTTTCTTTAATTCTCCTTGGTTATCAGTATTTAAAAAGAATAAGAAAGGACAGGATTAAAGACATACTTTTGAATCGAAACCTATTACTATTCCTATTGTTACTTTCCACTGCATATTTGATTCACAATTCATCGATAATATTTTTAATAGCATTACCATTTTTGTTTGTGAAAGTAGGATGGTGGTATTTAATACTTGTAGTGGGGTTATTCTCAATTGACAAAATGGTTGGAATGGAACAGTTGACAGTACTTTCTGCTCTGATATTTGAAGATAGATTCTCTACATATGGTACTACTTATGAAAGTAGCCAGAATCTAAGTGCATTTATTATGCAGCTGATATTATTTTTGATTTGTTTTGTGAATAAAAATAAATTAATGTTGCAGGATTGTGATAATATTTTTTTGATCAATTTGGTTTTTCTGGGACTTGTCTTCCAATCCATGTCAGAAATGATGGCAGAGATGGCTCGAATCTCATTTTTCTTTGGAATGTTTTATTTGATACTTCTTCCAAGGGTTTTCAAATTGATACCTAAACCAATATCTAATTTAAGTTATTTTACTTTCGTAATAGTCGGTATTATTTACCTTTTTTGCTTGTCTAGCAGTAATTTGCCAGTATATAAATTTGCTTAATAAACATAGGGAGATGAGAATTTTACAATTTAATACAGTATATAAAAGCGGAAGTACTGGAAAAATCGTTGATTGTTTAGGTGAGTCTTTACGTTCTCTTGGACATGAAGTCCTAACATGTTATGGAGTTGGGAGTGATCACTATGACGAATATTCAGTTAAGATATGCTCTAATATTGAACATAAATTTAATGCTGTGTTGTGTAGATTAACTGGTATTCAGTTTGGAGGATTATTCTATTCAAATATTAAACTGTCTAAACTGATAAAAACATATAACCCTGATGTAGTTCATATACATTGTATTAATGGCTATGTTGTCAATGTGTTTAAGCTATTAAAGTATTTGGCTATGAATGAGATAAAAACAGTGATTTCTCTTCATGCTGAAATATTTCATACCGCAGGTTGTACACATGCATATGAATGCGTAAAATGGAAAGAATCGTGTTACAATTGTACATCTTATAAAAGAGAGGCAAGTTCATTCTTCTTTGATCGTTCGAAAACTGCTTGGGCGAGAATGAACAATGCATTTAACGGATTTAAACCTAATAATTTAATTATCACAGCAGTTTCGCCTTGGCTTGCAAATAGAGCAAAGAATTCGGCGATATTGGGTAAATACCAAGTCGAATATGTTCCTAACGGCTTAGATATTAATGTTTTTTATCGGAGGGAAAGACTTAATATTATTGACCGAGCATCCTACAGAAAAGTTTTGTTATTTGTTACCCCGTTTTTTAGCGAATCAGAACAAGACCTAAAAGGAGGCAGGTATATCCGTAATATCGCTTTAGCCAATTCTGATTGTAAGGTTCTTATCGTTGCATCACGTACTGATGCTAATAGAAGGAAGATGCCTTCAAATGTTCAGATATGGGGTAGAGCAAAAAGTCAAGATGAACTTGCTCAATTATATTCGGAAGCTGACCTTACGATACTCCTCTCTAGAAGAGAAACTTTCTCAATGGTAACGGTAGAATCTTTATGTTGTGGAACGCCAATTGTCGGCTTTGAAGCTGGTGGTCCTGACAGTATAGCTATTAAGGATTTCTCGAAATTTGTAGAATATGCTAATGTTGATGAACTCAACAAAACCATTACTTCCTTTCTCAAAAAAGAGATTGATAAATCTCTTATTTCTGCGATAGCTGTTAAAGAGTATTCGCAAGATGTGATGGCTAACGGAATGTTTAAAAATTATAAGAAATTGATTTATGGATAAAAAAATTATTGTTTTACCTGATTGCTCAGACTTGAATAGAGGTGATCAGGCTTTAGTTTGGGAAACCATCAGAGTTGCCAAAGATGCAGGTATTGATGGCGCATTCTATATTCAATCTGAGCCTGAACTTTCTTCCCAAAGTCTAAATAAAGGAATAAAATGTTATTCTCCTATTCTAAAGCATCCTTCACGAAATAAACGGTTTCATAATGTAGATTACGGTCTTGGCATAAAACTAAAATGGGGTATCATCGCATTAGTGGATTTAGTTGTTTCATTGTTTGTCCTACTTATAGCACCATATAGAAGGTTATATTTTCTTTTGGGCAAAGCTACAAGACAAACATTGTCTTTGTATAGCGAGTCTTGTGCAGCATTTGTAAAGGGAGGTGGCTTCCTGCAGTCTTATGGAGGAATTACTACTTTTTATTTTATATATTACCATCTGTTTCCTATTTATTTAGCGAATAGACTGCATATTCCTGTTTATATTATGCCTAATTCTTTTGGGCCTTTAGATGGGTTTTCGGTAAAATGGCAGGTAAGAAAAGCTTTAAAGCCTTGTAAAATAGTTGCTTGCCGGGAGTCGATTTCATATAATTATATGAAAGAGAACTTTAAAGATATTGACTTTATTCTAACTGATGATTTAGGGTTTTATCTGCAACCAAGTTCTGAAGTTGAATTTCCTATAGGACAAAAAGAAAAAAAGGTGGCTATTACCGCCCGCCCGTATCGCTTTCCAGAACATGACAATGGAAGTGAATTGTATGAAAAGTATATTAACTCTATAGTTGGGTTGAGTGAACATATATATGAAAGTGGATATATGCCTGTTTTCGTTCAGCACACATTGGCTATTAATGATCACGAAGATGATTTACAATGTATAAAAGATGTCTGTTCAAAATTGCAAAAAGGCACGTTCGAAATAGTTGCAAACCGTGATTATTGTTGTTCTGATATGAAGAAAATTTATTCGTATTTTGATTTTATTGTTGGAACTAGATTTCATTCTGTGATATTCTCTTTAGGATCGCAGGTACCTGCACTATCTATCGCCTATGGTGGCAATAAATCGAGAGGAATAATGCGTGATAATGGGCTTGAAGAATATGTGATAGACATCGACTCTGTATCAACGGAGCACTTGAATAATCTGTTCGATATGTTAGTTAATCATGGAGATAATTATAGAACAGAATTGAAATCGAAGTACGCAAGCATAATGCGGAGAAGAGAGAAATTCATCAAATCAATTAAGTCTATTTAATATGAGAATTTTGACACTATCCCTAAATGCTTGGAATGATACTCAGGCAACGGGAAATACTTTTTCGAATTTCTTTTCAGGTTGTGATAGTAATATGGTGTTTTACAATGTTTTCTGTCGAAATGAACCTATACAGAATGATATTTGTAGTAACTATTTTTGTATAACGGAAGGTGACGTTTTACATGCTTTGATTAACAAGGAATTTTGTGGTAAAAGAGTGAAACAATCAATAAACAAATCTAACATAAAATTCTCAAATACAAAAAGTCGTGTTAAAGATTGGGTCTTTCATAAGTATAGACCATCAATCCTTCTTTTTCTCCGCGAACTTATTTGGCTGACTAATAAATGGAAAAACACTAACCTTGATGGGTTTCTTAAGGAAGCCGCTCCAGACATTATTTATATGCATGGTCATAATAATAGATATATGCATAATATTTTATGGTATTGTCAAGAGGTTACTAGTGCTAAAGTTGTTGTATTCTTTGGGGACGACATGTATGGATACAAAAGTCATAACGTTGGTTATTTATTGTACCAAAATTGGCTTAGAAAGAAATTGAAGTTTTCTATAGATCATGCAGATCTGCTGTTAGGAGGATCAGAGAAACTATGTGAAGAATATGAAGGAATTTTTAATAAAAAATTCTACGTTCAATATAAGACATGTACCGAACTATGTAAGCCATATGCTTTCGTAGATAAACCAGAATTATCAATGGTCTATGCAGGTAATCTTCTTTATGGAAGAAAAGAAGCTCTTATAGAAATAGCAAATTTATTAAAAGAACTGAATTCGAAGTCTGTACATCGCTTAAAACTATATATTTATAGCTCTACCGTTCTTACAGAGAAAGAAAATAGTTTACTGAACGACGAAGCTAATAGTTTTTATATGGGAGCAAAATCATATAAAAATATCTGTGAGATATTAAATAATTGTGATATTGCATTATTTTTAGAGTCCTTTGACAAAGCGAATAAGTGCCAAACCAGGTTGTCTTTTTCAACAAAAATTATTGATTATATGCAAGCTTCTTCTGCGATAGTTGCGTATGGACCTAATGATATCGCATCGATTGAATATCTAATGAAGTCGGGTATTGCCATTGTTGCAAATAGTCGTCAAACATTGGCAAGTAAATTATCAGAAATTATATCGAGTCCTGAAATGTTGACGGAACTTGCAGAGAAGAAATATCATTATGCCTTAGAATATCACACTAAACAGTTGATACTTAAACGGTTTAAAGATTTGTTGAATAAAGCATAATAGAAATTGTAATAAGCATAACGAAGAACAATGGAAATAGGGTCATTTATAGAATTCCAACTTCCCAAAGGAAAAGAGTTGTATAATCAGGAAACTGATATAGTGCGACTGAATACTGGACGTTCTGCAATATGGCATGCTTTCAGAGTCTTTGGATGTAAGGCGATTTGGATTCCTTATTATCAGTGTGATTCTGTTCGCAACACATTGAAAGAACATGGAGCTGAAGTGAAGTTCTATCATACGGATAGAGATTTCAATCCGATTGATCTTCATCCTACTGATGATGAAGCTGCTTTGTTGGTAAATTATTATGGAGTGATGTCCTACAATCGTATGGCGGAACTTGCCAAATTGACAAAACATCCGATTATTGATAATGCACAGGCTTTCTTCTGCAAGCCAGTTGAGGGTGCGTTGAACATCTATTCTTGCCGCAAATTTGTGGGATGTCCTGATGGATCATACGTGATAGGTAAGGGCGCTCATCAGTTTGTGGACGATTATCCTCAATGTTTCTCTTCTGATACAGCCGTATTTTTGTTAATGCGCATAGAATATGGATGCGAGGGCAAGGGATATGAGGCAAGAGGTATCAATGAGCATCGTATTGAAAGCGAACCACCAATGAAAATGTCGAAGCTTACTCGTACTATTCTTGATGGTACAGATTATGAATATATCCGCAACAAGAGACGTGAGAACTTTGCTATTGCTCACAAACTGCTTGGTGCTATCAACAAGATAGATCCTACTCGTTATTACGATGATGACACTATCCCTATGGTATATCCATTGGTAGTAGAGGAGGATGAATGTATCCAACGACTCTATAAGGCAAAGCATTTCCAGGGTCATTGGTGGAGCTATATTTGTGATGAGCAACCTGAGGGTAGTTTCGAGAACTGGATCAGCCGATATGTGATTCCTATCACTATCGACCAGCGTTATGGTCGCGGAGAAATAGAATATTTGGCTAAAGTTGTAAAAAGTTAAAAATAATAATTAAGTATTATATAACTAATGAATAATTCTTATAATGGGCATTTGTGCATTGTTTTTGCCCTTGAGCACTATAATCCATTAAATATGATTCGCGCTTTAGGCGAGAATGGTGTCAATCCTATATATATTTCTATAAAGAGACGTTATGAGGTGGCTACGAAAAGCAAGTATATCTCAGAATTGCATCGAGTAGATAATGTAGAGGATGGTTTCAAGCTGTTGATGGAGAAGTATGGTCATTTGGCTGAAGAAACTGGTAAGAAGCCATATATCGTATTTTCTGATGATAAGTCGGTTGGCTACTTCGACGAGCATTATGATGAGTGGAAGGATAAGTTTATTACTTATAATGCAGGTCGCAATGGTCGTATCAATAAGTTCATGGATAAGTATAATATCCAGCAGCTGGCTAAGAAGCATGGATTCAATGTGCTCGATTCTTATGTAATTAGCAAAGAGGATCAATTGCCAGAAAATCTCTGGTATCCAATCATCACCAAGGATATCTCACCAAACTCTGGTAGTTGGAAGGGGGATGTCTATATTTGTCAGGATGAGCAGGCATTGAAGGAGGCTATTTGGAAGATTGAGAGTCCTCTAATCATGATCCAGCATTTTGTTGACAAGGAGAATGAAATGGCTCTTGAGGGTTATACTATCAACCAAGGTAAGGAGATACAGATTATCACTCAGATGAAGTGGAAGTATCTTATCCAGGGATATTATAGCCCATTCCATGACGTTTGCATGTTTACCGATAAGGAGATGGAAAAAAAACTTCAGGCTATGTTTGAGGAAATTGGTTTTGAGGGTGTGTTTGAAGTTGAATTTCTAATTGATAAGAATGGTACCTATTATTTCATGGAGACCAATTTCCGTGCATCAGCTTGGAATCCTACTTGTAAGTTTGCAGGCATGCCTCTCGACTATCTTTGGATTAAGGGAATGGAAAATGGTTATATCGATCCTTCTGATCGCAAGGAGTTCGAACCATTCACATCTATGAGCGAGATCATCGACTATGGCAAGCGAGTAGAAGGTGGTATGTGCTCCTTTGTAGAATGGCTTCGTGATTTCAAGGATGCTAAGTGTGTGTATATATATGATAAGGAAGATAGAGGTCCTTGGGATGAGGTAGTTAAGAACTTTGATAATTTCAAATAAAATGAAGAAGGCTCTTATGCTTGCCCCGATGGGGTCTGTTCACAGACGGTTCAACAAAGCAAATATAGATGCTCTGCAGGAGTTGGGCTATACAGTGGAGCTTTGTGCTAACTTTGAAAATGGCGAAGGTCCTGAAAGGCATAATGATGAATATGTTGATAAATGTAATCGCAATGGAATAGTCGCTCATTCGATTCCATTCGCTCGTCATAGTTTGACTGGTAGTTTGAAATGTCTTCCTGAGTTGAAACAGCTTCTCATGAACGAACGTTATCATATTGTGCATACACATACGGAAACTGGAGGCTTGCTACTTAAATTGGCACATAGGGTAAAAGGAGCCAGTAAGTTTTTCTATACACCTCACGGTATGTCATTTTGGAAGGGGAGCGGTTTGAAATCACAGCTGATTTACAAACCATTAGAACGTTGGATTTGTTCAGGTATGGACATGAATTTGGGTATGAATATGGAAGAAGTTAAAAACCTCAAAAACTGGAATAAGAGCACAGGGGTTTATGTACATGGAATTGGGTTGGACATAAATCGTATGCAATCACCTTTAAGAGGACAAGAAGATGTTAGAAAAGAGTTCGATTTATCCACTGATGAAAAGATGATTATTTCAATTGGTGAGTTGGACGATAATAAGAATCATATTATTGTCATCAAAGCTCTTGCCCGATTAGAGAGGAATGATTTCAAGTATATCATATGTGGTGCAGGTCCTAATAAGGATATGTTGATGGCAGAAGCTAAGAGATTAGGAATTGGTGATCATGTGGTTTTGGCTGGTTACAGATCTGATATACCCGATATTCTGAATGCTGCCGACATCTTTGTGTTTCCATCCTATCATGAGGGTATGCCTGTTTCTGCTCTTGAGGCAATGGCTTGTGGATTGCCTATTATATGCTCGGAAATCAGAGGCAATATTGACATTGTAAATGAAGGTGATAATGGTTATTTATTTGGAACTTCCGACTTTAATACACTTAGTAGGAAGATAGCACTCTTAATGGACGATGCAGGGAATCGTAAAAATATGGGTAAAAAAAACAAAGAGTTGGTTAAGGTATTTTCTCAGGCTGCAGTCATAGAGGAACTGAAGCGCATCTATACAATGTGTTAATGTTATTGTGATGATATTACCAAAATCGGAAAAGAGCTTTCTTTTATTACTTAAACCTACTATCGGAGGATATCAACTCCTAGATTCCTTTGCCCTCTTAACTGAAAAAGGATTGGGATGAAGTATACAAATTGTCGGAAAAGTAGGGATTACTTGCAGTGGGAATGAAAGCTATTAAAGAAAATGCCCTTGAGTCAAATTTAGATGATGCCGTAGAGTTTATATCTGCATCTCCAGTCTTAACGCTGATAAAATGGTTGGGCTATACCAATTTGATGTTGGATAACTACCGGAAAAAGAAAGTACTGTCATGTCAGTATGCAGAAAAATTGAAGACAAATGGAATTGATTGCTATGTGTTGAAAGGGCTTAGAATTAGTTCATTCTATAGTGATCCTAAAAGAAGACCTTTGGGAGATTTTGACTATTCTTTTATGTTATTCTGCCTCTTCGCTTATAAACAACTCGTCTGCTTTCGTCAAGGTAAGCGAAGTTGGTATGAAGATGGGGGCTCGTGTGGAAATGACAAACTACAAGTACACTTAAATTCAACTTCAGAATTTGTTGATAAAAAAAATCGCTATATATATTTTCGATGAATGCGTGGTGGAAAGGAGGCCGTGGTTATGATGCCACGATTCAACATCTCTTGTCTTTCAGAGTAGATCACATATATTACTCTAAACATCTTTGATTTAATCATATAAAAAAGGTAGAAGCAAACGGGCTTTCAAATCATGATGTTCTTATCGCAGAATTTGTATTTGAAAATAAACAAGTCAGAATATATGAAATATTTAATCGTTGTAGCTCATCCAGATGATGAGGTGTTAGGTGCAGGTGCATCAATTAGAAAGTGGTCACAGAATGGTGACATTGTTGATATCGCAATCATGTGTACAGAGGCGAAAGCTCGTGCATTTCGTCCTAAGGATAATGAGTTGGAAGCAGATACTAATACAAGTATTGAATTCTTGGGTGTACACAAGAAGTACGAGGCTACATTCCCTAATATTGAGATGAATACTGTTCCTCATATCAAGTTGGTGCAGTTTATCGAATCTGCAATTTATGAGAGTGAGCCAGATGTAATTATTACTCATCATTCGGCTGATACCAATAATGACCACATGATGACCTCTATGGCATGTCAGGAGGCCATTCGTCTCTTCCAGCGTCAGTCAACTATTAAGCCTATTAGCGAGTTTTGGTTTATGGAGGTGGGGTCTGCAACTGATTGGTGTCTGAATAGCGCTATGAATGCTTTCCGTCCTAACGTATATGTTGAAGTTGGTAAGGGGGGGGTTGATGCAAAGATCAAGGCATTGGGCATGTATCGTGGAGTAATGCGTCCTTATCCACATCCAAGAAGTAATGAGGCTATGGAAGGTTTGGCTGCTTGGAGAGGTAGTCAGATTGGCTGCATGTATGCAGAGGCTTTCGAATGTGCAATGAGAAGAATTTAACATCCGTACTATGAGTAAATTTTTGAAGAGGTTGTTCGATCTCATCTTAGCGTTTATATTATTGATTCCAGGGTTCCTTGTCCTTTTGGTTGGAGTCATCTTCGTAGTGATTGTTTCTCCAGAGTCATCTCCAATCTTCAAGCAGGAGCGAGTTGGATTTAAGGGAAAACATTTTACTTTGTACAAACTTCGTTCTATGAAGAATGAGCGTGATGCAAATGGTGAATTGTTGCCTGATGAAATCAGACTGAAGAAATGGGGTAAGATAGTCCGTACTACCAATATGGATGAACTCTTTCAGATTTGGAATATCTTTAAGGGAGAAATGTCATTTATTGGTCCTCGTCCTATTCTTCCAAAGGAGATGTTGGTAATGACTGAGGACGAACAACATGAGCGTCAAAGTATGCGCCCTGGTATTACAGGATGGGAAGCAGTTCACGAAGGTGAATCTGAGAATAGGCGTGAGATGGCAGAGTTTGACCTTTATTATGTTCGTAATTGGTCATTGAAATTGGATTGGCTGGTGTTCTACAAAACATTCCAAATAGTTCTTGGTTTCCAGCGCCCTGATGATAGCGTTCGTGCGCCAAAAATGACGGATAATCAGATGAGAACCAATAAAGATATTGGGAAGGCATAATTTCTAATGAATGAAGAACTACAAATAAGCACCCGTGGATTGGAGATGCTTCAATCTCCTATTCGCACAAGTTGGCTCCTTTGGTTTATGGGGCTGAGAGCAAGTGTGTGAAGATGTACTGACTAAATATTGGTCAACTAGATCTGCCAACTTATCAGAAAGCATTGGATTGTCTTAAAGACATTGACCGCACGACTTTGTGGTGTAGCCCTTTACGGAGTTATCTATCACTACGTGAGGTATTTGTGTGGTATTACGATTGCTATCAGATTAAACAGACACCACAGGATATCATTATTACGAGTGGTGACTCAGAGGTGGTATTGCTCACCTTTATGAGTTGTTTGAATTCAGGGGATGAGATCATTGTGCTAGAGCATGCTTATGCCAACTATATGAGCTTTGCTATCTCGGTGGATGTTGTGATTCGTACGGTTACAACCACAAAAGAGGGAGCTTCTGTTTGTCAAAAGTGGAAAAAACGAGGAACTGATTAATGGGCGTACAAAGGAGATATTGATTTGCAACCCGAATAACCCAATGGTTTGAAGGTCCCTTATGGCATCATACTTAGACGTCCGGATGACATCGTTACATGCTATTGTAACCTTATGCAAGCAGAGATGGAACTTGATTGGGGCACTGCAATATCGAAGATATCGTGCAGAGACAGGTGGAATTTCCAGAATAATAATCCGAACGGATATGAATAATCCTTTATACTCTTTGTTCTAATAATTCTCTTATATTACTTTGAATTATGATAATTGATCAACAATTATTTGATAACTTGTTTAAATTGGCGAAAGAAAATTCTCGTAGGCGGATGAATTATGATTTGCGCACATCATTTGAGGATGGCAGTCAAAGAATGTTGAATGCTTTACTTCCTGATACAGAAGTGCCGATTCACAGACATCCTTTGTCGAATGAGAATGTAATACTCCTTCAGGGAAAACTTGATGAAGTGTTCTATGATGAGAATGGAAAGGAAATAAAACGTATCTCTCTTTCTACTTCTATCGGTAAATTCGGATGTGTAGTTCCGAAAGGTGTATGGCATTCTGTAGATGCCATAGAGCCGAGCATTATCTATGAAGCAAAAGATGGACGTTATGGTTCTGATGGTTCAGAGAATCTCTTCCGATAAAATCGTAAAATGTTTAAAATATAATATTTAAAAGTATCAAGATCATACTATCAGAAGAAATGAAAAAGAAAGTTGCTGACTTCGTGGATATGGAGCAAAGATCCGGCTCTATGCAATTAATGACTTCAGAGTATGTAGCAAGATGCATGCAAATTAGCCTTGAAGATGTTACAGAAGTTCTCAAAGCACTTAAAAAATAATTAAGGTTATCAGATGCACAAGTAGGGTTAATGCCTGCAGTTCGATAGGGATATAATAATATCAGAAAATATGGAATTACACACATTACCCACAAAAATACGATGACCGGCACACCGTTTACATACGGTAGTTGTCTGGATATAGTCCATAAGGAGGCTCTTTCTCTGATTGCGACTTTCCTTGGTGTGTCCATCAATAAGTCTGCGAACGAGCCTTCTATGGTTGTGGGGATATCGACTCATACGTTAAGTTAAATCCAGCAGACGTATTGGAAAGGCTGTGTGTGAAGGAACTGGAACTGATCAAAGAGTTCATCAAGGCAAGCCCTGATACTCAGGTAAAAGTACTATGTCAAGCCCATGACACCCTGAAAATGCTACTCTTGGTCTCTGTGTGTTATGACAAGAAGACGAAGAAGGAGAACTTGTTGATGACCGATGAATTGAGGGATTCGTTTGCTCCCCACCTTGATTTTGTACTGAGAAAGCTAGGAAGAAGGAGCAATAATCGGCATTTAAACTGGATATGCCGATGATTCATCTCCCGGAACTAGAGAGCGATGACTTTGATGATGATGAGTCTGACGGAACAGATGACAATCTTGTACTACTCTTAATGATAAAATACTCAGTTTCATGTGATCCAGTGAAGGCTGTTCGTGGCTTACACCATAACTCTTAAACCGGAGTATTAAAGGAATTTTACAAATTGATCAGGAAGGGGACTTATGGAGGAGTATGTTCATGGAGCGTTTCGAGGAGAGTTATGGTAACATTCACTTTGAAGATGATAAGGTAGACTTTGACATTCTTGAGTGACCCCATTATGCATTGAATGACTTTGACAATGGTATCTCGGGTCTTGACTATAACGATCCTATAGCCTTCTTTGATGTCGCAAGGAGGTTGGAGGTTGTAATAGTTTAGAAGGGGGACAAGAAATAAGTCCCTATCTGTCGTATGGCTGATTGTGAGCAACTGTTAATTGTGAATTAATGGTTGGAAAGAATAACTAAAACTTTATTGCTTCCTATGATTATCTAAGAGTGTATATTTATGATAATCATTGCTTCATAAATAAATATACCACACTCTTGAATAAAATAAAATCTGTCCGTCGAAAGATTTATCAGGGTACGTTGGAAGATAAAGATGTTCCTCGAATTTGTGGACATGAGGGATATGCATGAGCCATACCGAAGGGAGAAAAAAGAAGGACAGGATGATTAATAAAGATACCTTGTGTCCTATTTATCCAATTATGATATAAAAATAAAAAAATACTTGTGGATTTAAATCAACAGTAAACAGTACCGTATTGACCGGGCAAAATGGGGATACCCGATCTTACGAAATGAGAATTATATAAACCCCACCTAGAAAGAAATATATGAAAAGAATGAAACAATTATTCTATTGCGTATTGGCGGCGTTTTTGTTGACCGCTTGCCAGTCTTACAAAAAAGTACCTTACCTGCAGGATGCGGAAGTGGTATTGTACAGTACCCGAGATGCAGAGCTTTATGATGCCAAGATCATGCCCAAGGACCTGCTGACAATCGTGGTGTCATGTACGAGTCCTGAATTGGCGGCCCCCTTCAATCTGACGGTAGCCACGCAGAGTAATACCAATTTAAGTTCCACTACCACCCAGCCGGTACTTCAACAATATCTGGTGGATAACGAGGGTAATATAAACTTCCCCGTACTGGGGGAACTTCATGTGGGTGGCTTGACCAAGAAGGCGACCGAACAAATGATCGTGGAAAAATTGAAACCTTATATTAAGGAGACGCCTATTGTAACGGTACGTTTGGTAAATTATAAGATTTCCGTGATCGGTGAAGTGGCCCGTCCCGGCACATTCACGATTTCTAATGAAAAAGTGAACATCCTGGAAGCTTTGGCTATGGCAGGTGATATGACTGTATATGGTCTACGTGATGATGTTAAGCTGATACGGGAGAACGCCAATGGTAAGCAGGAAATTATTCCTTTGGATCTGAATAAGGCAGAGACTATTCTTTCTCCTTATTATTATTTGCAACAGAATGATATTATTTACGTAACTCCGAATAAGGCAAAAGCTCGAAATTCGGATATCGGAACTAGTACAAGCTTGTGGTTCTCTGCTACTTCGATCCTTGTCTCTATTGCCAGTTTATTGTTTAACATCTTGAAATAAAAAGAAAGAGTTATGAAGGAAGAAAATAAAAACGGGAAAGAACGTGAAATGCCTGAAGAGCAGATTGATTTCCGGGCACTGCTTTTTAAATATATTATTCACTGGCCCTGGTTTGTAGGTGCAGTGTTGCTATGTCTTGTTGGTGCATGGTTTTATTTGCACTGGGCTACGCCAATTTATAATATTTCAGCCACCGTTCTGATAAAAGACGAGAAGAAAGGTGGAGGTGCAGGACTCTCTTCGGAGTTGGAGGATATGGGTTTAAGTGGTCTGATGACTTCTTCTAAAAACATAGATAACGAGTTGGAAGTTTTACGCTCGAAAACTCTTGTAAAAGAAGTTGTTAATCAGTTAGGATTGTATATAACTTATAAAGATGAGGATGAGTTTCCTGCTAAAGGTTTATATAAGTCATCTCCAGTACAAGTGAGTTTGACACCTCAAGAGGCTGAAAAACTGAAAACTTCGATGGTAGTCGAGATGACTTTACAGCCTGAAGGTAGTATGGATGTGAATGTGAGTGTAGGTGAGAAGGGCTATCAGAAACATTTTGAGAAATTACCTGCCATTTTTCCGACTGATGAAGGTACATTAGCTTTCTTTCAGGAAGTTGATTCGGTAACTTTACAGGATGGAACGAAAGTTCCTCGGATAGAGAAGAGCGTACGTCATATAACTGCGACAGTAAATAAACCGATGAGAGTGGCAAAAGGTTATTGTAACAGTCTGTCTATTGCTCCTACTTCTAAAACGACTTCTGTTGCTGTGATTTCATTGAAGAACTCCAGTTTGCAGCGTGGACAGGACTTTATCAACCAATTACTTGAGATGTATAATCGTAATACGAACAATGATAAAAACGAAATCGCTCAGAAGACGGCGGAGTTTATCGATGAACGTATTGGCATTATCTCAAAAGAATTGGGTAGTACGGAAGCTAATTTGGAGTCCTTCAAGCGTGATGCTGGTATTACGGATTTGACGAGTGAAGCTCAGATAGCTTTGGCCGGTAATGCTGAGTATGAAAAGAAGAGCGTAGAGAATCGTACTCAAATCAGTTTGGTGAATGACTTGCGTAAGTATCTGAGAGGCAATGAATACGAAGTATTACCGAGTAACGTAGGTTTACAGGATGTCGCCTTGATCGGAGCTATTGAACGCTACAACGAGATGCTAATGGAACGTAAACGCTTGCTACGTACATCAACAGAGAATAACCCTGCTATTGTTAACTTGGATACGAGTATTCGTGCTATGAAAGCCAATGTACAGGCTACTCTTGAAGGAACCTTGCAGGGGTTGATGATCACCAAAGAGAGCCTTGACCGTGAAGCGAGCCGCTATTCCCGTCGTATCAGTAACGCTCCGGGACAGGAACGTGCTTATGTAAGTATTGCCCGTCAGCAGGAGATTAAAGCAGGATTGTATTTGATGTTGTTACAGAAACGTGAAGAAAATGCTATTGCTCTTGCTGCTACTGCGAATAATGCGAAGATTATCGATGAAGCGATAGCTGACGATATTCCGGTATCTCCTAAACGCTCTATGATTTATTTGATTGCATTGGTACTTGGTGTTGGAATTCCGGTTGGCATTATCTACTTGGTTGAACTAACGAAATTCAAGATCGAAGGTCGTGCCGATGTGGAGAAACTGACGAGTGTGCCTGTTGTCGGTGATATTCCATTGACTGATGAGAAAAATGATAAGAATGGTTCTATTGCTGTCTTCGAGAACAAGAACAATCTGATGAGTGAAACCTTCCGTAATATCCGGACCAACCTTCAGTTTATGCTTGATAACGATCAGAAGGTTATCCTTGTGACTTCGACTGTCAGTGGCGAAGGAAAATCATTCGTTTCGTCGAACCTGGCAATCAGTCTTTCTCTTTTGGGAAAGAAGGTGGTGATTGTCGGGCTCGATATTCGTAAGCCGGGACTGAATAAAGTATTCCAACTCTCTAATAAGGAGAAAGGTATTACTCAATATCTTTCTAGTCCTGAAACGGACCTGATGGAACTTGTTCAACCTTCTGATGTGAATAAGAATCTGTTTATTCTTCCGGGTGGTACTGTTCCTCCTAATCCAACAGAACTGTTGGCTCGTAACGGTCTGGACAGAGCGATAGAAACCTTGAAGAAGAACTTCGATTATGTAATCCTTGATACTGCTCCTATCGGCATGGTTACAGATACCTTATTGATAGGCCGTGTAGCAGACTTGTCAGTTTACGTATGCCGTGCTGACTACACTCATAAGGCGGAATATACATTGATCAATGAACTGT
>PPYF01506738.1_pt1 | contig 27404 bp, 17 predicted proteins | sample 1559871 | NCBI WGS metagenome assembly PPYF01 (sample SAMN08240021, study PRJNA423297) | Human gut metagenome, whole genome shotgun sequencing project. | reverse complement strand
ATTAACTTTTGTCCGTTCGCAGTCAGCGAAGGCAGAGTTTCAGACATCGGGATGGCTCCTTTCTATAAAATCCAACAGGTTTAGAATGGAAAATGAATGTCACTGTCAGCATAGTTCATTCATTTGTAAATTCATTTGCAATCGTGTAACCGTAGGGGTGCACAGTGTGCGCCCACATTATTGTTAACCGGGCGTGAGCGAACAATGTTCGCCCCTACGGAATAACATGCGTAATTCAGGAAACCGGCACACGCTTCATCACTACGTTAATTCTCTCTTTTCCATTCTCAATTACTTATCTCTATGATACCACATTCTAAAATGACAGCACAAGTGACACTGTTCCGTATCCTGCGTTTTTTGTCACCATCTTCCGGTGACACAACTCCGACAACCCGCTCTGCTGTCACCTCTGTTCTGTGCAGACTGCACAAGCAACCATCCTTTCCCCTGCGCGTTTTCGACAGTCTTACGACATTTGTCACCATTCGCCGGTGACATCAGTCACTATAGTTTCCCTTGTCAGACCCGGATTCCGCCTGTACAATATAGTCAAACGAAACGAAAGCGACTCCCCGAATCCCGCAAGTCATGCGGCAACACAGATAAGGAGTTGAAAAACTATGAAAAACGCAATTTCCCGTTTTGGCAAGTTTTTGAGCGGCATGGTCATGCCGAACATCGGTGCATTTATTGCATGGGGCTTCCTCACAGCGCTGTTCATCGAAAAGGGCTGGTTCCCGAACGAACAGCTCAGCTCGATGGTCTCACCGATGCTGAGCTACCTGCTGCCCATTCTCATCGCCGGTCAGGGCGGCTATATGGTCGCAAAGGAACGCGGCCGCGTCATTGCCTGCATCGCCGTTATCGGCTGCATCTGCGGCTCGGACTACACCATGCTGATGGGTGCGATGGTGATGGGCCCGCTGGCAGGCTGGGTCATCAAGCAGTTTGACAACCGCGTGGAGGAGCACATTCCCGCCGGTTTTGAAATGCTGGTCCACAATTTCTCCATCGGCATCCTCGGCATGCTGCTGGCGATCCTCGGCTACTACGTTATCGGCCCGTTTATGACCGCCATTCTCACCGTACTTACCGCAGGCGTTGATTTTCTGGTCAGCCACAGCCTGCTGCCGCTGGTTTCCATCTTTATTGAACCGGCAAAGGTGCTGTTCCTGAACAACGCCATCAACCACGGTATTTTCAACCCAATTGGCGTCAGCCAGGCTGCAGAGGCCGGCCGCTCCATCATGTACATGCTCGAGACCAATCCCGGTCCCGGTCTGGGCGTTCTGCTGGCGTACTGCCTGTTCTGCAAGGACAAGACCACACGTCAGTCCGCTCCCGGCGCGGTTGTCATTCACCTGCTCGGCGGTATCCACGAGATCTACTTCCCGTACATTCTGATGAATCCGATCATCATTCTGGCTCCGATCGCGGGCAACTTCTGCGCGATCCTGTTCTACACCATGACCGGTGCCGGTCTGTCCGGCCCGGCATCCCCCGGTTCGATCATTGCCTACATGGCGATGGCGCCGCGTGACTCCGTTCTGACGGTATTTATCGGCGTTGTCCTTGCAGCTGCCGTATCGTTTGTACTCTCGTCTGTCATTCTCAAAGCAACTTCCGGCAATGCGCAGAACCTCAGCGAAGCGCAGGCCAAAATGCAGGACATGAAGGCGCAGGCCAAGGGTGAAGCACCCGCAGCCATCGAATCCGCACCGATAAACGCCGGTGACGTGCACAAGATCGTCTTTTCGTGCGACGCAGGCATGGGGTCGAGCGCGATGGGCGCGACCAAGTTCCACAACCGCATCAAGGCCGAGCGTCCGGAGCTGATCGTCACTAACTCCAGTGTAGATAACGTACCTGCTGACGCAGATATCGTTGTCTGCCAGCGTGTTCTCGCCGAGCGTGCCCGCAGGAGTGCACCGCAGGCACAGATCATCACCATTGGCAACTTCCTTGCGGACCCGAATCTGGACACCCTGTACCAGACGCTGACCGCTGCACCTGCCGCGAAAGCCGCGGCTCCCGAAATCACTGACGAACCTGCCGCGCAGGATCAGGGCCTTGTAATCCAGGCCGAGGACATTCAGCTTGGCTTACCCTCTGTTGATAAGGAAACCGCGATCCGCGCCGCAGGTGCGCTGCTTGCCAAACGCGGCTATGTCGATGCCGACTACGCCGATGCAATGGTCGAGCGCGAAAAGCTCGTTACCACCTACATGGGCATGGGCGTTGCCATCCCGCACGGCACGAGCGAAAAGAAATCCACTGTCAAAAAGTCCGGCGTTGTCATGCTGCAGTACCCTGACGGCGTAGACTTCGGTGACGAGAAAGCATACCTCATTTTCGGCATTGCCGGTGTCGGTGACGCACACCTTGACCTGCTCGCCCATGTCTGCGAGGTCCTCGAGGACGAGGAGGCGCTTGAAATAATGAAGAAAACCCCGGATATCAAGTTTATACTGACCCACCTGCAGTAAAAGGAGAGAGTTTCATGAAACAGTTTACCATCACCATTCAGGATAAGGAAGGTCTGCACGCCCGTCCGGCCGGTCTGCTGAGCAAGGCCGCCAAGGGATTCCAGTGCGCGGTAACGCTCACCAAGGGCGAAAAGACCGCTGACCTCAAGAAGATTTTCGCAGTAATGGGTCTGGCCGTCAAGGGCGGCGACAGCATCACTGTTGCCTGCGACGGCGCGGACGAAGAGGCTGCAGCGGCTGCGCTTGAGAAGATGTTCGCTGAGATCAAGTAACTGAATTTCGACACAATCAAACCTGAAAAACCAGGAGAGGGATAACCTCTCCTGGTTTTTCCTGTTCCGAACGCAAAGGGTCTCCCGCCGAATGGCGGGAGACCCTTTCTCATTTTACCGGCTTATTTACCGGTCTTTTCACACAGCTTCTGCATGATAACAGCTACCTGTGCACGGGTGGCCGTGCCCTGCGGGTCAAAACGGTTGCCCGATTTGCCGCTCAGCAGACCAGCCTTCTGCATTCTGGTTACAGCGTCCTTCGCGTAAGCGCGGATGCTTGCGCTGTCGGCAAATGCGGCTGCACTGCCGGTTTCCTCTACCTTAGTGCCGGTGGCGGTCAGATAATTATCCATGATAACCGCAGCCTGCTCACGGGTGATGAGCGCATTCGGATTGAAATGCGAAGCGTCCACGCCGGAAACGATCTTGTTGGCTGCTGCCCAGTTGATGTATGCGTTGTAGTACATTTTGCTGTCTACATCGGCAAACTGGCTCTGGGTGTTGTACGAGGAGATGTCTGCGCCTGCCATACGGCCAAGCACGGTGACAAACATGCCGCGGGTCATGCCCTCGTTCGGAGAGAAGGTGGTTGCGGTCGTGCCGTTGAACAGTGCCTTATCGGTCACATATTCGATGGCATCCTTGGCCCAGTGGTTGGCAACGTCGGTGAAACCGGCCTTGGAGCTGTCCTCTACGTCACCGATGGTGCCGTAGTTGGCAAAATCCTTGGCAAAGTTGCGGTAAACGTGACCGGGCTGATGGCCTGCCGCGCCCTCAAACGTGCCCTTTTCCCAGTCGGTCAGGGTATTCCAGATCTTGGTCTTACCTGCGGTCAGCGCGTACTCATTGAGTACCGGAACGCTGGATTCTGTGCTGTTCAGATCAGAAACAAACGCGGTCTTAACGCGGACATACTTGGCATCTGCCATGCCGGTCAGATCGATCTTGCCGGTGCCGGAGGTCAACGCTGCGGACTTCTCCTCCTTAACAGTCTTGCCGTCGTCCGAGGTCTGTACGGTCGCGGTGATGGAAGCCTTGCCCGCGAAGGCAGCATTATAGCTCAGTGCACTCGGTGCGGCGGTCGCTTCTACCCACTCGGTGGTGTGCGAACCGCTGGTCTCGATATTGCTGTTCTCGAAGTCCAGCCAGATCTTCAGACTGCCCTTGGAAGCACCTGCGGAAGTCGGATTATTGCGAACTGCCGTTACTTCGTTCTCGCTCAGCTTGGAGGTGTAGAAGCGCACCTGCGATACTGCGCCCGGCAGCATGGTGTGATACATGCCGCGGTTGCGCTTGGTCTGGAGCGTATTTTTGAAGCCCAGACCGATGTACATCGGCTCGCCTTCCCAGGTCTTGATGGGGGCATTCTCAAAAGCGGGCTTGTCTACATGTGCGCTGTGCAGCTCGTTCTCGTAGGAGTCGCCACCGGTCGTAAAGTCAAATGCGCTGGTGTACTGAACCCACTGGTCCTTCTTGATGCCGAAGCTGTCATCACTGCCGTCGTTCCAGCTGAACTCGCCGTTGTCGTCGAGCAGGCAGACACCGTAAGTCACCTTGCCGGTCTCACGGATTGCCATGCGGAACATATACGGGGTGCCCCAGCCGAGGCCGATGCCCTTGACCATCAGCGGGTTGTGATCCGGGATAGCGCCCTTGCCGTCCAGATCAACATACTGCTCGGTCAGCTCGGAAACGCCGCCCTTGGTGGTGCCTGCGCTCGGCAGGTTTGCCCAGATCATACCGGTCATGGCATCCTTGGGGGTGTAGCCACCGTTGTCGGGGATCTCGATATAGTCGCGCTTGCCATCGAGTACGAGAGTCTGCTTGCCGTTGTCATCGGTGCCGAATTCCGGCTGACCGTGAATATATGCATTGTTACCATTGCCGGACTTGTCCTTGACGATCGGCATGCCCTGGATAGAGCCTTCGATGTAAACGGTCTCCGGCTTTGCGTTGCCGATGGTGACTTCGTATTCACCGGCCTTGTTAAAGGTGTAGGCAAATTCCGCAGTCTTGGATTCGCCGGACTTGAGGGTGTACTGGCGGGTGCCGACGGTCACGCCGTTTACCTTGAACTCAGCGGTGCCAGTGCCTGCATCGTTGCCGATGTTGACGACATCAGCCTTGATGTGCAGGATGTTGCTGTTCATGTCGCTGGTCTTGCCGTTACCCTGCTGGGTGCGGACGTTGGTGTAGTCAAAGGTTGCGGGGCGGTACTTTACGTTGACGGAGACAGTCTTGTCCGCCAACTTGAGGGTGTGCGTGCCCAGCGTCTCCATGCGGAGCGTGCCGGTCAGCGTTGCGGACTTGCCGGGATCGAGCGTTACGATGCCGTCCTCGAACTTGTAGAGGTAACGGGTGGTGCCGTTGTCCACGACCGGGATAACAGCCGCCGCCAGACCCTTGCCGTTGTTCGTTACCTTTGCGGTAACGGTGACTTCGCCGTTGTACAGCACTTCGCTCGGGGTGATGGAAATATCCGACCACGAAAGCTGCTGCTTGTCCTTGGCTACCAGCGTCTCGTTGGCTACCTTGGAGTCCTGACCGGCTGCCGTTGCGCCGTAGTTCTTGACATCGAGAACGCCGGAACCGGGAGTGCTGGTGATGTAGAAGAAGTCGCCCTTCTTGTTGTAGGTACGCGCGTCCTGATGGGTCAGATAAATGGTGCCAGCGCCGACAGCCGGATTGCTGGATACCGCACGGGCGTAGCTGTGGGTGTGGCCGGACAGCAGCAGGTCTACCTTGCCCGGCTCAATGACTGCCGGAATGTAACGCTTGGTGTACGCATCCGATACCGGATGGTGCATGAAGATCATGCGGAAGTCTGCGTTCTTTGCAGCGTCGGTCGCCAGATCCTTCTTCAGCCAGTTCATCGCGTTGTCGATGGTCTTGATGGTGGCTGCGTCAGCCTGCTGGCCGGTCGCCTCGGAGTTCATCTGGAACAGGCCCCACGGGTTGCTGTTCATAGTAACGATGTGCAGACCGGCGTAATTGAAGGAGCTGTCGCCCTCGACCTCTGCGCCGTATTCTTTATCCTGAATGGAGTATACATAGGTGTTGAAGTATATACCGCCCTGATCGTGGTTGCCGGAAGAATAGACAACCGGATAGGAGTGGATGTAGTCGTTCTCCACCTTGCCCTGGAACCAGAAGCTGAACTGCTCTGCCTGTGCGCCGGTGCCTTCTACAAGGTCGCCGCAGTGCAGCAGCAGGTCGGGGTCAAATTCCTTGATGGCCTGATCGAGTTCTGCGCGGGTCGCAAAAATGTGCGAGTCCGACAGGGTGATCAGACGGATCTGATCCGGTTTTTCGCTCAGGGTCTTGAAGCTGGCCTTGCAGGTCGCGCCGCCCTCGAGCTTTACCTCGTAGTAGTAGCGGGTACCGGGGGTCAGGTTGTCCAGCTTGTAGTGGAACAGGTTCATCTTGCTGCCCTTGAAGTCGGGTGCGTCTGCGTCGATCTCCACCTTGATCGGGTCACAGAGCTTGCTCTCGTCGGTGCCGTATGCGATGGTCGCGGAGACCTTCTCCGTGCTTTCCCATACGACGACCATGCTGTTGGTCTTTGGTGCCAGAAGGTAGGGGCCGTTCTGGAACTGTGCGCCGCCGCCAGCCGCAAATGCAGCCGGCGCCATGGTCATGACCATAACAGCTGCGACCATAGCAGAGCATAAACGCTTAAGTAGTTTTTTCATTTTTTCATTTCTCCTCTCTTTTTTCTTTCTTATTCTTTACTCCTTGATATTCCTCCTTCGTCAATCAGTTTATCTGCGAACCGGTGGGCCGGTGTGCATTCAATATTGGTTTATAATATTCTCTGTAAAATAACGAACCAGACGGCTGCGATTTTCTCCTGCCCATTCTGCATCATAGGAAATGAGATTGAGCTCATCCAACGACGGCAGTCCATCTGCCGCACGGGCGGTGCTGTTTGCCGGAAGGCGACAGCTTTTGGCTTCGATGTAGCACTCCTGTCCGCGTGCCGAAGTCATCCAATCAAGAAAAGTACATGCATTTTCGCGTTCTCCTGCAGGTGCATTGCGGATGAGTGCACAGACACCGATCTCATAACCAGTGCCGTCTGTCGGTGTACATAATTCGATCGGATCGCCGTCCAATACCGCACGGCGGCCATCGTGATAAAACACGATCGCAACAGCATAATCGCCGGTGCTAACCTGTTTAACCAGTTCTGTACTCGATGCAGTATAATATGCTCCGACGTTCTGATCTAACTTTTTGAGATACTCCCATGCCTTGTCCTCGCCGCGCATCTGCACAAGCGTCGCCAGCGTGGTATACGAGGTACCCGAGCTTTTCGGAGTTGCCATCACAATCTGCCCTGCCAGTGCAGGCGACAGCAGATCGTCCCAGCAGGTCGGCATCGGCGTTCCCGTCTGCGCAAACCAGTCGGTGTTGCAGGCGAAGCACAGTGTGCCGATGTAGATCGGATTCCATACGCCCTGCTCATCCTGATAGGCTTCGGGCACATCGGTCAGCTCGGGACTTTGATACGCCTCCAGCAGACCGGCCTCTCGCAGCTGAATATAGTTATCCGCCGAGCCGCCCAGCAGCACAGAAGCCTGCGGGTTGTCCCGCTCCTGCTCGAGCCGCGCGGTCATTTCTCCGGCAGGGAGATAAATACAGTCCACGGTGATGCCGGTATCCTTGCGGAAGGCACTGCAGTACAGCAGCGTTTCCGACTCCGGCAGCGGACTGTAAACGGTAAGATGGTCATATTTCGGTGTTTCTGTCTCCTCCTCCATCGCATGATCGTGCTCCTGCGGTGAGGGATCGTTCTGCTGCTGACCCGCACAGCCGCAGAGCAGTCCGGTCAGCAGCAGAACAACAGGAAGAAAACATATTCTTTTCATAGATTCCACCTCGATACAAAAGGCGGAGCAGTTTTTCTCTGCCCCTATACTATAACAGTTTAAGCGGCTTTGCTCTACCGTCCATCATCCGATAAAATTTCACCATTCAAGAGGGCCGTTCCCGAGTGTTGAATTTCTTACGATATTATTTTACCCTTCTTCCGACCGGCTGCGGTACTCGCGCGGCGAAACACCGACGTGCTTTTTGAACAGATAGCTGAAATAGTGTGAATCCTGATAACCGACGTCAAACGCAATATCGCTCATGCGGCTGTTGCCCTTGGTCAGCAGATGCTTTGCCGCCTCGATGCGGACAGCGGTCAGATATTCGACAAAGGTCTGACCGGTCTCCTGTGAAAACACGGTGGAAAAATGGTTCGGACTGAACCCGACCTCTGCCGCCACCATGTGCAGCGAAATACCGCTGTCCGCATAATTTTCGCGGATAAACTCCTTTGCACGGCTGATCTCCGCGCTGTATCGCACATTCTGATGGCGATAACACAGACGAGTCATGCGGCCAAGCACCTCGGCGGCACAGGCCTTTGTGCCCTCGAGCGTCGCCGCCTGACCGAGCACCGCCTGCGGATCCTCCGGAGGCGGAATGCTGCCTGCCTGCACCTCATCAGCCAGCTGAGAGGCCGTGACGAGCAGGTTCATCAGCAGATAATATCGGTACAGCACGCTCTGCACGTCCTGCGCCGCAGAGTCACCGAAGTAGCCCTCGACAATACGCGGCACGTCCTCGGGGGCGGCATGCCGCAGCTTGTCCGCCAGCGAGCCGCCCGCCGAGAAATCGAACTCATGCTGCACACCGGCAAAGTCCGTGCTGCCGAATACGCCGTCCTCCGCACATGCGGAGGCCTGCAGCAGTGTATCCTTCGCTGTGCGGTAGCTTTCCGGCAGGGCACTGACACGGGAGACCGGTGCGCCGATCGCGCACAGCGCGTTCCAACCCAGCACCTGACAAAGCTCATGCCGCAGGTTCTGACAGAACTCGTAGGCGGTTTCGCGCACAGCTTCCTCGGTCTCTCCGCGCAGCAGGAGCACCAGTCGGCGGCTGCCGCGGAAAAAGGCGCAGACCTCGCTTTCCTCACCGCACAGACGCTCGGTCAGCGCGCGCACCTGCTCCTGCACGGCATTTTCCGGCAGGCGCACGATGCACACAAGATACTGCTTCGCTGTCAGCAGCAGCCCCCAGCGTTCTCCCTGTACAGCCGCCTCCGCAGTCGGCACGCTGCCCGAGAGCAGGTCGTTGAGAAAATGCTCACGCAGCACGTCCTCCTCGTGTTCGCTGCGGCTGTTTGCACCTTCCGAGCGAAGCTGCTGCTGCTCCTGCTCAATCTGCTCGGCAACCTGTCCAAGCGTTTCAAGCAGCTGCGCCGAGCTGACCGGCTTGAGCAGATACGCATCCGCGTGCAGCGAAACCGCCTTCTGTGCATACTCAAATTCATCGTGTCCGCTGAGGAACACAATACGCAGCCACGGCATGGTGCGCCGCACAACCTTTGCCAGCTCCAGACCATCCATAAACGGCATGCGGATGTCCGTAATGAGCACATCCGGCTTCATTTCCATCAGCATAGGCAGTGCCATTTCGCCGTCCGGCGCTTCACCTGCAAACAAAAAGCGTTCCTGCTCCTTTTCAATGCAGTTGCGGATGCCATCCCGGATGATCTCCTCATCATCCGCAATAAATACACGCATCATAGCGTTTTCCCCTCCTGTTCGTCCGGTACGGTGAAGCTGATGCGTGTGCCGTGCCGGTATTCACTCTCGATCGTCAGTCCGCAGCCGTAATACAGCCGCAGACGCTGTTCCACATTGCGCAGACCGTAGCCGCCCTTGCCGTCCGGGTCAAGCGGTGCGCCGTTCTGCAGCGAGGCCCGTACCTCGGCAAGACGCTCGGGTGTCATGCCCATGCCGTTGTCCTCCACGGCGAAGTACATGCCGCCTGCCTGCCTGCGGCCGGTCACGGTAATCTGTCCTCTGCCGCGCCTGCGCTTAATGCCGTGATAAATCGCGTTTTCAACCAGCGGCTGCAGCACGATTTTCAGCATATACCGCTCGTGCAGCGCGGGATCAATATCAATCGTATACCGCATGATGCCGCCGTACCGCACCGACTGAATCTGCAGATAGTTTGCAACGTGTTGTTCCTCGCGCTCGACCGTGATGTAATCCGCGCCGCGGCTGAGCGAGATGCGCAGAAAGCCGGTGAACGCCATCGTCATCTCAACGACCTCGCTGTTGCGGCCCTCTTCGGCCAGCCAGACGATGGTTTCCAGCGTATTGTACATAAAATGCGGCGTGATCTGCGCCTGCAGCGCCCGCAGTTCAGCTTTTTTGATGGTCTTTTCCTGCTCGACCCGCTCATGAATGAGCGCACCCAGCTGCTCCGCCATTGTATTGAGATCGCGTGTCAGCAGATGCAGCTCGTCGATCTCGGTCGGCGGGACGCGCTCAGTCAGCTCACCGGCGGCAATGCGGTTGGCAAACTGCTCCAGCTGCCGCAAAGACGCGCCGATCGCACCTTCCAGATTGTCAGATGCCCGAATAGTCAGCCAGATCATCACGCCGACCAGCGCAATGAGTGCAAGCGCTGCCGCACCCAGTCCGTGCTGAATGCGGGCGTTGAAACGGCCCATGCGGGCGATCTCATTCTCGATATAGCGGTCAAGCATGCTGCCCGCCAGATGGCCGACGCTGTGAATCTCACGGTACAGCGATTCGTTGCGGCTGACTGCGGCACCGGCGTCCATCTGCGTTTCCAGCTGATCAACGTAGCTGTCGATCGTGCGGATGGCGCGCAGCGCCGCGTTGAGGTACTGTGCCTCGTCCTCTCCGGCACTGTCCAGCATATCGTTCAGTTCCCACAGAGCACTGTCGATCAGCATCCGCTGCCGTCCATCCTCGAAGGAAATACGGCCAGAAACCACGTTCCACACCTCATCCGGCAAGTCCTGCACCAGCACAGTGCGCACCTCGGAGGCACGAGTTGTCAATGCAATATCCGCGCCATAGCGCTGTGTCAGCACAACCAGCAGACCTGCCAGCACGCACACCGGTAAAATCATGCAGACCACACTGCGCAGCAGCGACCGCCGCAGCAAGCCGTGCAGGCTGTGATGGGATTTACGCATCGGCTGTTCCCTCCTCCGTCAGCACGGCGGTGTCCGCCAGAGCGATATAGGGCTTCCACGGTGCCTTCGCAATCTGCTGGGCTGCGTCTGCGGTCAGCTCGGCCAGCTGGGTGTCATCCAGCGCACCGATTACGGCAACCTCCCCTTTTTTCTGCAGCGCGCGCAGCTCCGCACCACCGCCAAACGCACAAATCAGCACATCCTTGCCCGGTTTGCGGCCGTGGCTGTGCAGATAATCCACCGCACCGAGCGCCATCGCGTCATTCTGGGCGAAAATGTAGCCGATTTCGTCCAGATGGTCCTCCATCTCCTCCAGTATTTCACAGCCGCGCGAGCGCATGCCGTCGCCGCACAGGCTGTAGGTTACGGTCAATCCGTGTTCCTCCAGAGACGTGCGGCAGCCACGTGCAATCTCTCTTGCATCCGAAGCATTTACCGTGCCGTAAAGCTCCAGTACACCGTCCCGCGGCATGCGCTGCTGCAGAAGCGCATCCGCCGCCTGCTCGGCGAGCGACGCATAATCAAATCCTATATGCTGCAGCGGCACATCATCTACGCCGCGTATCGCGCGGTCTATCGACAGCAGCGGCACGGAGGCGGATTTTGCTTCGCGCAGCACGTTGTCCCAGCCGCTTTCCACCAGAGGCGTAAATGCGATTGCGTCCACCTGATACACGATCAGCGCACGCACGGCTTCAATCTGTGCCTCCTGCGTGCGCTTGACCGGCATTTCCAGCACTTTGAAGCCATGTTCCTCCGCCGCATGTACAAGCGCTTCGGACTGCGCTTCGCGCCGGTCATCCTCTGCCGCCGTGGTGACAATGCCGAGCACCGGCACATGGGCATTCTCTTTTTCCGGCTGTGCCAATCCCTGCAGCAGCCGCAGCAGCACAACTGTGCAGAGCAGCAGCAATGCCGCCCCTTTCCATCGTTTCATGGTTTTCTCTCCGTTTCTTGTTCTCTCCTGAATGATTTAATCATATCACACTTTGGAGGAATGAGCCAAATATATTTAACCATAGTATAAAAACTATCCAAATAAGCGCCCATGATATTGTGCATATTCCCTCACTTAGACAGAGAAATATCTTCCGGCGCAGTCGGATCTACTTGCATTGGCTGTTGATATGCGGTATAATATGATTACACAAGGAAAGACAAAAGTGCACATCGTGCACGCGAAAAGCCCCGGTGTTCCAGCACCGGGGCTTTTCTATGCCGTTTGGTATGAGACGGCTTATTCCTCAGGCTGACTACCGGTTACTGTTTCTGTCCAGCCATTTGCAAATGTAATATGCAACTACACTCGCCACAACAGAAATAAGGAAAGACAAAGTGATAGACATCGTGCACACCCCCTTTCTCTACCTTTATGGGGGTGGTAGCACTATCAGTATATCATAGCCGCAGTAAATCGACAAGTATCGACAAAAGGAGCGCAGATTGCAAACATCTGCGCTCCTTTTGTCGAAAAAGTTTGTATTAAATCAATTTTATCATATCGCGCGACAGCCTCAAGCGGGAGAAACCTTTGGTTTCTCCCGCTTTTACTCTGCAAATCTCACTCAATTTCCTCGTCGTGCTCCATGGCTCTGACAAGCGGCGCCACCATCTGCTTCTTCCGGCTGACGACGCCGGGCAGGACGACCGAATGCTCGCCGCAGTCGGTCTTGAAGGCCAAACGAACCAGCTGCTGCGCGCCCTTGCCGACGTAGAGCAGCTCTGTCTTTTCCTCGATAATGTTGGTCAGCATAGCGAACAGCATGGACAGACCGCTCGATGCCAGGCAGCTTTCCATGTACTCGAGCATTTTATCACGGATGCCGGACAGCTCGTTCTCACTGACACTCGTCACCTGCGAAATCGCAATCTTCTGATTCTGCGCCTGGAAATACTTGAAATCCATGTGGAACAGCTCATCCATCGAGCGATCGAGCAGACGCGAGCTGGAACGGAACATTTCTGTTGCATACTGCTTGATGTCCAGACCGGCGATTTTCGCCAGCTCTTCTGCAGCCATGCGATCAAGCGGCGTACACGTCGGCGAGCGGAACATCAGCGTGTCCGACAGGATTGCCGAGCACAGCAGACCCGCGATTTTCGGCTCGATCTCCACGTTGTGCTCATGGTACATCTGCGTGATGATGGTCGCGGTGCAGCCGAGCGGCTGATTGCGGAAGTAGATCGGTCCGCTGGTCTCCACCGAGTCAATGCGGTGGTGGTCGATGATCTCAACAATATTGGTCGAACGAATACCTTCGGCGGCCTGATCGCGCTCGTTGTGATCGACCAGAATGACCGACGGACGCTCCAGATCCAGCAGGTTACGCTGTGAGAACATGCCGACGTATCGTCCCTGTTCATCCATCAGCGGGTAATAGCGGATACGCTTTTTGGAAACCGTGCGCTTTACATCCTCAACCGTTTCCTCCGGCTCGAAGGTGATAAGACCCTTTTTCCGCATCACATGCCGCACCGGAACCGCCTGACCGATAACCTTGACACAGGTGTAGGTATCATACGGGGTGGCGATGATGGAAACGCCGTTTTCCGAGGCCAGCTTTCGGATGGTGCGCGAAACCTTGGAGCCGAGGCCAATGACTATGCAGCCGGCGCTCATCTCAATGGCGCACAGCTGGCTTTCATAGCGATTGCCGAGAATAACCATATCATTTTTGCCGATGTAGTCCTCGAGCACATCCGGATTAGCCGCCGCAACGACCACACTGCCCTGCTCAAACCGCTGGTCAATATCGCCAACCTCGAGCGTGCCGTCAAGCACATCGACCAGATTCCGATAGCTGGTCTTGGCCTCCGCCAGCGCATTGGCGTCCTGATCCTCGATGTAGAAACGCGCAATATCGCCCAGCGTCAGCAGACCCTTCAGGCGGCGATCCTCATCAACAACGGCCAGCGTCTGAATATCATTTTCGTTCATGTAATCCCATGCACGGTGCAGCGACAGCTCCTCACTGATGCCCGGCACCTCGCGGTACTGCACATCGCTCAGGCGCGGCTCAAACGACTTGATGTAGCGCGGCGGCTCCACGCCGAAGCGTTCGAGCACAAATTTGGTCTCCGCATTGACGTGACCCGCGCGGCAGGCTATGTATTCTCCGCCGGTCAGCCTGCGCTTGAGGTGCGCGTAGCAGATTGCAGAGCAAATGGAATCCGTATCCGGATTGCGGTGTCCGATAACAAAAACTGGGTTCATGCACTGATGCTCCTTTATGTGATAAGGGATGGCTCCCCTTCGGAATCCGTTTGATGGAATGAAACCTTGTGGTTTGATTGTATCATTTAACCGGGGAAATCGCAAGGTATGGAAGAGGAATCCGACTCAAAACCATCTGCGGCCGCATTGCGTAGGCGATGGAGCTGACAGCACGGATTCCGCCGCTGCACCGAAAATCCTGCCGAAGTCCGCTTCTCCGTCTGCTCACCTACCTTTTGAAAAACCGAAAATCGCAGCAGTCACCGCCGCCGCAGAAAACGCAGACCGAACCCAAACCCGCTCCGTCTGCCGACCCATATGCACAGGCGCTGGAGCAGATGGACCTGCCTGCTCTGCAGCAGGTCAACAGTGATGTCATCGGCTGGATTGCCATTCCGGGCACCGAGATTTCCTATCCGCTGGTGCAGGGCACGGACAACGACTATTATCTGACACACACCTGGAACCAAAACAGCAGCGCAGTCGGCGCGATTTTCATGGACTGCCGCTGCTCTGCCGATTTCAGCGGCTTTAACACCATCGTGTACGGTCACCGGATGAACAACGGCTCGATGTTTGCCGCGCTGAAGCACTACAAAAAGCAGGATTTCCTGCAGGCACATCCGCAGGTATATGTGACCAATGCAAGCGGAACCCATGCGTACAGCATCTATGCGGCCTATGAGGCAGCGCTTGACGGAACCGCGTATTACAGTGCGTTTTCCGACGAAACGATCAAAAAAGCCTTCATTGACGAAGGCGTTTCCCTGTCGGTGATCCGCACCGGCGCAGTACCGGCCGTAAACGACCATATCCTCACGCTTTCCACCTGCACCGGCAACGGGCATGCAACCCGCTGGGTAGTGCAGGCGGTCATGGAATAAAAAAGCATCCCGCTTGCTGTGCTTCAGCAAGTGGGATGTTGTTATATGCCCTTATTCTTCCTCGTCCGCCAGCTTTGCCACGCGGACAAATTCATCCATTTCGCGTGTGCGCCATTTCTCCTTGTGGCTGAAAATCTGGCGGTAGAGCGAAATATAGCAGTCCTCGACCGACAAGCGGATCAGCCTTCCCTCTTTTACGCTGTTCTCGACCGCGTACCACGGCAGAAAGGATACACCGCGGTCAATCTCAAGCATGCGAATGAGCAGCGAGGTATCACCGCACTCGAGCGACGGCGTAAGGATGGTCCGCCGCGCGGCAAGACGGCGGTTGAGTACACGGCGATAATTATCCTGCTCGGTAAGGAAAAAAGGCTGCGTGAGCAGTTCCTCAATCGTCAGCTCTTTTCCGCCCAGCTCCTCGCGCAGCGATGCAGACGCCACAAATACGATCTCCTCGCGCTGCTCCATCAGCTTGTTCCAGTTGTTGCTGTACAGCGGCTCATCGAGCACATAGATCATGTCCAGCTCGCCGCGTTCCATGTGCTCGATCAAATCCTCCGGCTCACCGACCGTGATGCGGATAGACACTTTCGGATTGAATTTGCGGTACAGATGCAGCACTGTCGGCAGCTTGAGACATGCAAGCGACTCAATCGTGCCGATATGCAGCGAACCGTGCAGCTCTGCCGTGGATGTGACCGACATGCGCGCCTGATTGACCTGATTCATCACATCGCACGCATGGCTGAGAAAACGCTCGCCCGTGTCGGTCAGCGCGATACGCTTGCCCATGCGGTCGAACAGACGCGTGTCCAGTTCCTCCTCCAGCTGGCGTATCTGCACCGTTACCGCCGACTGTGAGTAGCCGAGGCTCTCTGCTGCGCGTGAAAAACTCTTAAACTGTGCTACCCGAATAAAGGTTGCAAGCTGCCGAAGCTCCATGAATTTCCCTCTCTCCCCTATATTATCAATATTTTGAATCGAAATGATAAAATATATGAATTTGACTTAACCCATTAAACAGAATATACTAAATCTGCAAAGAGGTCAAGAAAGAAATTGGAGGTTTACCACAGATTTTTTACTTATCCTTTTTACACAAAAACCGCGTCCTATTTTACAGCATTTTGCCTAAAATAAGCGGTTCTTTTTGTGTCCGGAGGCAGAAAATCTCGGCAGACTTCCACGGCAGCAGACCAAAGAGGGGCAAACAAACGGTCTGCGCCGCAAAGGGTAACACCGCATAACCGAACTGTGTGGTGCTGCCCGCCAAAAAAGGAGGAAAAAGAAATGGAAGAAAAGAAAAAATTCAAACTCGGATTACTGCCCAAGCTCATCATCGCCATCATTGTCGGCATCCTGTTCGGCCAGTTCCTGCCGGAAGGCTTCTGCCGCTTTGTGGTAACGCTCTCGTCGTTCTTCAGCCAGTTCCTGTCGTTTATCATCCCGCTGATGATCCTCGCGTATGTTACCATGGGCATTGCTAACCTCAAGAGCGGCGCAGGCAAGCTGCTGCTCATCACGGTTGCCATCGCCTACTGCTCGACCCTGATCGCAGGCTCGGCTTCGTTCTTTGTAGCCGACACCCTGTTCCCGCACTTCATGAGTGCGGACGCGCTCGACAAGATCGCTGCAACCGCAGGCAACTCGCTGGAGCCGTACTTCAGCCTGGAAATTCCGGCGCTGATGAACACGCTGTCCGCTGTTGTTACGGCGTTTGTGCTCGGTCTGTGCATGTCCAGCCTGCGCGGCAAGACCATTGGCGACACGCTGTACAACGGCGTTTCCGACTTCTCCGGCATCATTGACTGCGTACTGCACAAGGTCATCATTCCGCTGCTGCCGCTTTACATCTGCGGCACGTTCACCGATATGACCAAGTCCGGCAAGACCTTTGCCATCCTCGGTATTCTGTGGAAGGTATTCATCGTTGTTATCATCATGCACCTGATCTGCATCTGCATCCAGTTCGTAATTGCAGGTCTGGTCAGCCACAAGAACCCGTTCACGCTCATCCGCAACCAGATTCCGGGCTACGCAACCGCACTGGGCACCCAGTCCTCTGCGGCTACCATTCCGGTCAACCTGCAGTGCGCTGAGGCAGACGGCGTTTCCTCGGAAATCCGCAACTTTACGGTTCCGCTGTGCGCGAACATCCACATGGCAGGCTCGATGATCACCATCACAGCCTGCGCTACCGCAGTCTGCCTGATGAACCAGCTGCCGATCTCCATCGGCACGGTCATTCCCTTCATCATGACCCTCGGCATTGCCATGGTCGCTTCTCCCGGTGCGCCGGGCGGCTCCATTATGACCGCCCTGCCCTTCCTGTACATGATCTTCGGCACCGAGGCCGGCGACCCGAGCGGCCCGATCTGCGCCATCATGGTTGCACTGTACATCACGCAGGACTCGTTCGGCACCGCCTGCAACGTTTCCGGCGACAACGCCATCGGCGTGATCGTGGAGACCATCTACCGCCGGTTTATCTGCAAATCCTCCGCTCAGTAAGGAGAATCCCCTATGTCCTTTATCAGTGTTTTTGATGTGCTGGGACCGAATATGATCGGCCCCTCCAGCTCCCATACCGCCGGTGCGGCCGTTATCGCGTATCTGGCGCACAAGATGATCGCGCCGCCGCTTAAAAAGGTGGATTTCACCCTGTACGGCTCGTTCGCCAAGACCTACCACGGCCACGGCACCGACCGCGCCCTGCTCGGCGGCATCATGGGCTTTTCGACCGATGACACCCGCATCCGCAATTCGTTTTCGATTGCGACCGAGCGCGGTCTGTCCTACTCATTCACGCCGTGTGAGACCGAGACCGATGTTCATCCGAACACCGTGGACATCCGCATGGAGAACGCCGCCGGTCAGGTGATGACCATCCGCGGTGAGTCGCTCGGCGGCGGCAAATGCCGCATCGCGCGCATTAACGGCGTTGAGGTTGACTTTACCGGTGAATACAGCACGGTCATCGTCGTTCAGCAGGACAAGCCGGGCGTTGTGGCGCACATCACCAAGGTGCTCAGCGACAAGGGTGTAAACATTGCATTCATGCGCCTGTTCCGCGAGTCCAAGGGCAACACCGCCTACACCATCGTCGAGTCGGACGGTCATTTCCCCGAGGGCATTGAGGAACCGCTCAAAAACAATCCCAACGTCCACGACGTCATGATCATCGAACCGTAAGGAGGAGAGCAGATTATGGATTTCAAAAACGCATCCGAGCTGCTCGCGCTCTGTGCCCAGCAGCAGCTCCCTATCTCCGAGATCATGCGCCGCCGCGAGTGCCAGCTGGGCGAAACCACGCGTGATGAGGTCACGCACCGTATGAAGAGGGCGCTTGAAATCATGCGCTCATCCGCGCTGACACCGCTCAAAACGCCGGTCAAGTCCATGGGCGGCCTAATTGGCGGCGAGGCCAAAAAGCTGGCGCAGCACGCGGCCAAAGGCCGCTCCATCTGCGGGGACGTGCTGCACAAAGCAGCGCAGTACGCGATGGCAGTGCTTGAGGTAAATGCTTCCATGGGCCTGATTGTCGCAGCACCGACCGCAGGCAGCGCCGGTGTTCTGCCGGGCATGCTGTTTGCCCTGCAGGACCGCTACAACATCTCGGATGAACGGCTGATCGACACACTGTTCAACGCCGGTGCGATCGGCTACCTTGCCATGCGCAACGCAACCGTTGCAGGCGCGGTCGGCGGCTGTCAGGCTGAGGTCGGCATCGCATCCGCAATGGCGGCCAGCGCGGCTGTCGAGCTGATGGGCGGCAAGCCTGAGCAGTGTCTTGACGCGGCCTCCACCGTGCTGATGAACATGCTCGGTCTGGTCTGCGACCCGGTCGGCGGACTGGTCGAGTATCCGTGCCAGAACCGCAACGCGGCAGGTGTAGCCAACGCGCTCGTTGCCGCTGAGCTCTCGCTTGCGGGCATTCACCAGTTTATCCCGTTCGATGAAATGCTCGATACCATGTACGCGGTCGGCCGCCGCATCCCCATCGAGCTGCGCGAGACCGCCCTCGGCGGCTGCGCTGCCACACCGTCCGCATGTACGAAATGCGGACTGTGCTCTTAAATCAGATCATATCGATACTCTTTTTCGCAGGACATTCCCACCCCCTTGGGAATGTCCTTTTCGCTTTTCGCTTACAGAATAAGCTCTTATCATGAAAGCAGAACCGCCCAAATCGAACTATCCCTCCCGGGCAGTAACCGGGAGGGATAGTTGTATCATCTGATTGTTACTGATACTCCGCATTGAGGAACATGGACTTGATGGCGACAACCTCATCGTATTCCTCCTGCGAGACTGTGACATCCGCGTTCAGCGCCTTCAGGTCAGCCTTCACAACGTCGAGCGCCTGCGCGGCAGTCACTGCGCGGCCATCCATGACAGCACGCTGCATGCGGCGCAGCACAACCGGATGTGCATAGCGGGCCGGCAGCGGGAAATTCATATAATCCGCAAGGTAAGCCTGCATTTTCTCCTGTGCCTGCGCATCATTCTGCATGATGGAGGTACGGTTGTTGCGTGCTGTCGGCAGGACGCTGAAGCCTGCAAACGTGAAAATCGCGGCAAGACCGAACAGCGTAAAATAAATCGAGAACGAGCCGTGACGCACGAAAGAAACGATACCGTAAGCCAGCGCCGCAAATCCCAGCAGTGTGATCGCCATAGCGGCCCAGCGGTAGCTGCCGTTCGTACACTGAAAGTTCCGGCGGCGTTTTGCGGCTGCGCTCAGTCGTTCGGTCAGCTCAGGACGGCGCTCCAGATAGTCGATTGCGTTATCGAGTGCCTGCACGGTTTTTTTCGCCTGTGCGCTCATCGGCGGACGATTGCGCTCTTCTTCCTCCCGGCGGGCCTTCTCCTCGGCAATGCGCTGCTCTGCCGCCGCACTGACACACGGAATAGACGGGTGCTCAGCTCGGATAACGCTCAGAAACTCATCGACCTGCTGCTCATACCTGAAATTGCACACCTTCTGTCCGCCATCGAACTCCACGACCAGATAGGACAGCGTGGCGAAAATGCCCTTGCCGGAAAAGCCGCCCTTGCTCATCGCAACGCGCTTGTACACACGCGTTACCATGGAAAGCGGAACATAATACCGCCGGTCAACAAAAAAGCTGTTCAAATAGAGGGCATGCCTGCCGATGCCGCACGGACCGATTTTCCGACAGGTTTTTTTATCCTCGGCAAGCGACGCGTCATCAATGCGCCCCGCGCTGAGCGGATAAGGTTTCAACATTTTCCGTCACCCCGCAATTATCGTTATGGATGGCCGCAGCCGACCGCACAAAGGAACGGCCGGCTGCAGCAATGCTATTATATTCAAGCAGATTTCTTTGCGCTGCGCTTCTTGGTCGCACGAATGAACAGTGCGAGCAGCAGTGCCGCGAATACAATACCGATCGGGTACGCCACTGCGGTATTGTAAATTACCGTGCCGTCCGCTGTCTTGCTGTTCAGCAGGCTGCCGAGGCACTCCGGCGCGAGGATGAAATAGGTGCAGGAAACTGCACTCATGAACGTAGCCGGAACAGCTGCCATCCAGAAGTTCTTCTTTTCGGTGAACAGGTACATAGCCGCTGCCCACAGAACGATCATAGCGAGCGTCTGGTTGGTCCAGCTGAAGTAACGCCAGATAACCGTGTAGTCGATCAGACCGGTCGCATTGCCGATGCCGAGGATAGCGCCGATACCCAGTACCGGGATACACAGCTTCAGGCGGTTTGCGTACGAACCCTGATCCATGTGGAACCAGTCGGACAGCGTCAGACGAGCGGAACGGAATGCGGTATCACCGGAAGTGATCGGGCAGACAACAACGCCGATCATGGCCAGAGCAATACCAACGCCGCCCATAGTCTTGGAGCATACATCGTAGATCGCTGCGGACTGACCGCCTGCCAGCGCTTCCGCCAGACCGGTGTTGAGACCGCCGGTGACCTCATACAGAGCACAGCCGGCTGCCGCCCAGATCAGTGCGATAATGCCTTCGGCTACCATTGCGCCGTAGAATACGAAGTGACCCTGCTTCTCGTTCTTCATGCAGCGAGCCATCAGCGGCGACTGCGTGGAATGGAAGCCGGAAATTGCACCGCATGCAACCGTGATGAACATGAAGCTCCAAACCGGCGTGCCGGACGGATGCATATTGTACAGGTGAGACCAAATCTCCGGAATGGTGTAATTCGGATTGGTGAAGATACCGATGATAACGCCGACCGCCATGATGATCAGGCACATGCCGAACAGCGGGTATACCTTGCCGATGATCTTATCAATCGAAATAAAGGTTGCAATAAAGTAGTAAACCAGGATGACGATCAGCCAGAACAGCGTGGTCGAAAGCATACCAGACATACCGTTGTTCTTGCACAGCGTAACGATCAGACCTGCCGGACCGACTGCAAATACCGTACCGACCATGATCAGCAGTACGACCGAGAACACACGCATGATATTCTGCATGGTGTGACCGAGGTACTTGCCGGTAACCTCTGCGATGGAAGCACCGTCATTTCGCTCACTGATCATGCCGGAGAAGTAATCGTGTACGCCGCCGGCAAAAATGGTGCCGAATGTGATCCACAGGAATACAACCGGGCCCCAGAGGGCGCCCTGCAGGGCACCGAAGATCGGGCCAAGGCCGGCGATGTTCAGCAGTTGTACCAGAAACAGCTTCCACTGCGGCATGACAACGTAGTCAACGCCATCGTTAATGCGAACTGCCGGCGTTTCACGGTCATCCGGGCCAAAGGTTTTGTCTACAATTTTACCATAAGTAAGATAGCCGGTGATCAATAATAATAAGCATACGATAAAGCTGATCATATTATCTCCTCCTCTATACCGGCTGCGAAAGCATGACTTTCGCATAAAAATTACCGAAAAGCCTACTTTTTTCATTTCTCTTTTCCCTTTTCGGCAATCTCTATTATGAACCTATGATATAAAAACCACAAGGGCAATATGTTATAATTTTAACAAGAAAAATTTGTTGAAATTTGTCTCCTTTAGAAAAAACTATCAGTGCAATAAAATCCCCCGGCCAATGGCCGGGGGATTCGTTCGCCCTTACAGGAAAGTATTTACTTTTCCAGTTCGGTCCAGTCACGAGTTTCGCGCAGCTTGCTCCACTTCTCGTGCTTGTTTTCCTTGAGGTCGTAATAGTGGCTGTTCGTAGCCTCCTGTACGGCCAGGTAATACCATGCGGAAGTATCGGAGTTGTCGCTCCACTTGATCATGTCGTTGTGCAGGTCCTCTGCGGTCTCCGGAAGGCGCTTGAGGACGCGGTTTACGAGCGTCATCGCCTCGGCACGGGTGATCTTGTTATTCGGACGGAAGGTGCCGTCGGTATAACCGTTGATCCAGCCGTTGTTGGCAGCGGCGCTGATCTCGTCCTTTGCCCAGTGGGATGCAATGTCGCTGAAGTCAACAGCAGTCGTGTCGGCCTTGTCGTCAAAACGAGCTGCGATCGCAGCGAACTCCGCACGGGTGATCGGCGCATTCGGATTGAACTTGCCGTGGCTGTCGCCCTTTACAATACCCATAGCGCTCAGCGTAGAAACAGCGTGGTTATACCATGCGCCGGCTGCTACGTCGGAGTAGCTGTTGGACTTCGTAGAGTTTGCATTGCGGGTCTCGTCGGTCAGCAGACGGAAGAAGATGGTTGCTACCTCAGCACGGGTAATGCCGTTCTGCGGACGAACGGTGCTGTCCGGATAGCCTACAATATAAGCATAGTGGTCATCGCCGTTCAGACCGGTCGGTACATCATCCGGAATGGTAACGGTGGGCTTGTGGCTGCCGCCACCGGAGGAGGATTTTTTCGCATAGGTATAGGTGAATACGGTGTCCTTCTCAACCTTTGCATTGCCGACAGGGGTCGTATCCCAGGAACCAGCACGGTAGCCGGAGTTCGGCTTGTCGCCTACGGCCGGGATAGAGGTGATTGGAACCACAACGTACTCGAGCGTTTCGCCGGTTTGATAGTGCTTGAACGGAACATAAACAACGATGTCAGTGTTGCCGCCGTTGTTCCACTCGCCGTTTACAACCTTGAATGCAAGACGGTACTCCCACGCGTCCGGGGTGCCGTTGCCGGTCTTGTCCGGCTCCTCACCGCCCTTGACGTCAAGGTAGTAGTACAGGTCGATGGTAACGTCCTTGGTCAGCTTTTCAAGGTTATCGGTAACCTTGGTCAGACCCGGAACGTAAACGTAGTTCTGATTTTCAAAGGTCTCCTGCTTATTTGCGGTGTAGAGATCCTTGATATCAGTGTTCTCAACAGCGGACTTGGCCCCGCCCTTATCTACCTTAACCTCAACGTCCTTCTCGTTGTAGAAGTGCTTGTTGATGGTGTAATGGTACTTAGTCGGGTCAGGAATCTTCTCGTAGGTGTAGATGAATACGGTGTCGTTTGCAACCGTGGCACCAACAACAGGGGTCGTATCCCATTTGCCTTCGCGGTAACCAGCAGCCGGCTTTTCGCCAGCAGTCGGAATACCGTCCGGAATAACGACATTTCCGATTGCGTTGCCGTCTGCGTTCTTGAACGGAACGTAAACGATAACGTCAGCGTTAGTGTCGTCGTTCCAGTTGCCGTTTACAACCTTGAAGGTCAGACGGTATTCCCAGCTGTCCGGAATTTCGTTGCCATTGGTATCGGGATCGTAGAACAGCTTGAGAGTCAGCGCCAGAACAGTGCTATCTTCGGTTTTAACCACAGTGCCGCTTGCAAGATAGCCTTCTGCATGCGGATTCAGTACATAGCCGTCGTAGTTCTTCGGCGTTGCAGTGATTTCCGTACCTGCTACTACGGAATCGCCTTCGGTTTCCTGCAGGACATATTCCTTGGTATCCGGATTGTACTTGTAGTGCTCGATGACGTACGCGTACTTCGGTACAGGAGCGTAGGTGTAGGTGAAGGTAGTGTCACCAGTGATTCCCATGTCAACCTTCGGCTCAACATCCCAGCTGCCAGCCTGATAGCCGTCATCCGGAGTTTTGCCTGCCTGTGCGATATTAGATGCAGTCAGTTTCGGCTCAACCTTTGCACCAGTTGCCATGTCAATCGTGGAAACGTAGAAGATAATATCCTTAGCATCCTTCGTGTGGCTGTCCCACTTACCGTGTTCAACCTTTTCCGTTACCTTGTACTGGTAGCGGTCAGGGATGCCGTCACCCTTGTTTTCGGGGGTCTTGGAATCACCCTTGGTATCGGGGTCGTAGAACAGCTTGAGCGTCAGCTTCGGAACAGTGCCATCTGCATTTTTAGTCACAGTACCGCTTGCAAGGTAACCTGCTGCATGCGGATTCAACACATAACCAGTGTAACTCTTCGACTTGGCAGTAATGGTCTCATTCAATGCTGCAGTATCAGTTTCGGTATCAGCTTCGACAATTTCATATTCCTCAGTCGTCGGATTGTACTTGTAATGCTCGATGTCGTACGGATACTGCTTCGGACTCCACTTTGCATACAGATCCAGCTCGGTTTTCAGCAGATACGAAGTACCAACCTCATACTTGACTTCCTTTTCTACTCCATGATCGTCGACCTTAGCATACCAACCATCAAATTCGTAGTCTGGCGGACACATATTAAGCTTAGCATCCTCATTACTAAGAATGGTGTATTCGTCACCGCTCATGATAGTAGCAGGATCTGCTACGTCTTTTTCTTCGATGTCGATTCCATTTTCCCCATAATTGGAATGATAGGTAACGTCGATCTGCACACCCTTGACATAGCCGTCAACGTGATAGCCGTCAGGCTGCTTCTTAATGGTATACCATACGATGTCGATAGTATCCACATCAAACTTATCACCAAGGATAGATTGGATATCCGTAGTGTTGGTTCTCTTATCGTAGCTACCATTTTTCCAGTTAGATGCGGTGAAATAACCCAGATCAGATGGAACCTTCAGATACTTCGCCACGTCGACACCTGTGGGTACGGTATAGCCGTTATAGGCATCATTCCAGCTGTGCTTCCGATCAGCAATGTTAAAGCCAGCTGGTGTAAGACTGCCGCCCTGATAACCGGTCGAAGTGCTGGAACCCCAGACACCGCCATCAGATCCGCCCTCATCCGTAGTATTCGGCAGATAGTTTTCCGAACCCAGACTTGCGCCGCTCGTAGGCGTTTTCTTCAGTTTTGGTACAATGATAAAGTACTTAACCTGCCGCGACGCATAAGTTGCGAAATCACTTTCGCTGCTCGTCGTTGCAATTTCATTTGCCGGAGAATTGCTTACTGCATCATTATTCTGAGAATCATTTTCATTGGAACTGCTATTATTGCCAGTCTCCTCGATGTCCGTACCGCCGGATGGTGCCTGTGCAGGATCCTGAGCCTCAGGCTGTCCTTGGGTCCCAGCATCGGGAGTTTGAATGGTGTCTTCTGCGGGAGTACTGTCAACAACCGGCATCTGGTCTTCCGGTGCCGGAAGGGTGGTGATGCCTTCATCGTCGGCCAGCGCCCAGGTCGGGCACATGGTCAGCGCCATGATAGTCGCAAGTGCTCCTGCGAGCAGACGTTTACGCATATTCTTTTTTAACATAGGAATACCTCCTTGGTCAGCGTGCATGCTGATCGAGAGGGATTGCAAATGTATTTCTGGCAACCGGCTGCCATGCGGAAAAGTCTTCCGTTTAGGCCCCTGGCTTTGCGAGACCGGCTTTCACCGATGGTGCCTTTGTCTGTACAACTTGCTCCTCAACGAGCCGCACAGATCATGTGTTTGTGGGTTTGCGATAATCTCAGAATACAGTGCAGTTTCAACCTCCAAATAAAATACCCCCTTTACAGCGCGCATAGCTCTGCAAGGGGATAACAAAGTACCTTTGGCAACCGGCTGCCATGCGGAGAAAAAACTCCGTTTAGGCCCATCTGGCTTTGCGACACCGGTTTTCACCGGCTGTGCCTTTGTCTGCACCTGTATCCCTTTACGGAAGTCATGCACAGAATTTTACGATCTTTTCTGTCGGCAGACACGCCGGACTGCATACACAGTCCTTTGCCTGCGCAGGGCAGAAATCCTCCGGATCCTCTTCTTCAGTATACCATAAATACCCGCGAATAACAAGCAAATACTGTAAAAAGCGAAGAGGGATTCCAATCCGGAATCGTTTTTTTATGCAATAAATCGCCGCTGATCGGAGATAAACATATCCAATCAGGACCATTTGCATACAAAGTAAAACGGAAACGTGTTAAGCCGCAGCTACTGCAAGTGCATCGCTGGTGTTGGTGTAGGTCAGCGGAGATACACAGTCATGCAGGGTTTTTGCGTTCTTCACGCTGCGGGTAACCGCGTAGGTCAGGTCGATCTGATACCACTTGCCGTTCAGGTTTACCTTGTTCCAAGCGTGGTAGCTGGAGCCGGCGTAGCCCTTGGTCAGTGCGCACGGGATGCCCTGGCTGCGGCACATTGCTGCAAACAGCGAGGAAAAATCGTAGCAGATACCGGTGGTACCCTTCAGGGTAGCGGCGGTATCCGGGATGTACTTGGTGATCTTGCCGCTGGTGATCTCATTCGCCAGCTTGTTATCATATGTATAACGGCTTGCCATGTAGTTGTAGATGGCGATAACCTTAGCCTCATCGGTCTTGGCGTTCTTGCAGAGCTCAACAGCCTTAGCGGATACCGTGTCGCCCTTGGAGAACTGAACCTCGGAAGTGAAGACCAGATACGGGGCGTAGCTGTCCTTAACGGTTACATTCATGGACTTGGACTCGACCTGCTGATAGGACGTACCGGAAACGTTGCGGTACAGCGTTACGGTGTACTTGCCGTTGCCCTTATCGAGAGAGAAGGAAGCATCCTTGCCGCTCGGGCAATCGTAGAACACGGTCTTGCCGCCGTTGTACTGAATACCAACCTTGAGCCTTGCACTCGAGGAGTAGTTTACGGTAACATAACCGTGGGTGGAATTGCTCATATCCACAACATCATTTACTGCTACTGCGGTAATGCCCATCGAGAGGGCAGCTGCTGCAAAAACTGCGCATACAATACGAAAAAGCCGCTTCATATCCGGCGATCTCCTTTCGGTAACTGGCTGCCAGCCCTCTCGATGAGGGGTAAGGCCCTATAGCTTTGCGTCGCCACCTTTCGGTGGGTTTGCTATTATCGTTTGAGATGCGGTCAAAGCGACTGCATCATCTTCTTTTATCCTCACTATAGCGCATCTATCGTGTTTTGTCAACAGGGTTTTACAAAAAAGAAGAAATTATGACATATTTCCGCAGTTTTACCGAAAATATGACATTTTTCCCGATTTCCCCGCTCTTATTGCAGCGGTTTGTCCGGGAATGCAGCTCGCTCCAAAGCGTGAGATGGCGGCAAAAAATCGGTAAACAGACGGCGGCAGGGGTATTCCCCTGCCGCTGCCGTTTTTATCAGTTGATTTGCTTATTTGCTGCCGTACAGTCTGTACAGGAACGTGACGATCTGTGCTCTCGTGCAGTTGTTATGCGGACCGAACAGACCGTTTCCGATGCCGCCGGTGATG
>PPYF01188235.1_pt1 | contig 27418 bp, 26 predicted proteins | sample 1559871 | NCBI WGS metagenome assembly PPYF01 (sample SAMN08240021, study PRJNA423297) | Human gut metagenome, whole genome shotgun sequencing project. | reverse complement strand
ACCCTCGATACGTTGCCGTATACACACTTTCCAGGCGTGCTCCTTCAGCCTCTCGGACACCTCACCAAATTTTGTGCCGCTGTGATTGCGTTTCGCTATCAGCACCGGACGGGGCGAGAATATAGAGGTTTCAGGTAAAACGGTCAAGCTAATTCCTTCAAAAACGTTTCTTTTGGTTGTTTTATCCACAAAAAAAGCCATCATCTACGTTTATCATCCAATTTAAAAACAATGGCTTAATAAACAAATTATTATACGCAACATTCATAAATTTGATTTACATCTACCCTAGGGGCAGATCGGCGGAGTATGGTTACTGCTAGGAGCAGTGGTTGAAAGACTATCCGGACCACTAATTGTTGTCATCACAAATGGATGGTACTTAATTTCATGCCTAATCAGATAAAAAGCCCTAATGGGTCACGACTACGTCCGTTTAGTGCCATGGCCGAAGCCTGCATTAAACTTCCTTATACTAAAGCCCGTTTCTCACGGGATCTTATCGCTGGGATCACGGTGGGCATTATTGCCATTCCGCTGTCAATGGCGCTGGCCATTGCCAGTGGTGTTCCCCCGCAGCAAGGTTTGTACACCGCTATTATTGCTGGTTTGGTGATCTCGTTAACGGGCGGCTCACGCTACAGCATTTCCGGCCCCACCGCCGCATTTGTGGTGATTTTGTTCCCGGTCGCGCAAAAGTTTGGCTTGGGTGGCCTATTGATGGCCACGCTAATTTCGGGGATTTTCCTGTTATTAATGGGGCTTGGACGTTTGGGGCGCTTGATTGAATACATCCCCCTGCCCGTTACCTTAGGATTTACCTCCGGTATTGCGATTTCTATTGCGACACTGCAAATTCGCGACTTTTTCGGCCTCAGCATCACGCATTTGCCAGAAAGCTATCTGGCAAAAATTCAGGTGCTGGCACACGCCATGCCAACACTCAATCCGGGCGATACACTGGTTGGGGTCGCGACGCTCGCCACGTTGTTACTGTGGCCGCGTTTACGCCTGCCTATCCCGGGTCACCTGCCCGCCGTGCTGGTTGGGGTGGCCGCCTCATTTTTGATGATCCACCTCGGTTACCCGATTGCGACGATCGGCAGTAGCTTTAGCTACCATTTGGCTGATGGCACTGTCGGCCAAGGTATTCCGCAAATCCTGCCGCAGTTTATGTTGCCGTGGCAGTTACCGGGTCCAGATGGTAATCCGGTGCACTGGAACTGGCACACCTTGAGCGCCATTGTGTCGGTGGCATTTTCTATGGCGATGCTGGGAGCGATTGAGTCACTGCTGTGCGCCGTCGTGCTCGATGGCATGACCGGCACCAAACACCACTCAAACAATGAGCTGATCGGCCAAGGCATTGGTAACCTGCTCGCGCCGTTCTTCGGTGGGATCACCGCCACCGCCGCGATTGCCCGTTCTGCAGCCAACGTGCGCGCGGGTGCCACTTCACCAGTGTCTGGGATCGTGCATGCATTAGTCGTGCTGCTCGCTCTACTGGTACTTGCTCCGTGGCTCTCTTACCTGCCATTGGCCGCCATGGCCGCATTGTTGCTGATGGTGGCGTGGAACATGAGTGAGATCCACAAGGTGATTCACCTGATCCGCCGAGCTCCACGCGGTGATATTACCGTGATGCTGGTCTGTACCAGCTTAACGGTGCTGTTTGACATGGTAATCGCGATTACAGTCGGGATCGTGCTGGCGTCACTGCTGTTTATGCGCAATATCGCCAAGATGACACGGGTATCGCCGGTTGTCGTAGCCGAGCCGTTACAAGACAGTACCGCGGTGTTTCGGATCAACGGGCCGCTGTTTTTTGCTGCGGCAGAGCGCGTATTTAGCGAACTGACCGAACAGGCAGAGGGAAAACAAACCCTGATCCTGCAGTGGGACGCCGTATCGGTACTGGATGCGGGGGGCTTAAACGCACTGATGCACTTTATTGAACATATCCAGCCGGAGCAGCGCCTGATTATCACCGATGTGCCATTCCAACCGCTGAAAACGTTGGCGCGCGCACGGGTGAAACCCGAGCCTGGAAAACTGGAATTTATGCCATCGCTGGAAATTGCATTGCAAGAGCTACGCGCCGAACAAGACTCGCACAGTCTGTAATCGCGTTCAGTACGTGCAGCTTAGCGAGTCAGTGTAAACGTCTCAGCGCCAGCAAGCTTGGCAATAAGTGAATCAGTAATAAATGAATCGAAAATCAGTGAGTCGGTAAAAACTAAAACAGCCCGCAGCGAATGATCGTCTGCGGGCTGTTTTTATAGCAAGTGATCGCTTTACGGTATTCTTTCTACCGAGACTGCAACGAGGCCGCAAACTCCAGCATGCGGTTGAGTGGGATCAACGCCTGGCGACGCACGTCTTCATCCACTTCAATCTCATGGGCCGCTGAGCCTTCTGTCAGCGCCGAATAAATCGCTTCGAGACCATTCATTGCCATCCACGGGCAATGCGCGCAGCTGCGACAAGTCGCGCCTTCACCGGCGGTTGGAGCTTCGAACATCTCTTTATCTGGGCAGGCTTGCTGCATCTTGTAGAAAATGCCGCGATCAGTCGCCACAATCAGCTTTTGCTGCGGTAACTCGCGTGCGGCTTTGATCAGCTGGCTAGTGGATCCGACAGCGTCTGCCAATGCCACCACCGACTCAGGCGATTCTGGATGCACCAAAATAGCAGCATCAGGGTGCAACGCTTTCATCTGCTGCAGGGCTTGTGCCTTGAACTCATCATGCACAATGCACTCACCTTGCCAGCAGAGTACGTCCGCACCCGTTTTTTGCTGCACATAACGCCCCAGATGGCGATCTGGCGCCCAGATGATTTTCTCGCCCTGCGCATCCAAATGGTCGATCAGTTCTACCGCAATACTGGATGTCACCACCCAATCAGCGCGCGCTTTTACCGCCGCCGAGGTATTGGCGTACACCACTACGGTGCGCTCCGGATGAGCATCACAAAATGCCGAGAACTCGGCTTCCGGGCAGCCCAGATCCAGCGAACATTCCGCGTCCAGCGTCGGCATCAACACGCGCTTTTCTGGATTAAGGATCTTGGCGGTTTCCCCCATGAAACGCACCCCCGCCACCAGCAAGGTTGAAGCAGGATGATTATTGCCAAAACGCGCCATTTCCAGCGAATCAGCAATACAGCCACCGGTTTCTTCAGCCAGTGCCTGAATTTCAGGGTCGGTATAGTAGTGAGCCACCAGCACCGCATCTTTTTCCGCCAGCAGGCGAATAATTTCTCGGCGATAGAAGGCTTTTTGGTCATCCGTCAGAACCCGAGGTTTGGGCGGAAACGGATACACGGACAAACTCGGATCAAAAATCTGGCTCATGGCTTCCCTACTCTGCGTAAACGTTAGCGGGCGGAGTATAGCGCGAATGTATGCACTATGTCCGCCCGCAATAACATCACGATAACCGACTTTTATGGGCCGGTTATATCAATCCACTGACTACATCCCAGCCCAGAGTAATATGGCCAATAGCTGCGGTGAAATAATCCGCATAAACATCACCAGTGGGTACACCGTGGCGTACGACAGCGCACTCGCCCCACAAGTCGGATGCATCGCATTGGCAAACGCCAACGCCGGAGGGTCAGTCATGGAGCCAGCCATCATCCCGCACAGGCTCAGGTAGTTCATCTTGCCCACTTTACGGGCCAGAAAACCGACAATCACCAACGGAATAAAGGTGATCAGCATGCCGTATAGCATCCATGAAGGGCCATCGCCGTGGATCAAGGTATCGAAGAAATCCCCACCGGATTTCAGCCCTACCACCGCCAAGAACAGCACTATCCCGATTTCACGCAGTGCCAAGTTGGCACTCGGTGGCATAAACCAGTACAGCTTACCGATGCTGCCAATCCGCGCCAAAATCAGCGCCACCACCAACGGGCCGCCAGCCAGACCTAATTTCAACGCCGCAGGGAAGCCGGGAATATAAAACGGAATCGAGCCTAACAACACGCCCAACCCGACCCCGATAAACACCGGCAGCATCTGCACTTGTTGCAGCTTTTGATGCGCGTTACCGACAATACTGGTCACTGCATCAATGGCATCCGGACGCCCGACCAGATTCAGGATGTCACCAAATTGCAACGTACTGTGTTCGGTCGGCAACAACTCAACGCCAGCACGGTTCAGACGCGATACCACGACATCGTATTTCTCTTTCAAATCGAGATCGCGCAGCTTCTTACCTAACACAATTTCGTTGGTCACCACCACCCGCGCCACTTGCAAATCAGTACCACGGGTCGACAGCGAGGTATCCACCTCTTCGCCCACCACCAGGCGCACACTGTTGAGCGCAGCCCGCTCACCCACCAAGTGCAGTAAGTCGCCCATTTGCACGGCAGTGGTTGGTTTTGGTACTAAGAGTTGATCGCCACGCTTAAGGCGTGAACAAACCACAGTTTCGGAGTCCAGACTTGGAATATCACGCAGCATCAGCCCATTAAGATTGCCGTTACGCACCGCCACGTTCATGGTGGACAAGCTTTCGTGCACCATGTTGGTCTGATTTTCAAAATCCTGTGCTTCTTTTTCGATATTGATACGAAAGAAGACGCGCACCAGCCACATGGTCAGCAAAATACCGCAGATCCCGAACGGATAGGCAATCGCATAGCCCATCCCCATCATGGTTGTGACATTCGGCGCCGCACCAAGCTCTGATAGGATTTGTTGCCCCGCCCCCAAGGATGGCGTGTTGGTCACTGCACCGGAGAAAATACCCAAAATAACCGGCAGCGGGATATTAAAGATTTTGTGCAACAACGCGGTGACCACGCACCCAAGCAGCACCAGCAGCATGGCAAATGCGTTGAGTTTTAAACCGGATGTGCGCAATGAGGAGAAAAAGCCCGGCCCCACCTGAATACCGATGGTATACACGAACAAGATCAACCCAAACTCCTGAATAAAATGCAGAGTATGTGGATCCAGTTCAATGTTGTATAACCCGACAAAGTGGCCAACGAAAATGCCACCAAACAATACGCCGCCAATGCCTAGCCCGACACCATAAATGCGCCAGTTCCCCATCCACAGTCCGAGCACCGCAACCAGCGACAGCAGACTGGTTGTAAGTGCGATATCACTCATGGTCAATTCCTTCTGTTCATGATCACGGTTATGTTCCGATAAAACCGCACAAGCTGAAACAATTCAGCTTTGGTTCTATATTGCTTCTTATTGTGTGCTGAATACAAGCGCATAGCTGTCGAACAGCGCACAATTTTGCATCAATGATTGACAGCAGAAGCCTGAACTGCAAAGAAAAATTCCGCGAGGATAAAATCGTGAGTTCAACCCGAGAGGGTTAGCTCAAGATAGCCTGTGGGCAGAGCGAATAACAAAAATCTACGCGCCAAAACCATGCTCAGTGGAGACTGACACGGGGGACTCGTGCCCGATGAATTCGTACTCGATAAAAGCTAACTCGGCGAACACTAAGAAAAAGGCCGCCAATTGGCAGCCTTTTTTCACTGAGCTTCAAGTGGGAAGGATATCATCACGCTTATTGTTTCAGCGCCGCGGCGCTATACACCGTTGGTTTACCTTGCGTCAGTGCAATTTCTACGCGCCGGTTTTCCTTACGATGCTGATCCGTGTCATTAGGCACTAAAGGCTGGGTATCGGCCACGCCTTGCACTACAATCCGGTTCGGGCTCATGCCCTTTTCATCCAGCATCCCTAATGCCACTGATGCCGCACGCTGGGCTGACAAATCCCAGTTGGAACGGAACAGCTCACTGGGTGGTGGCGTACTGTCAGTATGGCCGGTGACTTTGATCTGCCCCGGCACATCTTTAAGTATCGAGGCAATTTTCAGCACCAAAGGTTCAAACTTAGGCTGCAAATAGGCTGATTCAGCAGCGAACGATGCACTTTCATTCAGTCGAATGATCACCTGCTGCCCGAGGGACTCAATCTGCATCGAGCCATCTTTGATCTGCTGCTGGAACTCGGTTTGCAAGTTTTTCACCAACTGCTGATGCTCAATTTCGGTTAGCTGCCCGCGCTGATCTTGATTACGACCATCTTCCGCTTCCGATGAGGTCGGCATCGGGATCACATCAGATGCCGCATCTTGCTCACTTTCCAAGACTTTTGATGAAGCCAATGAGCGAGGCAAACTTTCAATCACCGACGGCGCAGCCTGAGCCAGCTCTTTGGTGCCCACAGCGTGATCAATGATGCCAGTACCGCCATCTAACACTGGCGAACCTCTAGGCTTCGCGATAAACCCGATTTGTCCGAAGGAATCAATCAACCCTTGAATCATCGCTCGCGTAGTGGTTTCTTTGGTCATGGCAAAGGCATACAACACTACAAACAGAGCAAACAACAGTGTCATGTAATCCGCATAGGAGACCAACCAGCGTTCGTGGTTTTCGTGTCCCCCATCCCCGCGGCGTTTTCTTCTGGCTCTAGCCATAGACGTTCTCTTCTCTATTTTCCGCTAAATTTCTTTTTTAGCCGACTAACGGTTTAGCAATGTCAATCCGCGGTTCAAATAACCGCTAGATCACTGTAACTCTTCGGTATACACATCCAAACGCTGACGAATTTGATGCGGGCTATGACCTTCGGCGATGGAATACAGCGCATCCACGCTCATGATTTTGAAGTTATACAGGTCATGGGCAAACGCTTTATAACGGTTGGCAAATGGCAGCAACAATACGTTGGCAAAGGCCACACCGTAAATGGTAGCCACGAACGCAACCGCGATCCCCTGACCCAGCTCGTCTGGCCGATCCAACAGCCCCATGGCGTGAATCAGACCCAATACTGCACCCAGAATACCCATGGTTGGGCTATAACCGCCCATGGATTCGTACAGCTTGGCGGTCTGCTCAATGTCATATTGCTCTTTTTCGATTTCGGCTTCTAAGAGATCATAGAGCGCGTCTTTATCGACACCGTCCACCAGCATTTGCACGCCTTTGGCAGTGAAAGGATCGGGGATCTCTTCAATCATCGCATCCAGAGCCAAAAAGCCTTCTTTGCGCGCCACACTGGCCAGCTTCTCCAGCATTTCAGCTTGGGAGAAAAAATCCATTCGCAGCGGGATCACCAACCAACGAAAACGCTTGAGGCTGCGCCACATGACATTGAATGGAAACTGCACCATCGCCGCACCGATAGTACCCCCGACGACGATCAAAAATGCCGGACCGTTCAGCAATGCCGACGGATGACCGCCTTCAATTAAGTTCGCCCCCAAAATACAAATCAGGGCAACAAAAAAACCAATGAAACTCACATCAAACCTCTGTGCTCGTCGTCAATAATCAGGCTGTTGGCGGCACAGAACGCAGGATCCCACATTGCGATCACCCTGTCCCCATACCGATTCGTACGATAAATTTGTACTCTCTTCTTTTGATATCGCAGTTTTACGCGAAAACTTGAGCACAAAAGCGGTAACAGTCGGTAAACAGCGAGCCAGAGCGCTTTTTTCTGCTGCAATGCAACCAGACAGGACTACCTTTTACGGGCAGTTATCTTTACTATGACCCGTTATATTGCAGTTGTTTTCAGGCAGGTACAGAAGAACACCATGAGCAGTCAGGCACAGGATACTTATTACTTTTACGATTTTGAGACCTGGGGAACCCATCCGGCGCTCGACCGACCGGCACAGTTTGCCGGTATCCGTACCGACAGTGACTTCAATATCATCGGCGAACCGCTGGTGATTTATTGCAAACCCACCGATGATTACTTGCCCCATCCAGAAGCGGTGATGATCACGGGGATCACCCCGCAAATGGCTCTGGCGCGGGGAGTCAGTGAAGCTGAATTCGCTACGCTGATTCACGAGCAATTTAGTCAACCGCACACCTGCACGGTGGGCTATAACAATATCCGTTTTGATGATGAGGTAACGCGTAATATTTTTTACCGCAACTTCATCGATCCGTATGCTTACAGCTGGCAAAACAACAATTCTCGCTGGGATCTGCTGGATGTGGTGCGCGCCTGTTACGCGCTGCGCCCTGAAGGGATCGCGTGGCCAGAAGGTGACGATGGTCTACCGAGCTTTAAGCTGGAAAAATTGACCAAAGCCAACGGCATTGAACACACACAAGCGCACGATGCGATGTCTGACGTGCATGCCACCATCGCGATGGCGCGTTTGCTGCGCCAAGCGCAACCGAAATTATTCGATTACTTCCTGACCCATCGCCACAAGCGAAAAGTATCGGGCTTGCTGGATCTGGTGAATATGGCGCCGCTGGTGCATGTGTCCGGCATGTTTGGAAGTGCGCGCGGCAACACCAGCTGGATTGTGCCGCTGGCTTGGCATCCAACCAATCAAAATGCCGTGATTGTTTGCGATCTGGCCGGTGATATCACCCCGCTACTGACCGCCGATGCCGATACCTTGCGCGAAAAGCTCTATACCGCCACGGCTGATTTAGCGCCGGGAGAAAGCCGCATCCCACTCAAACTGGTGCACATCAACAAGTGCCCTATTTTGGCCCCCGCCAAAACCTTGCTGCCAGAAAATGCCGAGCGACTGGGCATTGATCGCGCCGCCTGTCTGCAAAACTTACAGCGCCTCAAAGACGCGCCAGATTTGCGCGATAAAGTCGTCGCCATCTTCGCTCAAGAGCGTGACTACCCCGCACAAAGCGATGTGGATGCGCGCCTGTACGACGGCTTTTTCTCGGATGCTGATAAGGCCGCGATGCAAATTATCCGCAGCAGTGCGCCTGAAGCGCTTGGCACACTGGATTTGCAATACACTGATGATCGCATCGCTCCCCTGCTGTTTCGTTACCGCGCGCGTAACTTCCCGCAAACTCTGACTCGGGAAGAACAACGTGAATGGCAACAACACCGCCAGCAGGTGCTGACCGAACAAGCGCCGCGCTTTACGCGCAGCTTGGAAGATCTGGCTAATCTGTATGACGATAACGCAGAAAAGTTGGCATTGCTCAAAGCGTTGTACGATTACGGCTGTCGTCTGGTGTCTTAACTGTTAAGATTGCTGGTGTAATGAGCAAAAGCGACATTTTGTAGTGCGATGCTCATTACACCCGTAACAAGTAACACAGCAGGAACCCTTCCGATTACTGCTCTACGAACTCCATTAATAACAATAAACTGATAAAAGGTGTGGCCCGTAAAGAGTGCCACGATAACTATGCCACAACTATTCTCTGGGCCGGTTCTTGCTGCGCTGGCCTTCGTACTCTGGGGCATCACGCCTCTCTTCTACCGTTTAATCCCCGGTGCCGATGCCATTGAGCTGCTGGCGCAACGTCTGGTTTGGTCTTTACCGCTACTGCTGTTAGCGCGTTTACTGATCAAAAATCGCACCTCGTTCCGTGAAGTCTGGCAGGATAAAAAATCCCTGTTCGGCTGTCTGTTGGGCGGGATCGTGATGTGTGTTTCCTGGACCGCCTTCACCTACGCCATTACCCACGATCAGGTTTTGGCCGCCAGCTTAGGCTACTTTATCAATCCCCTATGCTCGATTGCGCTTGGCGTGATTTTCTTGAGCGATAAGCTGAGTCGGTTCCAACAATTGGCGGTCGTTCTGGCGATTGTCGGTGTGGGCTACCAAGTGTGGCATTACGGTGAACTGCCGTGGTTGGCGATTTTGATGGGCGTCGCTTTTGCAGTTTATGGTCTGATCCGTAAGCAAGTGCGCTATGACTCGCTGACCGCGCTAAGTGTGGAAACACTCTTCCTGTTCCCGTTTGCCTTGGTGTGCGCACTCTGGCTGCTGTTCAGTGGCAACAGTGTGCTGCTGGATGCCGATAACATCACCCGCGCGGGATATATTCTAAGTGCGCCGGTCACGCTGGTGCCGCTGCTGCTGTTTGCCTTAGCGGTAAAACGCACCTCATTAACGGTAGTCGGTTTGGTGCAGTATATCGAGCCATCGCTGCAGTTTATTCTAGCGGTGCTGATCTTTGATGAACCGTTTGATGTGGTCAAAGGGGTGAGCTTTAGCTTTATTTGGGCCGGTTTGATTTTCTGTGTAGCCGAGATGATTTTCAGTCACTGGAAATACAAAGGCGTCTTGCGCGAAAAACATCAGCCACGTGGCTGACTAAGCGTTAAAATCAGCACGTAAAATGTAGCTCTCAAACTAACAGATACAAACGGCGTCGCTTATCAACATAGCAGCAACGCCGTTTTTTATTCCGCAACACTATTCCGAGACGTTATTTCGCAACGAATGTTATTCCGCGGCAATCGGACCAGAAGTGCCGGCATCACGATCCATCCATTTATCTTCGTCTTTTAAGCGACGATCGCCTTGGATGCGGTACACCAAGCTGCCCTGATGGAACTCCAGCGCGCCATCACTGCGTTTAGCTTTCACCTTCTCGCCGTTCACCCACACATGCTCTTGCTTATCGACGCGAATGGTCGCGACGGTATCCCCACGATCATTTTTAGCCACCCACTGCCCAGTATAAGGATGCGCAGGATCAGCCGTTGCCTGTGTGGTTGGCGCAGCCGCTTCTGCCGTCACAAAACCGGCTTTGGCATTTTCCGCCTTGCTCTTGTTGATATCACAGCCTTGCAATTCGCTCACTTGCGTACAACCTGAATGCTCCAGCTTTTGCCGATATGCTTCGCTAATGGCAAACGCAGGCGTTTGACTCAACATCACCACGCCCGCTGTAATCATGACCCATGCTTTCATCGCATTGCGCCCCTTGCTACCCATAGACTGATCGCTCGCCGCTCTGATTGAATACGCTTTCGCTACACACGACTCAACGGAGCTCCCAACCATCAACTATAGCGTATTTTTATACTCAAACAGCGCCCAAGCAGCACATTGATATGATGTATTTCTAACGTAATACTCGCGCATTCCTACCTATCTTAATACGCAAAAAAAGACGTAAAAAAACCGCAGTCCAAAGACTGCGGCTTGATGTCTATGTATCGCTGTCTAGCGCTTATTGTTGCTTGTCTTGCTTGAGCCCCATCGCATCACGCATGGTGAAGAACAAGTCAGTCTGGTCAGTCAGCCCCACAACGTTCGCCGCACGTGGACCATAGGCAGCAATACGCAGTTGAGAGCCGGTATGCTCTTGTGACTCATCGGCTTCCGCTGTGCCATAGCTGATCGCCATCACTGCACCATCTTTGGTGTTCAGGGCTTGGGTCAGACCCGGCGCTTTGGTGTCCGGTGCTACGATTTGGCTAGAGTGCGCGTGGTCAGCGGTCACAATGACCAAGGTGTTGCCATCAGCACGGGCAAACTCCAGCGCTTTTTGTACCGCTTCATCCAGATCCACGGTTTCACCAAATTGGCCACACGGGTTAGCGGCGTGATCTTGTTTATCAATCGACGCGCCTTCAACTTGCAAGAAGAACCCATTGGGATTGGTTTTCAACAAATCGATGGCTTTTTCTGTCATATCAGCCAGATTCGGCACCGATGCGCTGCGCTCTGGGTTCGCGGTACAGGTCACCGCCGGTTGGTCTAAGTTGCCATGATAACTGGCTTTTGGACCTTTCCAGCGTACTGGCATATTACCGTCAGAGAACAGGCCTAACAGTGGCGCTTTTTGATCGGCAGACTGCACTTTTTTCAGATCATCGAGCGTTTCGACAATCACAAAGCCCTGCTCTTGCGCCTGTTGACGCAGGGTTTTACCTTGGCCGGCACCGGCTTTGCTCACTTCGCTGAAAGTCTTCATGCCCCCGCCTAAAGTCACATCAGGGCGAGTTTGCAACATTTGTTCGGTAATCGAACCCTTACCACCGTTTTCCAACGCATTAGTTGGGCACAGTTTGCTGGTCACTTCTGGGCCATAACATTTACGCGCGGTCACATGCGCCATCATCGCCGCCGGTGTCGCATCTTGTAATTCTGCGGTGGAGACGTTACCAGTACCTTTACCCGCTGCTTTCGCCAGCTGCATCAATGTGGTGTGCGGCTTTTCATGGATATCAACACCCAGCGCGCCATTATAGGTTTTCACGCCCGAGCTCCACGCCGTAGCCGACGCCGCGGAATCCGTCACATAATCTGGCTTACCGGTCTTTTTATCTAACGCGTAGTGGGTGTACTGACCGGTCAATGGCAGCGCATCAATCCCAGCAAAAAAACCGCCGGCGCCATTAGCATAATTGCGCGCGGCAGTAATTTCCGAGTCGCCCATGCCATCGCCAATCAGCAGAATCACGTTTTTCACCTGCTTGTCGGACAGCGAAGCGCGCAGTGCTGCCGTTTGCTCTTCGGTCAAACGGCGAGCACCACCAAACTGGGTCACATCACCTTGGGCGGCGCGATGTTCAATTTTTGGGCCAGCGGCATGTGCCTCAGCCGCTTGCGCAGAAGCGCCACCACTTAAGGACAATAACAGAGCACTGGTAAGCAGGGTTAACGGGAAACGAACGGACATGCTGATAAATCTCCATATAAAACAAAATCCTGCCGGTAACTCTCCGGCTGACCCGCTGAAAGATAACGAGATGTCATTACGTTTTTGTGGCGGTACGATAACAGTTTTGTGTATCGATATTTTCGCCACAAGGCCAACAAACAAGACACATAAAATTTACGCTTTTATGACCAGCACCATTATCTAATCCCATTATTAACACATAAAATAAATTCAAGAGGGAACTTTATTCATACCAACCCCACTCGAACAGTAACAATCAATCTACATACCAATGTAAAATTAGCAATAAATTCAATATTTAATAACAGTCATTTTATTTTTTCAGGTGAATATTATTTATGTAATGAAATAGACAATGCAGAGAAAAAACACACAAAACTTCTATTATACAATTAGCATTTAAGATGTCGACAGTTAGTATTGTTTTTGTGATATAGAACAAAAATAAAAGAAACCAATCGTCACGAGTTAAAATTATGATGGTAGTATTAATTGACGGTTTTGTTTGAATTCTCATCCTCATATTCAAACTCATAATTCCATCAAGATTGTTCTACTTATTAATACCAATGTTTCTCATTGGTCGTCATCTTTTCACTTAAAATCTATAGCTATAAATTGGTGTTATTACCATGAATATGAAAAATACTCTGCTGTGTGTTGTGATTACCTCTTTGTTAAGCGGATGTGCTGCCAACAGCGCTCAATTAGCAGCCAACGCTTATAGCGCTAACCAAGTAAACCAAAAACAAGAAGCTAAAACAGTACAAATCATTTCGGTATTACCAGCTAAAGTATTTGTTGATAACACGGCAAATAAAGAAACAGCAAAAGCATTTGGCACGCTTTTAGGTATTGCAGCAGGTGCTACCATTGGTAATAGCGTATCCAATAATAAAGGTGCCGATATTGTAGGTGGTGTTGCTGGCGGTGTTGCTGGTAACTTAGCGGGTAATGTCGTGAGTGATAAAACTGAAGTTGATGGTGTTACATTAGCCTATCAGGAAAATGGCAAAGTATTTACATCAACTCAGGTTGGCCGCGATTGTGAGTTCAAACCAGGCATTGCCTTAATGGTTAATACTGGTAAAGGTGATGAAACTCGAATCCAGCCTAATGCATCCTGCCCAGTGAAAAAATAAGGTCTACTGATGAATAAGCCTGCATTATCTATTACGGCTGTTTTTTTGTGCAGCATCATCAGTGCATCTACTTTTGCTTCAAATCTGGATTCACAATTAATGCAAATCCAGCAAATAGAGCAAAAGACAAAGGCTGATCAAGAAGCAGCAGAGCGTTTGCAAGAAGCCAAAGCTGAAGAAGCTCAACGCCGTAGAACTGCAGCTATTGCAGCAGAGCGAAAACGCAAAGAAGCCAAGGCTCAAGTTAAATATGAAAAGTTTGAATCAGAGCGTTTAGCTGACAAAAAAAGAGAACAGGAATACGAAGATCTGAAACGTCAATTAGAAATTGAAGAAATGAAAATTCAACTTTCTAAAAAACGGAAGCGAGCAGAGCGCGAAGATGATTTCATTGATGTAGAGCTTAAGCGTTCCCAAGCACAAACTGATGTTTTGCAATCTGAAGCTGATGCACAACGCAACGTTTCAGAGGGAGCAAAAGAGTTGATGATCAAAAGCGGAGAAGCCGAAGTCAAAAAAAATAGCGGCTGGTTTAATTAAGCGCACTCTCTAAGTTTTCCTTTCAAAATCATAGGCTACCTAAACTAGGTAGCCTATTTATTATCCTAACAAGCGGAGAACTCTTAAACCGCTTCTACAGCCTCACTCGGCAGTTTCATGCGTGCGAAATAATCACGGGTTTCGGCAACCACCACATGACGCAGCCCAACTAGCGCAATCAGGTTTGGGATCGCCATCAGGCCATTGACGATATCCGCCAAAATCCAGATTGTATCGAGTTTCAAAAACGCACCAGATGCCACCAGTAGGATAAAGATCCAACGGTACGGACGGATCCCTTTAGTACCGAACAAATAGGTTACGCAGCGCTCACCGTAGTAGTTCCAGCCCAAAATTGTTGTAAAGGCAAAGAACATCAGACCGATAGTCACCACCCACTGTCCCAGCTCATTCAAGCCGGTCGCAAAGGCCGCATTGGTCATCGCTGCGCCGCTTAATGGTGTATTCCACACGCCGGTCACCACCAGCGCCAAACCGGTCATCGTACAGATCACCAAGGTATCAATAAAGGTACCGGTCATCGAGACTAAACCTTGACGCACTGGCTCATTGGTACGTGCCGCAGCCGCGGCAATCGGCGCACTGCCAAGGCCTGATTCGTTAGAGAACACGCCGCGCGCAATACCGGATTTCATCACCTGCTGAATGGTCAAACCCAGCGCACCACCCACAGCAGCATCAGGGTTAAAGGCTGATGTCAGGATCAACATCACCGCATCCGGCACCTTATGGTAATTCACCATCAGCAGCAGCACAGAACCGGCCACATAGAACAGCGCCATAAACGGTACTGTCAGCTGGGCAATGGCTGAAATCCGCTTGATCCCGCCAAGGGTAACGGCGGCGACTAAGCATGTCAGTACAGTGGCAGTGATCCAAATAGGGAAACCAAAGGTATTTTGCAGCGATTCGGTGATCGCATTGACCTGCGGGAATGTGCCGATCCCAAAGAACGCCACCCCGATACCAAACACCGCAAACAGCGACGCCAACCACTTCAGGCCCAGCCCTTTTTCGATGTAATACATCGGGCCGCCCGCCATCTGACCATTGGCATCTTTCACGCGGTATTTCACGGCCAGCAAACATTCGGCGTATTTGGTGGCCATGCCAAAGAATGCCGCCATCCACATCCAAAACAGCGCACCCGGCCCACCGGCTTTGATTGCCGTGGCTACCCCAACAATATTACCGGTACCGATAGTGGCAGACAGCGCGGTACAGAGCGCAGCAAAGGCACTCACATCACCCGCACCTTGGCCCGGCTCGGAACGGAACATATAGGAAAATGCACGCGGCAGAGAGAATATCTGGATCAGGCGCAGACGTACTGTTAGATAAACACCGGTTCCCACCAGCAGAATCAACAGCGGCGCACCCCAGACAAAATTATCGATGGTTTGCAATACGGATTGCAGGTCAAACACAACATTCCTCCTTAAGGGCGATAAAGCTGACCGTTTTAGGAGGAGAAACAGATATGTGGTCGTTTACAGCTGATGAAAAAACTCATAACACAACGCAGACTGCCCTTTCGGCCAGCCTTCCGCACATCTCTTCCCCTGTCCTTTTGCCTGAGCGTTTGAGTGGCGGGAGCCACCTTGCGCCTTCGGCGTCCAACTCAATGGATCTCTCCAAGGGCTCGTCCAGTAACAGTCCCTGCTGTTGAATAACAGCGCCTGAAAGATTTACTTCTTCGGCGTGGAGTCGATTCTCCACTCTCCTGATACCTTCATCCGAACTTTCATGTTTTCCGGTTGTCACCAGAAACGTTTTTAGTCTATCAACCTGCTTTTGCCTTTGTCTATACATCACAGAAAAGAAATGATGATCAAATTACTACACTCATTTGTGCGCCAGCACGCAGATAAGCGTGGGTGAGTGACAGTGAGTATGCTAATGTCTGACAGATCCCTACGCCCATAATCCGACACAATTAATTTGTGTGATCTATGGCACATCCTATAGAATAATTGTATGATGATTACAGGTTAATGAGTGTTGTCTAATCTTATGTCACAGTACGTCAGCAATGTATGGGGCTATGCCCGAGCCTTTGTACTTATTTTTGCGTGTTTATGGGTGGGAAACAGCCTGTCTGCTTGGCTGCATCTGAATATCCCCGGTAGCATCATCGGTATGCTGGTGCTGTTCATTCTGCTCAGTCTGCAGATTGTGAAAGCCGATTGGGTGAAACCGGGATGCTATCTCTTTATCCGCTATATGGCGGTACTGTTCATTCCTATCGGTGTCGGTCTGATCAACCATTACCGTGATCTCTCCAGCAGCATGGGGGCGTTTTTGGTCTCCACCACCGTCAGTACGCTGATTGTGATGACTGCGGTATCCGTGGTGTACCAACGCATTCACGCTAAATCCGATTTGATGGCCGGCACACCAGATGCATCGGAAACGGTCGACGCGGAACAGCCAAACGCAGCAAACAGTAACAAAGCGGATCAGTCCACAGCACGTGGTAACGGAGAAAAATGATCATGAACTGGTGGCCTTTACCTCTGACTTTAGCGGTATTTTTCGCAGCCCGTTGGCTGGCGACCAAAGTCAAATCACCGCTGATGAATCCGTTGCTGATTTCGATGATTGTTCTGATCGGTTTTCTGGTCGCGACCGGTATTCCTTACGATAAGTATTTTTCCGGTAGCCAGTTACTGAACCAGTTATTGCAACCGGCGGTAGTGGCATTAGCCTTTCCGCTGTATGAACAGTTGCACCAGATTCGTGCACGCTGGAAATCCATTATCGGGATCTGCTTTTTAGGCTCTCTGTTTGCGATTGTCAGCGGGACTGCAATTGCGCTGTGGATGGGCGCTTCGCCTCAAATGGCCGCCTCCATTGCGCCTAAATCAGTGACCACACCCATTGCGATGGCGGTGGCACAAAACATCGGGGGTATTCCAGCGATTACCGCTGTTGCCGTTATCTATGTGGGCTTGCTGGGCGCGGTGTTTGGCCACATTTATATGCGTTGGCTGAAAATTCGTCATCCTTCTGCTCGCGGTTTGGCGATGGGTAATGCTTCTCACGCCTTAGGTACTGCACGCTGTGCGGAAGAAGATTATGTGGAAGGTGCGTTTAGTTCACTGGCACTGGTGATTTGTGGTGTGATTACCTCACTGATTGCGCCTTTCATCTTCCCTGTGCTGGTCAAATTGTTGGGATAAAGGCTCTTCCCTATCCCATGTTTTCTATCCCCTGTGTTCACTCCTAGGGGAGTAGAGCGTGCTGATATGACGCACGCTCTACAGGTAAGAATGCTTCACTGTCTCATTTTCTGGTCATTCTGGTCATATTGGCTGTTAGTTTGAGTTTTTTATTTTGAGATGAGTGTTGGGCAATCAGGTTACGGTTGAACTCCCGCATACCCTGCCCGTATTTCAGCGAAATCATCTTGTTGTTTCATAGCCTCCTTCTAGGAGGCTTTTTTTTGGCCACCAGACTCTAGCCACGACAGCACACAAGAACTTTTCATATGTACGGCTCAGGATGTTTGCACCATTTCTGGCTTTGATTTGCCTAGCTATACTGCTAAATACCTTTAGATCCATTAACTCATAGCGTGTTGCCGCCGGTTTATGCTGCTGAAGACATAGCGAAATACGTGCGACAGATCTCACATCATGAAATGCAATAACGCGCAATTGCATTGTTAAGTGATCTCAATCACACTTTATTGCATGGCATATCTCTAAAATCCTGATCCCATCAATAAACAGGAGTACAAAGCGGATGCAAGAGAGAATTAAAGCCGCCCTTGCCAACCTGCCTGCGCCGTTATCTGCCGCATTAACCCCGTATTTATCAGAAACTGGTTTTGCTGGCTGGTTGCGCGCTGAAGACGTTTCCGCTATTTGTTCGGTAACCGGACTGGATATACCAGCGCTGTCATTGGCGTTATTGCCCGTTGCAGCCGCCTACTCTGTTGCCCCTATTTCAAAGTTTTATGTTGGTGCGATCAGCCGTGGTGAAAGCGGTAATCTGTATTTTGGTGCCAATATGGAATTTGCCGATGTTGCGTTGCAACAGACCGTACATGCCGAGCAAAGTGCCATTACCCATGCGTGGATCCGCGGCGAGAAAGCCCTGACTGACATTACGATCAACTATTCGCCATGTGGTCACTGCCGCCAGTTCATGAATGAGCTAAATGCTGCGCCAGATCTGAAAATTCACCTGCCAGAGCGTGCACCAAGTAAGCTGTATGATTACTTACCGGATGCATTCGGCCCGCGTGATCTGAACATCACCACCTTGTTGATGGATGCCCAAGATCACGGGATGCAAACTCGTACCACAGATCCGCTGGTCAGTGCTGCGTTAGAGGCTGCTAACCATAGCCATGCGCCTTACAGCCAAAGCTATGCTGGGGTTGCGTTGCAAATGCAATCCGGCGCGATTTATCAGGGCATGTACGCAGAAAATGCGGCCTTCAACCCAAGCCTGCCTCCGCTGCAAGCTGCGCTGATCAATCTGAACATGTCAGGTGAATCTGCGGCGAATATTTGCCGCGCGGTACTGGTAGAAAGTCAGACGGCTATCTTAAGCCAGCAAGCGGCAACCGAAGCGACTCTGCGCACGCTAGGTGTTAGCGAGATCACCTGTCTGCGCGTGTAGTTTACGCCTAGCTTGTAGAGGTTACATTCGCACCTACCGGCTTCGCTCATCCATCGTCACCAAGAACGGCATTGGCCATTGTTGATGACGATGGAGTTTTTCCTCCTGCCGCATACCTTCCCTTCTTTCATCTTTTTCTTCAGTACATCCCCTTGGCACTTAATCGGTATCGTATGTTTCGTTATTCGGCACACGGCTATGCAAGATGGTGGATTTAATCCCTGTCACATTTTTGTGTGCCGTCTGCTGATTTAGCGAACAAACAGTCTAGAGTCGAAAGTCACGGCGGTCTTTTTGCTAGGTTCTGCGCATGAAATCGGTAAACTATCCAGCGTCTGTAAGATGACCTGTTAACCACCCGATTAATTACCGTAGTAGCTTGCCATGACTTTGCGTACACACCGGCCGCTGATAGGCGCCAGTTGGATGATTCTGGCCGGAATGGCCTTTGCAGCCATTAATACCCTGACTCAGTATGTCAGCATTAATATGCACATCCCGTCCACTTCTGTTGCCCTCTACCAATATCTGGTTGCACTGGTGGTGATGCTGCCGTGGCTGTTAAAAGTCGGATTGCGCCGCTCGCTGAGTACTGAGCATTTGGGGCAACATATCTTCCGGATTTTCCTTTCGGTGATCGGAATTCAATGCTGGCTTTGGGCGCTCGCCTATCCAATCCCGATTTGGCAAGGTATTGCGCTGATCATGACCTCGCCGCTGTTCGCTACGCTCGGCTCTGGGCTATTTTTAGGCGAAAAAGTGGGCGCCGCGCGCTGGATTGCCACCCTCAGTGGCTTTATCGGTGCCATGATCATTTTGGAGCCATGGTCAGATAATTTTCAGCTGATCACCTTACTCCCTCTGGCTGCGGCGTTTTTCTGGGCCAGCTATTCGCTGATGGTGAAAAAGCTGTCACACCATGACTCGCCAACCACCATGGTGGTTTACCTGCTGATCTTGATTACGCCATTTAACCTTCTGTTGGCGCTGCCGGAATTCACCGTACCACAGGGCTCGGGCGCAGTAATGCTGGGCTTGGTTGGCTTACTCACCGCCTTTGCGCAGATGGCAATCGCCAAAGCGTACGCCAGCGCGGATGCCTCATTCGTGCAACCGTTCGACAACTTCAAGCTGCCTATTAACGTAGCCGCAGGTTGGCTGGTATTCGGCTGGGCGCCACCGGGTCGCTTGTGGCTTGGCGCGGCCATTATTGTTGCTGCCACCGCCTTTATTACCCACTGGGAGCAACGCGCCTCACGCTAAAGATTCAACCCGCTGTTCTGATTCCTACCGCCTTTGATTAGATAGTCTGGCTTAATCGCAGACTATCTTTTCTGCATATAAAACCCATCATTAGAATATTTGGTTATCGAATAATTAATATTCTGTCACTCAGTTTCATCTAACTGTTTGTTCTTTAACAAACGGAACAGTAAGACACGTTTATCGCAGACCGGAAAGGATGAGGTTAATCCACTATATTGCGTATTAAGAGATTGATAACGAATAACCGGTTATGGGGTTCACGATGGAAAAGCATGCACATTTGCTGCTCATTACCAAGCCTTCCCTGCAGGTCAGCGCACTCAGCAGAACATTGCGCGAGAAAACCTCTCTGCCGGTCAGCATTCATAATCTGGCCAATCCACTGGACAGTATGCCGGCGGAATTGACTCTGATGCTGTTTGATTTATCCGAAATGGATAATAAAGAAATAAAACTGTGGCAATACAAGCTGTTCCAGCATCGTAACAGCATCAAGACGTTGCTGTTCAATATGCCAGATGATGTCACACAAGAAGATATTTTGTCTTGGCCGGCGATCAGCGGCATTTTTCGCACCGAAGATAATGAAGACACGCTGGTCAAAGGAATTAAATCGGTGCTCAACGGTGAGTTTTGGCTGCCCCGTAGCCTAACCAGTTTATTGATTGAACATTTACGCGTTCACCAGCGTAACAGCGCCAATTACCCACAGCTAACGTTACGGGAAAAAGAGATCTTAGAGCAATTACGCTCTGGCGCGTCGAACATGGAAATCGCCAGCATGCTGTTTGTTAGCGAACATACCATAAAGTCACATCTTTATAATTTATTCAGAAAAATCAACGTACGTAATCGGACACAAGCCATTTACTGGGCTGAAGAGAATCTCAAGCAATAATAAAGTTTAGCGATAAGACCCTGCCGGAATGAATCTGGCGGACAATAATAAATAACATGCAGAGCCATGACGATGAATTTTATTTACGGAAAAACGCTCGCTACGGCAGGACTGTTGTTCCTGCTGTCTGCATTTCCTGCCCCGCAGGCCTCTGCCGTTGAAGTTGAAATTCCTGGCCTTATAACCAACCGAACCATTACCCCTATCGGTCACGATTTTTATCGTCTATTCAGTGACAAATGGCAAGCCAGCCAAAAGATCAACTTATCCATTCAAGAAAAACCGAGTGCTCGTTGGGGAAGTATAATTACCATAAAGAATGAGCAAAATATTTTATTCAGGACTGTGTTATTTCCAAGCCGGAGAAATCTGGAACAGGTTGTCGATCAGGCGATTACTGTCACCTCAGACAATATGGCCAAGATATTGATCGATAAGGCACTTCTCAAAACCAGCGAACTTGCCGCTGATGAGTTTTAATGGAGACAGTATGAAACACAAAGCCCTCCTTGCTGCCCCCGTGCTACTGTTCAGTGCGCTTGCACACAGCAGCCCACTAATCTACCAGCCGGTCAATCCGAACTTCGGCGGCAACCCGCTTAACGGCTCATATCTGATGTCGAACGCACAAGCGCAAAACAGCTATAAAGACCCGGCACTCGATGATGCTCTTGCCGGTACATCACCACTGGATAACCTGACTGAATTGCTGCAATCCAACCTGATCAGTGATTTGCTCAGCAACCCTACGCCCGGACAATCTATTTCCACCAATGATTATTCCGTCAAAGTGCAAGGCGGCGCTAGTTCAGGCCAACTCTTTGTGGTGATCACGGATAAGAAAACCGGGCAAACATCCACCATTGAAGTCAATGGACGGCTCTCTAACTGATAAGAAAGGTAAGCACTATGCGAGCAATGATTCTGATCATTGCCGTTTTACTTGGGGGTTGTTCAATTACAGAAGTACCTAAGGAAGCGGCCAAACCGACATTACTGCCACGTGCCAGCACCTACAAAGACTTGGTGGCACTACCCAAACCGAACGGAAAAATTATCGTTTCAGTTTATAGCGTACAGGATGAAACCGGTCAGTTTAAACCTCTGCCGGCCAGTAACTTCTCAACCGCTGTACCGCAAAGCGGCAACGCTATGCTGACATCAGCGTTAAAAGACTCCGGCTGGTTCGTGCCACTGGAGCGGGAAGGTTTACAGAACCTGCTGAACGAGCGAAAAATTATCCGTGCCGCTCAGGAAAACGGTACTGTGGCAGCCAATAACCAAAACCCGCTACCTTCGTTACTCTCAGCCAATGTGCTGATTGAAGGAGCCATTATCGGTTACGACTCAGATATCAAAACCGGTGGTGCCGGTGCCCGTTACTTCGGGATCGGTGCTGACGGCAAGTATCGAGTCGATCAGGTCGCCGTCAACTTACGCGCCGTTGACGTCCGAACTGGGGAAGTCTTGCTGTCCGTCAATACCAGCAAGACTATCCTCTCTAGCGAGTTCTCCGCGGGCGTATTTCGTTTTATCGAATACCAGCGCCTACTGGAGCTGGAGGCCGGCTTTACCACAAACGAGCCTGTCATGATGTGTATGATGTCGGCGCTTGAAGCCGGTGTTGCCCATCTGATTGTGGAAGGTATTAGGCAAAACCTGTGGTCTTTACAAAATCCGTCTGACATAAATAACGCTATAATTCAACGTTATATGAAAGAGGATGTACCTCTGGCTATTTAACTCTTGCCGGGGTATTAAACCCTTATCAATAAAAAAGAGAGCAGTATTGCTCTCTTTTTTTTTAATCTTTCACTTATCACACCATTAAAATCCATTCAAAAATCATCATACACCACAATAAGTTATCCAACACCCCATCAAAAGAATTAATACTTTCATCCATCACACTCAGAAAAAATAAGAAATTAGTTTTATTTTGGTAATCAAATATCAAACCAATACTTACTCCTGTCTTGAGGACATTACCAACGACATGAGTAAATATAATGCAGCGAAAAACCGGTTATCTGGCTATATCTATTTTGCTGGCATTAAGTTCTCAAGCTTATGCAGCAGAAGATATGGTTCCAGATGAAATAACGTTAAACCAAGCACATGTAAAACAAATTGGTAACTGGAATAATACCGAAATAGCACAGGACGGTGCACTTAACAAAGCCACTGTAAAACAACGCGGCAATGTTAACGATTATTATCTGACTCAGCATGGCACCAACAATACCGCCTTTGCTGAACAAATCGGAAATAATAATTCGGCTTCTGTTGCGCAGTATGGTTCAGGTAACGAAGCATACGTTAGCCAATATGGCTCATCTAACGATGCAGCCATTAACCAATACGGATATAACAATTACGCATCGATTACTCAATATGGTTCGGGTAATCAAGCCAATATCAATCAATATGGCACGGGCCTTAGCGCTGCAGTCGTGCAACACGGTGTAGGGTTACCAATTACAGTCAATCAAAGTAATTGAGTTACTCGATTAAATTAATCAGGCAAAGCAACACTGAGGATATATCCCATGAAAATGTTGAATCTGTCTATCATCACTGCCGCTATTATCGGTGCCGTATCTGTTAACGCCGCCAACCAAACCACCACCATTTACCAAACCGGTAATGGTAACAGTGCTGATGCTCTGCAAAGCAGTTCAAACAGCGTACTGATTGATGTAACCCAAAAAGGAACCAAAAACAGCTCAACCTCAACTCAAATTGGGGCATCAAAAAGTGATACCGTGATTTATCAAAGTGGCTCTTTTAACTCCGCCACCACCGATCAAATCGGTACCAAAAACGATATCAATATCGAGCAACGTGGCAAACGTAACGATGCTCAAGTAGACCAAAGTGGCTACAAAAATAATACTGATATCGATCAACGTGGCCGTAAAAATGACGCTACCGTTGCTCAAAGCGGTAAATTCAATGAAATCGACGTCAAACAATCTGGTCGTAAAAACGATGCCGATGTTAAACAGCGCGGTTTCCTGAATGACGTCTACGTGAAACAAAACGGCAATGGCAACGAAGCTGATGTAAATCAACGTGGCCGTTACAACGACACCACCATTAAACAATCTGGCAATGGCAACTTTGCTGACGTTTCACAACGTGGCTGGAAAAACGATGTTGATGTGGTGCAAAAAGGCCATCTCAACGATGCCGACGTGAAACAACGTGGTGTGCATAACGATATCGATGTTGCCCAAACCGGTAACGGCAACGATGCCAAAGTAAGACAAAGTGGTGCTCATAACGATATCGATGTCGATCAAATTGGTCGCCGCAACGATGCCGACATCAAACAATCTGGTGCATGGAACGAGTCTGATACTTACCAAAACGGTCATCACAACGACGTAACCGTGACTCAGAGCGCTTACAACGACTTGGCCAGTGTCACTCAGTATGGTGGTCACAACTCTGCGACCGTAAACCAAAACTGATACACGCTGACTCTGCCGCGAGTAATCGCCGCTCAGTGAGATACGAACAAAACGGGGCCCTGCTCCGTTTTGTTGTTTTCAGGTGGGGATAACCGCCGCTGTGAGCAACCTGCGAATTTTTGACCTATCTTTTATCCAATAACGTAGAGAGCTGATGCTCGCTAACTCATGCACACTGAAAACCCTAGGCTCTGATTTTTCACCTTTTCCATCGCATCTTTTCCACCACATCACATTGATGACAGGGAGATCCTATGCTTGCCTTATTACTCGCCGGCGCCGTGCAAAGTCAAATCTGGTTTACCCGCCAGCAGCACGACCAAACGACAGATATCGTTACCCACGCACGCAGCGCACAAACCTGTGAATGCAGCTACAGCGTGAGCGTCAACAAAACCGGCCCATCGGGCACCAGCAGAACCACGCAGCAGCAGGACGTAACATTAACCGCCGGACAAGATCAGGCGCTATCCACCCTGCGCTTTACCCTTTCGCCACAAGATAAGGTACATATCTCGGTTAAGCTTTATCAGGGCGACACTCTACTTTCCGAGGCGCAAACACAGATCCCTGACACGGCCAGTAAGCAACATTAAGCCCAAAATCGGCTCACGATTGACCTTGAGACTAGGTATCTCTAGTTACCTATTGGATACGTATTAGCTATGTATTGGTTATGCATGGGTTGTTAGTTGGTTACGTATAATTTTGAATCAGGGTCACAGTGAGCCGGTCATAATCCTGAATCGGCTCACATTATTTATATGATTTATCGGCAATTTTCAGCGTATTCAGTCTCAATCGGTCAGTTGCTGAAACCAATAACTTGCGCGTCCGCACATTTATGGTCTTCGGCAATTTACTTTCTGTTACATCGCCCTAGGATCGGCGGTGCCTTTCCTACAAACACACAATGAATATGACTACTGAAATCAATCAGGACAGCAAGCGTCCTTTGTACATCCCTTATGCCGGTCCAGCACTGTTGGAAACGCCTCTGCTCAACAAGGGCAGCGCTTTCACGGAAGATGAGCGTCAGTTTTTCAACTTGGAAGGTTTGCTGCCGGAAGCTATCGAAACGATCGAAGAACAAGCCAATCGCGCCTACGAACAATTCACCAGTTTCCATAGCGACATCAACCGCCACATCTTCCTGCGTAATATTCAGGACACCAACGAAACCCTGTTCTACCGCCTGGTCAATGATCACCTCGAAGAGATGATGCCGGTTATCTACACCCCGACTGTAGGTCAGGCGTGTGAGCAATTCTCTAATATCTATCGCCGTAACCGTGGTCTGTTCATCTCCTACCCGAACCGCGATCGTATTGATGACATGCTGCAAAACGCCACCAAGCAGAACGTAAAAGTGATCGTGGTGACAGACGGTGAGCGTATTTTGGGTCTGGGCGACCAAGGTATCGGTGGTATGGGGATCCCAATCGGTAAGCTGTCTCTGTACACCTCTTGTGGCGGCATCAGCCCAGCGTACACCCTGCCGGTAGTGCTAGATGTGGGTACCAATAACCCACAGCGTTTGAACGACCCAATGTACATGGGCTGGCGTCACCCGCGCATCACCGGTGAAGAGTACGATGCGTTTGTAGACGAATTCATCCAAGCCGTGAAGCGCCGCTGGCCAAACGTCCTGCTGCAGTTCGAAGACTTCGCGCAGAAAAACGCCATGCCACTGCTGAACCGCTATCGCGATGAGCTGTGCTGCTTTAACGATGATATCCAAGGTACTGCCGCAGTAACATTGGGCTGCCTGATTGCCGCCAGCCGCGCTGCCGGTAGCCAGCTGCGTGATCAACGCGTTGCCTTCTTGGGCGCAGGCTCTGCCGGTTGCGGTATTGCCGAGCAAATCGTTGCCCAGATGAAAGCGGAAGGTCTGAGTGATGAAGAAGCGCGTGCACAGGTGTTCATGGTTGACCGTTTTGGTCTGCTGACGGATCAGATGCCAAACCTGCTGGATTTCCAAAGCAAGTTGGTGCAAAAGCACGACAAACTGCAAAACTGGGATCTGTCTTCTGACATGATCTCCTTGATGGACGTTGTGCGTAACGGCAAGCCAACCATCCTGATCGGGGTATCTGGCCAGCCGGGTCTGTTTACCGAAGAGATCATCCGTGAGATGCACGCGCACTGCCCGCGTCCAATCGTGATGCCGCTGTCAAACCCAACATCACGCGTGGAAGCGCGTCCTGAAGATGTGATCCGTTGGACCGATGGTGCCGCGCTGGTTGCCAGTGGTAGCCCATTTGCCCCAGTGCTGCACAACGGTGAAACCTACCCGATTGCCCAGTGCAACAACTCCTATATCTTCCCTGGTATCGGTTTGGGTGTCTTGGCTTCTGGCGCGCGCCGCGTGACCGATGCCATGCTGATGACGGCAAGCCGTGCTCTGGCTGACTGCTCACCACTGGCCAGCCAAGGTGAAGGTTCTCTGCTGCCATGTCTGTCTGAGATCCAACGCGTCAGCAAGTATATCGCGCTGCAAGTGGCTAAGACCGCGCAGTTTGAAGGGGTTGCCGTACAGACCTCTGACGAGGCGCTGGAGCAAAACATCGAGCAAAACTTCTGGCAAGCGGTTTACCGTCAGTATAAACGTACCTCATTCTGATTCGTGGTATAGTAAGACGATATAAGGGAGCATTAGCTCCCTTTTTTATTATTTTTTAACGAAATAAGTTTATGGTAGGCATTGTCGTTTTCCGGTGACTGGTTTAATTTCGGGGTTTTACTCTCAGACAAACCATGCATATCGCCGCATACTGCTTACACAAGCATATCTGCAGCCATTGTCCAATCAGGTTTGAGATGGATAGTTGCGGATAACAAGGCTCTCATGGCCACTGACCTTCGGGGCCAGTTTTAAGAGCCCAGAATTAATAATTGTCATGTACAACACAGTGGTAGCAGGGTTTATATGCCCAAACAACGTGAAGTTGCAGGTAGGCGGCAAGTGAGTGAATCCCCATGAGCATAGGCAAACTATGTGATTGGGGTGA
>PPYF01370406.1_pt1 | contig 27472 bp, 18 predicted proteins | sample 1559871 | NCBI WGS metagenome assembly PPYF01 (sample SAMN08240021, study PRJNA423297) | Human gut metagenome, whole genome shotgun sequencing project. | reverse complement strand
GTTGGCGCACAACACCGCGCAGCGGTTTGGGTCGCCCTGGGACAGTTCCACCATGGCAATGGCACAGGATACCGATTCAATGGTGCTGGTCCCCGCGCCGATCAGTTGGTAAAGCTGTTCGCTGGCGGATTCGACTCCCTGAGCCTGGCGTACCACATTAAGCGCCAGCTCAAGCCGTGCTGCCAACGACGCGCTAAAGGTGGTAATGCGTTTCTCCTGCGCCTGGCGCGCCACCGCCGGCAGTGAATCAACAATGCTTGCCCAGCTATGGCCTTCGACAGCGCGTGAAATCGCCCACGCAATCACGACGGCCCCGGCGATCGCAAGATCCGATTTGTGCGTTGGGCTGGAGGCGAGGGCGATATCATCAATAAAGCTATCGAGATTGCTCGCGGGTAACAAACAGCCTAAAGGTGAGACGCGCATGGCGGCGCCATTAGTGACGCCGTTATTCTCAAGTTCAGCCACCGGTTTGCCCTCGCGGATGGCGTTGAGCGCTATTTTGGACGTTGGCCCCAGCACGTTTTTGTTGAAGGCGTCGAACTCTTCTGCCCAGGCAAGAATATTGCGGCCGATAACATCCGGATCAATCTGTCCATGGCACTCTAGAATGGCGTCGGCAAGACATAGCGCCATTGAGGTATCATCAGTAAATTCCGCGCGGTTAAAGTAGCAGGCGGCGTTGTTTTCCGCAGGGCCCGGCAGAAATTGGTCAATCCAGCCAAAATGCGCTTTTACGCGGCTACGCGGCCACAGTTCTGATGGCATGCCCATCGCATCCCCTAATGCCTGGCCGTAAAGCGCGCCGAGAATACGTTCTGCTTTCATTTCAATTCCCCTTGTGTCAGTGCAGTATCGCGAGGATCGTTTTGCACCTGAATGGCGGTAATCTCTTTATCCGATTCGCGAAAGAAAATCATAAACAGCACGGCGATGACGGCGATCATAATGGCGCCAAAGCCCCACATTCCCGCCCAGTTGAAGGTCAATCCATTCACCGGCTCTTTATAAGCAAACATTTTTTCCATCATCACCCCGCCAATGCGGTAGCCCAGCAGGCTGCCAAAGCCCTGACAGCAGAGGGTGATGAGCCCCTGAGCGGCGGTACGCATATGCACCGGAGTCTTTTTATCAACGTAGATATAGGCGGTAACGTAATAAAAATCGTAGCTTACGCCGTGAAGCAAAATCCCCAGGAACAGGAGCGCATAGGTGAAGTATTGTTCCGCGCCGCCGTAGACAAAAAAGCCGTAGCGGATCGCCGCAGTGACAAGACCAAGTAATAATACCTTTTTAATACCAAAACGTTTAGTGAAGAACGGCAGCGCCAGCATAAAGAAGATTTCAGAGAACTGGCCAAGCGTCATCCAGCCTGTCGCATTATGCATACCTACTTCGCTGAGATAACCGTTGGCGAAGATGTAATAGAAGGCCAGCGGCATCGCAAAGAGGAAGGAGCAGATGAAAAAGACGAGGAAATTCTTGTCTCGCAGCAGCACCAGCGCATCCAGTCCCAGCATGACTTTGAAGTCCATCTTACCGGTGCTTTTCGGCGGCGTATCCGGCAGCAGGAAGGCAAAGATACCCAGCAGCAGGGAGCTACCGGCGGTGATCAGTAACGGTATGTTCGTCGGAGAAATATCGCTATATCCCATCATCTGAGGCAGGAAACCGCAGACCAGGCCAGAGGCAATCCAGCCAATGGTGCCCATCACGCGAATGCGAGGGAATTCCCGCTCGACATCCCGAACGTTGGCAAAAGCGATACTGTTAGTTAGCGCGATGGTCGGCATATAGGTGAGCGAGTAGGCCAACAGCAGCGGGAAGAAACCGCTGAAGGTGGTTTGCTGGGCGGCAAAATAGATCAAAACAGCGCCAGCAAACATCAGTACCGCCAGCACTTTTTGTGCCGAGAAAAAGCGGTCGGTTAATGAGCCGACCAGAATCGGCGACAGGATCGCGGCAATCGCGGTGCAGGCATATGACCAGCCAATTTCGCCGGCGGTAAAGCCGCTTTTACTGAGCCACAACCACAATGGCACAAACCAAGCGCCCCAGATAAACCATTCTATGAACATCATGAACGACAGCTTCACTGTAGTTTTCATCTTTAAATCCTTCATGACAGGTAAGGTACGCCACGACAATACCATTACGTAATACCTTTTAAATACCTTTGGGGCGAAACTTTGACCGCCTTAACACTTTACTGTCCATGAATCGTGCCAGCAGATTGCACTTAAAAGTGACTTCATCATGGAAAAAACGTGCAGACGCGACCAGACTTATTGCTGCCCTAAAATTCGGGCGGGACATTCAGGCCGACGCAACGTCGGCACTTACGGGAGCATCGCTATGACTGATATTACGCAATTGCTTGGCAAAGACGCCGACAGCCTTTTACAGCATCGTTGTATGACCATTCCAGCCGACCAGCTTTATTTACCCGGACATGACTATGTTGATCGGGTGATGGTGGATAACAACCGTCCACCTGCCGTATTGCGAAATATGCAAACGCTCTACAATCACGGGCGTTTGGCCGGTACTGGCTACTTGTCTATTCTGCCCGTGGATCAAGGCGTTGAGCACTCCGCCGGGGCATCATTTGCCGCCAATCCGCTCTATTTTGATCCTAAAAATATCGTCGAGCTGGCGATTGAAGCCGGCTGTAACTGCGTGGCCTCTACCTACGGCGTGCTGGCTTCGGTATCGCGGCGCTATGCGCACCGCATCCCGTTCCTCGTGAAGCTCAATCACAACGAAACCCTGAGCTACCCCAATACCTTTGACCAAACGCTGTATGCCAGCGTCGAGCAGGCGTTCAATATGGGCGCGGTGGCGGTTGGGGCGACCATCTACTTTGGATCCGAAGAGTCGCGCCGCCAGATTGAAGAGATTTCTGCCGCCTTTGAGCGCGCGCATGAACTGGGGCTGGTCACCGTATTGTGGGCTTATTTGCGTAACCCGGCGTTTAAAAAAGACGGCGTCGATTACCACGTATCGGCCGATCTGACCGGCCAGGCGAACCATCTGGCTGCCACGATTGGTGCCGATATCGTGAAGCAGAAAATGGCGGAAAACAACGGCGGCTATAAAGCGGTGAACTTCGGCTATACCGACGATCGCGTCTACAGCAAGCTGACCACCGATAACCCAATCGATCTGGTGCGCTACCAGTTGGCCAATTGCTACATGGGGCGCGCGGGGCTGATTAACTCCGGCGGTGCGGCCGGCGGGGAAACTGACCTGGCAGATGCGGTACGGACCGCGGTTATCAACAAACGTGCGGGCGGTATGGGGCTTATCCTCGGCCGTAAAGCATTCAAAAAATCGATGGCTGACGGCGTTCAGCTGATCAATGCCGTTCAGGATGTTTACCTCGATACCAAGGTCACCATTGCCTGATCTCTCTCTGCCCGGCGGCGCAATGCTGACCGGGCCTGCCGGATGTCGCACCGTTTGACGGCTGCATCATCCGGTGATTTATCGCGGTTGATCCCTCTCACATTCCCTCTCTCTTTTGTGAAAAACATCACGTACTGTTGTGCGATTGCCCAAAAAACAGCCCGGCGTTAGCGGAATTTGTCCGTGGAAGCGCTGCTATTTTGTGCTTAGATTAGTGATGAAACGCCTTTTCAATTCCCTAAAACCGATTTATCGGATCAGTGTTGGACACAGGATTGTGGTGCGGAACGCGCCATTTCGAATGTTGTACTAAGGACACATAATGAAAATTGAATCTGTAAATGTCACCGTCTTCCAGCATCCCACGCGCCGCGTTTCCGACAGCGCCGGGCACTCTCATCCGGGGCCTGAAAGCATGGCAAAAATGGCGATGCTGACCATTACCGCGGACGATGGCAGCAAAGGTTACTCCTTTGCGCCGCCGGAAATTGTGCGCCCGTTTGTGGTCAATACCTTCTTCCGCAAAGTGCTGGTGGGCCAGGATCCGTTTAACCGCGAGCGTATCTGGCAGGATCTGGTGCATTGGCAGCGCGGCAGCGCGCATCAGCTCACCGAGCGCGCACTCTCTTTTGTCGAGCAAGCGCTGTGGGACCTGGCCGGACGCAAGCTTAATATGCCGGTCTACAAGCTGCTGGGTGGCTACCGCGATAAGGTTCCAGCCTACGGCAGCACCATGTGCGGCGATGACTTACCCGGCGGCCTGTCCACGCCGGAAGAGTACGCCGCATTCAGTGAGACGCTGGTGGCGCGCGGCTATAAAGCTATCAAGCTGCACACCTGGATGCCGCCGGTCTCTTTCGCGCCAAACCCGAAAATGGATATCAAAGCCTGCGCCGCGGTGCGTGAAGCGGTGGGGCCGGATATCGACCTGATGATTGACGGCTATCACTGGTACAGCCGTACCGAAGCGCTGTGGATCGGTAAAGAGCTGGAAAAACTCAACTTCGCCTGGTTTGAAGAGCCGATGGAAGAGGACAGCATGTCGTCCTATGCATGGTTGGCTGAAAATCTGTCGATTCCGATCATTGGTCCGGAAAGCTTCGGTGGCAAACACCACAGCCGCGCGGATTGGGTGAAAGCGGGGGCCTGCGACATTCTGCGTGCGGGCGCCAACGGCGTGGGCGGCATTGGGCCAACCATGAAAGTGGCGGCGCTGGCGGAGTCGTTCGGTATGGATTGCGAAGTCCACGGCAATGGCGCGGCAAGCCTGGCAGCGGTAGGGGCGATTCGCAACTGCCGCTGGTACGAGCGCGGGCTACTGCATCCATTCCTCGACTACGACCAGCCTGCTGCCTACCTGAACAGCATCATCGATCCGATGGATGCCGACGGGTTTGTGCATTTGTCACAACGTCCGGGATTGGGCGAAGACATCAATTTTGACTATATCGAAGCCAACACCGTCAGCCACGACTGACACATAACAAATAAAAGACGGGCACGAATGGATTCGTCGCCTGTCGTACCCTACAGGCGACAGATAGATGAAAAAATCCTCCTTACTGGGAGCGTGTTTGCTCGCGCTCGCCATGACGATGGGGAGCGGGGCGGCGATGGCCAAAACGCCGCCCGATCAGCTTATCATCGGCATGAATATGAATAACCTCCTGACCCTTGACCCGGCAGCGATGACCGGTAACGAAGTGGTCGGGATTGTGGTTAACCTCTACGACTCGCTGGTGGAGCTCGATCCTGAGCAGCTCACCCACGTGAAACCCGCGCTGGCCAAGTCCTGGGATATCAGCCCGGACGGCAAAACGCTGACCTTCCATCTGCAGGACAACGTCAAGTTTCACTCCGGCAATCCGCTGACCGCCGCCGATGTGGTGTGGTCCATGCGGCGCATTCTGCACCTCAACCTGGCGCAGGCGTCGGTGTGGAAGTCGTACGGCTTTAGTAAAAAGAACGTCGATAAGCAGGTGACCGCGCTTGACGACTACACCGTGCAGATTGTCCTGCCAAAAGACAACGACCCGCAGTTGGTCATTTACTCGCTGGGTGCGCTGGGCAACCTTGGGGTGCTCGACAGCAAAACGGTGCAGAGCCACGAACAAGACAACGACTGGGGAAATCGCTGGCTGACCACTCACGAAGCCGGTTCCGGGCCGTTTATGCTGGAAACCTGGCAGGCAAAAGATGTGCTGCGCATGAAGCGCAATCCGGAGTACTGGCGCGGTGAGCCGAAGATGAGCCGCGTGGTGCTACGTCACTTCCAGGAGTCACAAACTCTGCGCCTGATGATTGAGAAGGGGGACCTGGACATCGCGAACAATATGGCGGTTTCCGATATCAACGCCCTGCGTAAAGACCCGGCGCTGACCGTCGACGCTGTGCAGCGCGGCACCATGTACTACGTCTCAATGAGCATGAAGGAGCCGCACTTCGCCAATCCAAAAGTCCGCGAAGCGGTGCGCTATCTGATTGATTATCAGGGAATCAACAAAGCCCTAATGCCGGGTTACGGTGTGCTGCACCAGCGGCCAATTAAAGCGGGGATGCCATCGACGCTGCCAGATCCGGGCTACACCTTCGATCTGGCGAGGGCGAAGAAGCTGCTGGCGGAGGCCGGATACCCTGACGGCTTTGATACCACCCTGCGGGTGCTATCCGATCAGCCGTTCCTCAATATTGCCATCGCCGTGCAGTCCACGCTGATGCAGGCGGGGATCAACGCCAAAATCATTACCGGCACCGGTAACCAGATCTACGGCGCGATGCGCGAACGTAAGTTCGACATGCTGGTTGGGCGCGGCGGTAGCGGTATGGAGCCCCATCCACATTCCAGCCTGCGCGCGCTGGTCTATAACCCGGACAACAGCGATGAAGCGCGATTGACCAACTTCCAGGGCTGGCGCACCGGTTTCTACGATAAACAGCTCAACGAGATGATCGACCATGCGCTGCTGCAGCGCGACCCGCAAAAACAGGTCGCGGAATACCAGGCGGTGCAGACGCGATTTGACCAACTGATCCCGGCGATGATCCCCGTGTCGCAGATGGTGGATTCGGTGGTGGTGCGTAATGAAGTGAAAGATTACAAACCGCACCCGTCGGCGTCGACGTTCCTGCGTGAAGTCTACAAAGTTAGCGAAGGAGATAAAGGATGAGTACGGCAATTCTCGCGCCCGGCTCTCGTACCCGGCGCTTCTCAAAACGATTGATCCAGGTAGCGATAACGCTGTTTGGCCTGCTGCTGCTGACCTTCTTTATTGGCCGCGTGATGCCCATTGACCCGGTGCTGGCGATTGTTGGGCCGGACGCTGACCAGAGCACCTACCAGCAGGTGTACCACCAGTTGGGCTTTGATCAGTCGCTGATGCAGCAGTTTGGCATTTATTTTGTCAACCTTTTGCACGGTGATTTGGGCAATGCGCTACTGACCGGGAAACCGGTGCTTGACGATATTTTTCGCGTTTTCCCAGCCACCATGGAGCTGGCGACGATGGCGATTATTGTCGGTGCGGGCCTCGGTATTCCGCTAGGGGTGCTGGCGGCGGCACGTCGTAACAGTTTCTCTGATTACGTGGTGCGCATTATCAGCCTTGCCGGTTACTCGACGCCGATTTTCTGGGTCGGGATGATGGGGCTATTGGTGTTCTACGCCTGGCTAGGCTGGGTAGGCGGCGCCGGGCGCGTGGATCTGGGGCTGGACGGTATTGTGCCGCGCCGCACCGGGTTGATGACCGTCGATGCGCTGCTGGCCGGTAACAGTGAGGTGTTCTGGAACGCCATTAATCACCTGGTTCTGCCCGCCGCGCTGCTGGGCTTCCACTCGCTGGCCTACATCAGCCGTATGACCCGCAGCTTTATGCTGGCGCAGCTGTCGCAGGAGTTCATCATTACCGCACGGGTGAAAGGGCTCACCGAACGGCAGGTTATCTGGAATCACGCCTTCCGTAACATTCTGGTGCAACTGCTCACGGTGGTGGCGCTGGCCTACGGCTCCCTGCTGGAAGGGGCGGTCCTGATTGAAACCGTCTTCTCGTGGCCCGGCTTTGGCTCGTATCTCACCGGTAGCCTGCTGCTGGGGGATATGAATGCGGTGATGGGCTGCGTGCTGTTGGTTGGCGTGATCTTCGTGATGCTCAATCTGCTCTCCGACATGCTGTATCAATTCTTCGATCCGAGGACAAAATCATGACGGTTTCTCTGGATACATCGCTGGCCAGCGGGGGCGGTGAAGGCCGCCAGCGCCTGCTGCGCAGTTTCACCCGTGCCGGGGGTTTTATCGGCAAAATGGCGCGAAATCCCCTGACCGCTATCGGCGGCGGGATCATCTTCCTGCTGGTGATTGTGGCGATTTTTGCGCCGTGGATTGCCCCGTACAAACCGCTGGTACAGGACTTAAATAACGCGCTGACCGCGCCGAATGCCCAGCACTGGTTCGGCACCGATGAGTTTGGCCGCGATATCTTCAGCCGGTTGGTTTACGGCTCGCGGATTACGCTGTACATCGTGCTGCTGGTGTCGGTTACCGTGGGGCCGCTCGGGCTGCTGCTTGGCGTTTGCGCCGGCTACTTTGGCGGCAAGGTCGATATGGTGCTGATGCGCGTCACCGATATCTTTATCTCCTTCCCAAGCCTGGTGCTGGCGTTGGCGTTTGTCGCCGCCTTAGGCCCGGGACTTGAGCACGTGGTTATCGCCATTACCCTGACCGCCTGGCCGCCGATTGCCCGTCTGGCGCGTGCCGAAACGCTTTCGCTGCGACAGGCCGACTTTATCTCAGCCGTCCGTCTGCAAGGAGCTTCACCGGCGCGCGTGCTGTGGCGGCATATTGTTCCGCTGTGCCTGCCCTCGGTGATCATCCGTATCACCATGAACATGGCGGGGATCATTCTGACCGCTGCCGGTCTGGGCTTCCTCGGCCTTGGCGCGCAGCCGCCGGAGCCGGAGTGGGGCGCGATGATCTCCAGTGGCCGTACCTACATGATGGAGTGCTGGTGGGTGGTGACAATTCCGGGGCTGGCGATTCTTATCAACAGCTTAGCGTTCAACTTTTTAGGAGATGGCCTACGTGACATCCTCGATCCTCGCAGCGAATAACGCTGTACCGCTGCTCGACATACGCGATCTAAGCGTCGACTTCGTCAACGGGGACGCGGTGACCCATGCTGTCCGCGGCGTCTCCTTCCAACTGGGGCGGGAAAAGCTGGCGATTGTCGGCGAATCCGGCTCCGGGAAATCCACCGTCGGACGGGCGCTGCTGCACCTGCACCCGAAGAAAGCGCGCATTGGCGCCAGTCTGATGCAGTTTGGTGACATTGACTTGCTGAATGCCAGCGAGGCGCAGATGCGCGCTATTCGCGGCAAACGGATTTCAATGATTATGCAGGATCCCAAATACTCGCTGAACCCGGTGGTACGCGTGGGTGACCAGATTGCGGAAGCCTGGCTGACGCATCATCCGGGGCATAAATCGGAAGCGAAAGCCAAAGCGCTGGAGATGCTGGACGTGGTGCGTATTCGCGACCCGGAGCGGGTTTATCAGCTCTATCCGCATGAAATCTCCGGTGGTCAGGGGCAGCGCATCATGATTGCCATGATGCTGATTACCGACCCGGAGCTGGTGATTGCCGATGAGCCGACTTCAGCACTGGACGTTTCGGTTCGTTTGCAGGTGCTGGGGCTGCTTGATGATTTGGTCAAATCCCGCGGTCTGGGGCTGATTTTTATCAGCCACGACATCAACCTGGTGCGCAGCTTCTGCGATCGCGTGCTGGTGATGTACGCCGGGCGAGTGGTGGAGTCCATCGCCGCCTGCGATCTTGATCATGCGCAGCATCCGTATACGCAGGGGCTGATTAGCGCTCTGCCGGATATGCAACATCGCCGCCCGGTACTGCCGGTGCTGCAACGTCAGGCCAGTTGGCTGACGGACTAAGGAGCGCACGATGATTGAAGTAAAAAACCTGAATCTGGTTTTCGGCGAGGGCGACAAGCGTAACCAGGTGCTGTATGACGTGAATTTCCACGTTCAGCCGGGCGAGATTTACGGCCTGGTGGGGGAGTCCGGCTCCGGGAAAACCACGGTGCTGAAGTGCCTGGCCGGGTTGTTTAACCACTGGCAGGGTGAGCTGGCGATCGGCGGCCAGCGGCTGGGGAACACCTTAAGCCGCGAGCGCTGCCGCAAGGTGCAGATGGTATTTCAGGATCCTTACGGTTCGCTGCACCCGCGCCATACCATTGGCGACATTCTTGAAGAGCCGCTGCAAATCCACGGCATTAACGACCGCGATCGGCGGATCAATCATTTGCTCGATCGCGTGGGGCTAAATCGCGCGTTCCGTCATCGCTATCCACACCAGCTCTCCGGCGGGCAGCGACAGCGCGTGGCAATCGCTCGCGCGCTGATCCTCGAACCGCAGGTGCTGCTGCTCGATGAACCGACCTCGGCGCTGGATGTGTCGGTACAGGCAGAAATTCTCAATCTGCTGGCGGAGCTGCAGGCGGAGTCGAATCTCACCTATCTGATGGTGACCCACGATCTGGGGGTTATTGCCCATCTCTGCCAGAAGGTGGCGGTGATGCAGTACGGCAAAATTCTGGAAACGCTGACCGTAGATGCGTTGGTGAGCGGTGAGGCGCAAACGCCGTATACGCAGATGCTGGTTAACGCCAGCCGTCAGTACACGCGAGAAATGGCGCGGGAGGTTGCCGCGTATTGATCGATACCGTCGCTGTCGGCCCGATTGGCGCAGTGCCAGCGGGCCGCTCGACACAGAAAGTCGGATAGCGCGTACGTGCTATCCGACCAACGACCTCTGGGAAACAATAAAAAATGCATAATAAATCTTTCCGAATAGCTCTACCGCTGGTGCTAAGCGCCTGTACTGCCTCTGCCCTGGCGGCGGAAACCGTCGATCTACGCATGTCCTGGTGGGGCGGTAATGGCCGCCATCAGGTGACGCTCAAAGCGCTGGAAGCCTTTCATCAGCAATATCCGGACATTAACGTCAAAGCCGAATATACCGGCTGGGATGGTCACACTTCGCGTCTGACCACGCAGTTGGCGGGCGGCACTGAACCTGATGTCATGCAGACCAACTGGAACTGGCTGACGCTGTTCTCCAAGGACGGCAGCGGCTTTTACGACCTGAACCAGGTGAAAACGGAGATTGGGCTCGAGAATTTCACGGCTTCGGATCTCCAACCGGTGACGGTGAAGGGCAAGCTCAACGGCATTCCGGTAGCGATGACTGCACGTATTTTTTATTTCAACGACCAGACCTGGGAAAAGGCCGGGCTAAGCTTCCCGAAAAACTGGGATGAACTGATGACTGCCGGCAAAACTTTCGAGAGCAAACTGGGTAAACAGTATTATCCGGTCGCGCCGGAAAGCCTTGGCGTGCTGGCGCTGCTCAATTCGTACATGGTGCAGAAATACAATCTTCCGGCCATCGACGAGAAGGCGAAAAAGTTTTCCTACAGCGACGCGCAATGGGTGGAGTTTTTCCAGCTGTATAAAGATCTGGTGAGCAATCATGTTATCCCGGATATGAAGTATTACGCCTCTTTCGGCAAGGGCAACATGTATGAAATGAAGCCGTGGATCGAGGGCGAGTGGGGCGGGGTGTACATGTGGAACACCGCGGTCACCAAATACTCCGATAACCTCAAGCCACCGGCTAAACTGGTGCTCGGTGATTATCCGATGCTGCCGGGGGCGACCGATGCGGGGCTGTTTATGAAGCCTTCAATGATGCTGTCGATTGGTAAAACCAGTAAAAATCCGCAGGCGGCGGCGAAGCTGATTAACTTCCTGCTTAACAGCAAAGAGGGGGTGACGCTACTGGGGCTGGAGCGTGGCGTACCGCTGAGCAAAAGTGCGGTGGCGACGTTGACGGCGGCCGGGGTGATTAACGACAAGGATCCTTCGGTTGCCGGGATTAAACAGGCGCTGGCGCTGCCGAAGCAGCTTTCGGTATCGCCATATCTTGAAGACCCGCAGTTGGTACAGGAGTTTGATAGCGCACTGCAGTCGATTGACTACGGTAAGAAAACCGTCGCCGAAGCGGCAACGGATTTCAAACGTCAATCAGAAAGGATCTTAAAGCGCGCGATGCGTTAACGCAGCAACGGGCAGTCCGGCGGCAGGCGACAGCGCAGTGCCGCCGGCAAAATCTCCATGCGGAAGGTTTTCCCGCTCAACGGCTCGCCGTCGAGGTTAAAGGTCATCTCATGTGGCGCCGTTACTTCAAACCACGGTGACACGCTGTCCACCAGATTCTCCGTGCCATCGCTGCTGGCCAGCGTATTAAACAGCGCCGGCAGAAGCTCTTCGCCGGTAAAAATACGCAGATGCAGCAGGCCGTCGTCAATCAGCGCGTCCGGGCAAAGCTGTTGCCCGCCCCCGGCCTGACGTCCATTGCCGATGCCAATCACCAGCGCATCGCCTTGCCAGCTAAAGTTCTCGCCCTGTATTTTGCAGCGGTCGGGTTTTAAGGTATCCATGCGCATCAGCCCGTGGATCAGATACGACACGCCGCCGAGCGCGGCTTTCAATTTCTCCGGCGTTTCGGTGGTGATGCGCGTGCCGAAACCGCCGGTAGCCATATTGATAAAACAGGTTTTGCCATTCACTTGGGCGATATCAACCGGCACGTCGCGCCCGGCAATCGCCAGCTTTAAGGCATTGGCCATATCGGCCGGGATATTGACGCTGGTCGCGAAGTCGTTGGCGGTGCCAAGCGGCAAAATGCCGAGCGCTGGAACCGGGTCTCCCTCGCACTGGATAAGCGCAGTCGCAATTTCGTTGATGGTGCCGTCGCCGCCGCCGGCAATCACCGTTGCGACCTTGAGGGCGATCGCCTCTTCCACATAGCGAACCGCGTCGCCTTTCTCCCACGTTACGCGGACATAAATCTCTACGCCTTCGTCGCGCAGCAGTTCAACCGCTTCACGCAGCTGCGGGTGGTTGGCACCTTTGCCGTTAAGGATCAATAAACTGGCTGGAAAATCTGACATCGTGGTACCTCTTTATGGGGTATGCAAAGAGTGTAACAAAGGACGGTCAGAAGTGCTTGCTACCAAATTATAACTCCACTAACTCCGTGAGTTTGTATTATGGAGTTAGTGGAGTTATAATTTTATTATTGGAAGGGAGGATGGGTATGGATAGCCGAACGTTAATTGCAGAAATTAAGGCTGATGGTTGGAGACTTATAAGGGTGAATGGCAGCCATCATCACTTTACTCATCCCACAAAACCTGGGCTGGTCACGATACCGCATCCTAAAAAAGAGTTACCGATAGGTACGGTGAAAAGCATAAGAAAACAGGCCGGGATATAACCCTGCTCAGACAAAGAGGCAAATTATGTTCTACCCAATAGCAATTGAGGCGGGGGACGAAAAGCATGCTTACGGAGTTATCGTTCCCGATCTTCCTGGCTGCTTTTCAGCAGGGGATACGCTGGATGATGCCATCTACAGTGCTAAAGAGGCGATAACGGGCCACATTGAGCTGCTGGTTGAACTCGAACAGGATATTCCCGCGGTATCCACCGTGGCTGAGTTGGCCAAAGACCCACAATATTCGGACTATACCTGGGCGCTTGTTGAGATTGATATGACCCGGCTGCTCGGTGGCTCGGAAAAAATCAACGTGACGCTGCCGAAATCATTGATTGATAGAATTGATCGCTGCGTGGCCAGTAATCCGGAGTTCAAGAGTCGGTCTGGTTTTTTAGCCCAGGCTGCGCTGGAAAGGGTGACGGCAACGCGGAAGAAGGGCACTCAGGCTGGGACAAAAAAATAAGCCCGTGTAAGGGAGATTACACAGGCTAAGGAGGTGGTTCTTGGGTACAGCTAGCATTTATGGATTATGTTTTTCAGCGGAGGGAATAGTATCGATAATTGATAATTCCGTCTGTGATCCATTTCTAAGAATCTTTGCTATTGAAAAACAATATATATGCACTAGCTGTTATGCGGATTTCGAGTTGATTCTCCTGTGAAATTACGCATCAGCAGACCATACTCCAGTTCGATATCTTCCGGCACGGGGATCCATACGGTATGCCCATCACCCGGTGCCACTGGTTTCGCGACGCCTTTGGCATCTTCCATCTGCTCGAGGGTGAAGTTGACGTTACCCTGCGGGGTCATCATTTCCAGATTATCGCCAAGAGCAAATTTGTTTTTGACCGCCACTTCAGCCATCACGCCTTTGCGCTGGCCGGTGAATTCACCGACGAACTGCTGACGCTCGGAAACCGAGAAACCGTATTCGTAGTTCTGATAGTCGTCATGCGTGTGGCGACGCAGGAAACCTTCGGTGTAACCACGGTGGGCGAGGTTTTCCAGCGTTTCCAGCAGGTTGGTGTCGAACGGTTTGCCGGCAGCGGCATCATCAATGGCTTTGCGGTACACCTGCGCGGTGCGGGCGCAGTAGTAATGCGACTTGGTGCGGCCTTCGATTTTCAGCGAATGCACACCCATTTGGGTCAGGCGCTCAACGTGAGCCACGGCGCGCAGATCTTTTGAGTTCATGATGTAGGTGCCGTGTTCGTCTTCAAAGGCGGTCATGTACTCGCCCGGACGTTTAGCCTCTTCCAGCATAAACACCTGATCGGTCGGTGCGCCAACGCCGAGGGTTGGCTCTACGTTCTGTACCGGAATCGGTTCGTATTTATGAACGATATTACCGATATCGTCTTCTTTGCCTTCCTGAACGTTGTATTCCCAGCGGCAGGCGTTGGTGCAGGTGCCCTGGTTCGGGTCACGCTTGTTGATGTAGCCAGACAGCAGACAGCGGCCGGAGTAGGCCATGCACAGCGCGCCGTGGACGAAGATTTCAATCTCCATGTCCGGCACCTGGCTGCGGATCTCTTCAATTTCTTCCAGCGACAGTTCGCGGGAGAGGATCACGCGGGTCAGGCCCATCTGCTTCCAGAATTTTACCGTCGCCCAGTTCACGGCGTTGGCCTGCACGGACAGGTGAATATCCATTTCCGGGAAGTTTTCACGCACCAGCATAATCAGCCCAGGATCGGACATAATCAGCGCATCCGGCCCCATATCCACCACCGGCTTCAAATCACGAATAAAGGTTTTCAGCTTGGCGTTATGCGGTGCGATGTTGACCACCACATAGAACTTCTTGCCCAGCGCGTGGGCTTCGTTGATGCCGAGTTGGAGGTTTTCGTGATTGAATTCGTTGTTACGCACGCGCAGCGAGTAGCGCGGTTGGCCAGCATAAACTGCATCGGCACCGTAAGCGAAAGCGTAACGCATATTTTTCAGCGTTCCCGCCGGGGAGAGGAGTTCCGGTTTAAACATGATTTTCTCGTTCTGATGACAGGTCAGATTCGCCACACCTGATGCGGCGAGTTGGGGAGTGTCCCCACTTTAAGGGCGGGCATTGTAGCGCTGTGCAGAGGTGAGGTAAAGCGCCGGGTGGCTGTCAGCGGCCACCCGGTGGGGTATCTACCTATCAGGTGTTATCTTTCACGGTCTCGCTGGCACCGTTGGTTTTCACCGAGGCGATGCCTTTATCGCGCGAAGCTTCGCTGGCGTACAGCTGGCTGGTGCCAATCACCTGGTGATTACCGGCTTTGAGGTTAAAGTGGAACTTACCGTTGGTCGCCGTTTTCTTTTCGTAGCGCTCGTCCAGCGGACTGTTGGTGCGCACGGAGGCGATGCCGTTCTCCGCGGACGCTCTGGTGGTGTACAGTTCGCTGGTGAGGATGATTTCGCCATTGCCTGCTTTCAGGACAAAACGAAACTGGTCGTTACTGCTTTTACTTAACTCAAACCAACCCGCCATGGTGACTCCTTGATGAAATTGAAGTGGTTAGAAGTATTGGCTGACTGTATGAGTATGGGAGAAATTTGCACAGATGCTAATAATACGGCGGGAGAGAATAAGAATAGCGAGCGGCGGTGAAACCGCTCGCGATGGGATTAGGCCATCCGGCAGGCATCGGCTTCCCAGCGGTAGCCTACGCCGTAGACGGCGCGGATAAACGACTGCTCGGCGTCAAGCGACTCCAGCTTGCGGCGCAGATTTTTAATGTGGCTGTCGATGGTACGGTCGGTCACCACGCGATAGTCGTCATACAGATGGTTAAGCAACTGTTCGCGGGAAAACACTTTGCCGGGCTCCTGCGACAGGGTTTTTAGCAGGCGAAATTCAGCCGGGGTGAGATCCAGCAGGCGGTCACGCCACGAGGCCTGAAAGCGGTTTTCGTCGACGATAAGCGGACTTTGCTCGTCCAGCGCCTGTAGCTCCTGGCGTGGCTTACAGCGGCGTAAAATGGTTTTCACGCGCGCGACCACTTCTCGCGGGCTGTACGGCTTACAGATATAGTCGTCGGCGCCAATTTCCAGCCCCAGCAGACGGTCAATCTCTTCAATTTTAGCCGTCACCATCACGATAGGAACGTCAGAGAAGCGGCGAATTTCGCGGCACAGCGTTAGGCCGTCGGTGCCCGGCAGCATTAAATCCAGCAGGATCAGATTTGGGGGCGACTGATGGACATACGGCAGCACTTTATCGCCGTGGCTAATTAACGTCGGTGCATAGTGCGCTGCCAGTAGATAGTCGATGAGCAGTTGTCCCAGTTTGGGTTCATCTTCCACAATCAAAATGCGTGGGGCGTTCTCATCAATTGGTAACTCGGTCATATCTCTCTCGGTATTGCGCGTTCCAGCGGTAACTCTACTTTAATGCTAACCCCGCCAAAAGGCGAATGCCCGACCTCAAGACGGCCGCCGTGAGCGGCAACGATATTGGCGCAGATCGCCAGTCCAAGGCCGGATCCGCCGCTAGCGCGGTTGCGTGAACCTTCGGTGCGGTAAAAGCGTTCGCACAGTTTGCTCAGCTGTTCATCGGTGACGCCCGGGCCGCTGTCAGCAAACTCCATCACGATGTGCTGAGGATTGAGGTGGGTACGAATCAGCACCTGGCCGCCGCTATCGGTGTAGCGCAGGCTGTTTTCCAGCAGATTGTTGAATAGCTGCATCAAACGGTCCGGATCGCCGAAGACCGTGGCATTTTCCGCCAGCGCCAGATTCAGCGTCAATCCCCGGCTGGCAAGACGTTCACGGAAAGCATCGGCGGCGATCTCCAGCAGCGAAATGATATCTACCGGTGATTTCTGGTAGGCCAGCGCCCCTTCATCGGACATGGACAGCTGATGCAAATCGTTGACCAGCTTGGTGAGCGTGGCAACTTCCGCCTGCAACGAGGTCACCGATTCCGGGGTAAATTTGCGGACACCGTCCTGAATGGCTTCCAGTTCCCCACGCAGCACCGCCAGCGGAGTACGCAGCTCGTGGGAAATGTCGGCCATTAAATCGCGGCGCATCTGCTGGTTTTTCTCCAGCGTGCTGGCAAGCTGGTTAAAATCCTGCGCCAGCTTGCCCAGCTCATCGCCGCTGGTGACCGGCACGCGGGTTGAAAAGTCACCGGCCGCCAGCTTGTGGGTGCCTTCTACCAGCCGCCTTACCGGCGCGATAAGCCCGCGCGCCAGCGGGAAGGTGGCCAGTGCGGCGAGCAGAGTAGCCAGCCCGACGATAAGCCAACTGGTGCGCCGCTGTTGCCTGTCGAAATTGATATCGGTGTTCCGGGTCAACCGTTCGACCGGTGAAGCAATGACGGCGCCGACCTCCATACCGTTAACGATAATACCGCGCCGGGTGCCATCGTGCGGCACCGCTTCACGCGGACCAACCAACACGCGGGCGTTTTGATCCACCACCCAAAACTGGGTTCGCCAGCCGTGCGGCGGCATGCCTCCACGTTCGGGACCCATACCGGGGCCGGGAGGGCCTGGCGGCATTTTGTCCTCATTATTATCGTGTTCGAATGAGCGTAGGATCTGGAAGATAAAACGATCGTTGTTGCGTAAAAAGCGCCAGTTACCGTGCTGGGCATACTGCTCCGCCAGCGCATCGCTCAGCAGCTGTAGCCGCTGTTCGTTACCGCGCTTAATGTAGTCAATAAAACCACGCTCAAAGCTGATGCGCACCGCCCAATGCATGCTAATCAGCAGCACAATACAGGTGGCTAAAATGGCGAGAAACAGTTTGCCGGAGATCCCCGGGCGCCATAATTTCACGATTTACTCCTTCAATTTGCGTCGGGCGATAACCACGTTTTTGCTGATATCGTCCGGCACTCGCGCGAACACGAGGGCTGGAAGCGCAATAATCACGGCCATACATAAATAGGTGTACATAAATACGTGGTGAGTGGTGTCGCTGCCTACCGCAATATGCTGCTGGCCAAACATCCCCAGCAGGATCCCCGCGATGGTGACACCGATACTCATCGATAGCTGCATAATCATCGACAGCAGGCTATTGCCGCTGCTGGCATGTTCGTCCGGCAGGTCTTTTAGCGTCAGGGTGTTCATCGACGAGAAACGGCTGGAGTTGACCATACCCTGGATAAACAACACGACCGGCAGCGCGTAGTACCAACCGGCCAGCGCGGTGAACATAAAGACAAGGCTGATTAGGGCAAGGCCGACGGTGCTGAACACCAGCACGTGGCGATAGCCAAAGCGGTTAACCACCTGTACTACGATGCGCTTCATGCCCATGCTGCCGAGTACCATCGGGATCATCATCAGACCGGCATGAAATGGGGTGAAACCGAGACCAATCTGCATAAACACCGGCGTTATAAACGGCAGCATGCCGCTGCCGATACGCCCGGCAAAGCTACCGGCCAGCCCCAGAGAGAAGGTAGGCGTATTGAACAGCTTGAGGCTAAACAGCGCACCGTCGTTGCCGTAGGCGTGCCACAGATACATCAGGATAGAGACGACGCCGATAGCCACCAGTGCGCCCATCATTAATGGTGAAATACCTAAGCCTTTTTGCCCGTCGAGCGCCAGCGTCAGCGTCGCCATGCCCAGCGCCAGCACGATAAATCCTGAAATATCAAAACGCCGGGTTTGTACCGTGTAGTTGGGCATCAGTACCAACGTGGCGATACAGCCGATGATGCCAACGGGAATATTGATCAGGAAAATCCAGTGCCATGAGGCGTATTCAACCAGAATTCCCCCCAGCGCCGGGCCCAGCAGCGGGCCAACCTGGCCTGGCAGGGTGACGAAGGTCATCGCGGCCATGTATTGTTCGCGAGGCACGATTTTCATCACCGTTAGCCTGCCGACAGGAACCATCATCGCGCCGCCGATCCCTTGCAATACGCGGGCCATCACCAGCTCGTTAAGCGTGCTGGAAAGTGAGCAAAACAGCGAGCCGAGCGTGAAGAGAATAATGGCGATAAAAAAGATGTTCCGCACGCCGACCCTGTCGGCCAGCCAGCCGCTGGCGGGCAGCATCACGGCGACGGTCAGCACATAGGAGACCACCACCATATGCATGTGCAGCGGGCTCTCCCCCAGGCTTAGCGCCATGGAGGGGAGGGCGGTGTTGACTATCGTGGTGTCCAGCGATTGCATGAAAAAGCCGAACGCCACGATCCACAGTTGCCAGCGAACGTTGGCTGGAAGTTCAGTCATGGTTATTCCGTTACCGATTGTCGGGTTTGACGCGAAAAACGCAGACGTAGACTCTCGAAGAACAGATAAATCACCGGTGTGGTGTAAAGGGTCAGCAACTGGCTCATGACCAGCCCCCCTACAATCGTAATCCCCAGCGGTTGACGCAGTTCCGACCCATCGCCACCGGAGATAACCAGCGGCAGCGCACCGAACAGCGCCGCCAGCGTGGTCATCATTATCGGGCGAAAACGCAGCAGACAGGCCTGGAAAATCGCCTCTTCCGGCGATAGGTTGCCGTTACGCTGCGCCTCAAGGGCGAAGTCGACCATCATGATGGCATTTTTCTTCACAATGCCAATTAATAGCATGATCCCAATGAGGGCGATTAGGCTAAACGGGGCACCGAAAAGCTCCAGCGCCAGCAGCGCGCCAACGCCTGCGGACGGCAGAGTAGAGAGAATGGTCAGCGGGTGGACGTAGCTCTCATACAAAATCCCCAGCACGATATAGACCGTGGCGATAGCGGCGATAATCAGAATAACCTGCGAGTTCATCGTATCCTGGAATACCTGCGCCGTGCCGGCGAAAGATCCGCGCACCGTTGGCGGGACGCCCAACTGTGTCATGGTACGGGTGATGGCGTCGCTGGCTTCCGAGAGCGATTTGCCGGTCGGCAGGTTAAAGGAAACCGTAGAGGCAGCCGATAGCCCCTGATGGTTCACCGACAGCGGCGCGTTGGCCGGCTGCCATTTGGCGAAATAAGACAGCGGAATGGCTTTGCCGTCGTTATTAATCACGAACATTTTATCCAGCGCGCTGACGTCCTGGGTGTAAACAGGGTCAACCTGCATCACCACTTTGTACTGATTAAGCGGCTGATAGATGGTGGAGATCTGTCGTTGGCCGAAGGCGTTGTTGAGCAGGCTGTTGGCCTCTTCGACGCTAATACCCAGACGCGACATGGTTTCCCGATCATAGATCAGATCCATCTCGGCCCCGTTGTCCTGCTGATCCGAGTTGACGTCGGCCAGCTCTGGCAGTGCGGCCAGCGCTTTGCGGATCTTCGGCTCCCATTCGCGAAGGGCGCTTAAATCATCGGAGAGCAGGGTGTACTGATAGCTGGCGTTGGCCTGCCGTCCGCCGACCCGAATGTCCTGGACCGCCATTAAAAACAGGTTGGCGCCGGGTTCTTTAGCGAGCTTCTTACGCAACCGGTCGATGATCTGCTGCGCGGATTCGTGACGCTGGTCGCGAGATTTGAGAGTGATAAACATCATCCCGCTGTTGACGCGCGAGCCGCCGGTAAAGCCGGTGACATTATCAACCGCCGGATCTTCACGAATGATCTTCATAAAGTCCTGCAGTTTGCCGCGCATCGCCTGGAAGGAGATGCTCTGATCGGCCTGGATTCCGCCCATCAGCACCCCGGTGTCCTGCTCCGGGAAGAAGGTTTTCGGAATCGAAATATAGAGCCAGACGTTCAGGGCGATGGTCGCGAGGAACACCACGCCGACCAACCGTGCGTGATTGAGGACCCAGCGCAAGGATTTGCCGTAACCCTGCTGCATGGCGACCAGTAAACGCCCCAGACCTTTGGTGCGGGTTGGCGTATGCGGACGGCTGGATTTCAGCATCCAGCCGCACATCATTGGCGTCAGCGTTAACGACACCGCTAGCGAAATACCGATAGCCACCGACAGCGTGACGGCGAATTCGCGCAGCAGCCTACCGGGCAGGCCGCCCATCAGCAGCAGTGGCAGGAACACGGCTACCAGCGAAACGCTCATCGACAGGACGGTAAAGCCAACCTCACGGCTACCCTGCAGCGCCGCCTGTAGTGGCTTCATCCCGGCTTCCAGATGACGAGAGATATTTTCCAATACCACGATGGCGTCATCGACCACAAAACCGGTGGCGATGGTCAGCGCCATCAGCGACAGGTTGTTGAGGCTAAATCCGCACAGATACATGGCGGCAAAGGTGCCGATTAACGAAACCGGAACCGCCACCGCCGGGATCAGCGTTGCGCGCCCCGAACGCAGGAACAGGAACACCACGAGGATAACCAGCGCCACCGAAATAACCAGCGTCTGCTCCACTTCTTCCAACGATGCGCGGATGGTCGGCGAGCGATCCTGGGCAATTTGCAGATCGATAGCGGCGGGAATGGTTTCCTGCAGCGCCGGCAGTTCGGCACGAATGCTATCAACGGTCTGGATGATGTTGGCTTCCGGCAGTTTGCGGATCATCAACAAAATCGCCGGTTTGGCGTTGGTCATCCCCGCGTTACGCACATCCTGCACCGAATCGGTGATATTTGCCACGTCGCTCAGGCGCACCGCGGCCCCGTTGTTGTAGTGAATAATCAGCGGCTTATACTCCGCCGCTTTTTTTAGCTCATCGTTAGTCTGTACCTGCCAGCGGTGCGCGGTATCTTCAATCGCCCCCTGCGGCTTACGCACGTTGGCATTGCTGATAGCCGTACGCACCGCATCCAGCGACACGCCCTGGTTAAACAGCGCCTGCGGATTGAGATCAACACGCACCGCAGGCAGGGAACTGCCGCCCACGTCCACGTCACCAACGCCGTCAATCTGCGCGATGTTCTGCGCCAGCTGGGTGGAGGCAAAATCGTACAGCTCGCCCTGGGAGTAAGTGTCCGAGGTGAGCGTCAGAATCATGATTGGCGCATCGGACGGATTGGCCTTGCGGTAGGTTGGACGGCTCGGCATACCGCTGGGCAGCAGGTTCTGCGCGGCGTTGATGGCCGCCTGCACATCGCGCGCTGCACCGTTGATATCGCGATCGAAGTTAAACTCGAGGATGATGCGCGTACTGCCCAGCGAGCTGCTGGAGGTCATTTCGTTGACGCCGGCAATGCGCCCAAGCGAACGCTCAAGCGGGGTAGCAACCGACGATGCCATGGTTTCCGGCGAGGCCCCGGGCAGCGAGGCGCTGACCATGATAACCGGGAAGTCTACCTGCGGCAGCGGAGCCACCGGCAGCAGCCGAAAGCCCAGAATGCCGCACAGGGTGATGGCGAGCGAAATCAGAATCGTCGCCACCGGACGGTAGATGAAGAGCGCAAAAAATTTCACTTACGCTTCCTCTTCACGATGTGGGAAGCGGCTTTTCAGGTACAGCGACAGTCTGTCGAACAGCAGATAGATGACCGGCGTGGTGAACAGCGTCAGCACCTGGCTCACCAGCAGGCCTCCGACCATGCCGATCCCCAGCGGACGCCGCAGCTCTGCGCCTACCCCGGTGCTTAGCATCAGCGGCAGGGCGCCCAGCAGCGCCGCCAACGTGGTCATCAGGATTGGGCGGAAACGCAGCAGACAGGCCTGGTAAATAGCCTCGCGCGGTTCCATGCCCTGCTCGCGTTCAGCCGCTAGCGCAAAGTCGATCATCATGATGGCGTTCTTCTTCACGATACCGATAAGCAAGATGATGCCGATGATGGCAATGACGTCCAGCTCGCTGCCCGAAATCATTAGCGCCAGCAGCGCGCCGACGCCCGCCGTTGGCAGCGTCGACAGAATGGTGATCGGGTGGATAAAGCTTTCATACAGCACGCCGAGCACGATATACATCGCGACGATGGCCGCCACGACCAGCCAGATGGTGCTGCTCAGCGCCGACTGGAAGGCGAGGGTGCTGCCCTGGAATTCGGTACGAATGTCCGTCGGGAAGTTCAGTGATTTTTCCGCATCCTGAATAGACTGCACCGCATCGCCCAGCGAGTAGCCATTCGGTACGTTGAAGGAAATGGTGGTTACCGGGAACTGGTCGAGATGGTTAATCGACAGCGGCGCAAAGCGCTGCTCGATTTTGGCAATCGCGGTCAGTGGGACAATGCCGCCGTCGCTACTGGTCAGGCGAATATTATCCAGCGCCGCTAATCCCGGCGTGGCTCGGGTATCGTGCTCCAGCACGACGCGATATTGGTTAGCCTGGGTGTAGATGGTGGAAATCAGGCGCTGGCCAAAGGCGTTATACAGCGCGTTGTCGATGTCGGCCATGGAAATACCCAGACGGCTGGCGCTGTCGCGATCGACGTTCACAAAGGCCACCAGCCCCTGATCCTGCCAGTCGCTGCTGACGTCGGAGAGCTGCGGCTGTGCCTGTAGCTGGGTCATCAGCTGCGGCACCCATTGGCTGAGCGCATCCAGCGAGTTGGCCTGCAGCGTAAACTGATATTGCGTGCGGCTAACGGTGGTATCGATGGTGAGATCCTGCGTCGGTTGCAGATACAGTTCAACGCCCGGAATACGTGCCACCGACTGTTGCAGACGGTTAATGACGGTTTGTACCCGGTCATCACGGTCGCTTAGCGGTTTTAGGTTAATTTGCAGACGCGCGCTGTTGAGCGCCGGGTTGGTACCGTCAACGCCAACAAAGGAGGTTAAACTGGCAACCGCCGGATCTTTCAGGATCGCGTCGGCTACCGTCTGCTGACGCTGCGCCATGCTGGTGAATGAGACCGACTGCGGCGCCTGGAGCGTGCCTTGAATAATGCCGTTATCCTGAATCGGGAAGAAGCCTTTCGGGATGGTAACCCACAGAATAATCGACAGCGCCAGCGTGCCCAGCGCTACGCTCAGGGTTAACCAAGGATGGTTTAATACGCGGGCCAGCCAATGGCCGTAAACGGCAATCACTCGCTCGAAGAAACGCTCGCTAGCGCGGGAGAAGCGGTTTTGTTTACGCAGCGATTCATGACTCAGCATGCGCGCGCACATCATAGGCGTCAGGGTCAGTGAAACGATGGCCGAGATCAGAATGGCCACCGCGAGGGTGATAGCAAACTCACGGAACAGACGGCCGATGATATCGCCCATAAACAGCAGCGGGATCAGCACCGCAATCAGCGACAGGGTCAGGGAGATGATGGTAAAGCCAATTTCGCCCGCGCCTTTTAGCGCCGCCGCCATCGGTTTCTCGCCTTTTTCGATGTAGCGCGAAATGTTTTCAATCACCACGATAGCGTCATCGACCACAAACCCGGTGGCAATGGTCAACGCCATCAGCGTCAGGTTGTTGATGGAAAAGTCGAGGAACACCATGACCGCAAATGTACCGACTAACGACAGCGGTACGGCCACGCCGGGAATGATGGTTGCCGGCACGTTGCGCAGAAACAGATAGATGATCATGACTACTAGCGCAATCGCCAGCATCAGCTCAAACTGGGTGTCGGAGACCGAGGCACGAATATTGGTGGTACGGTCAGACAGCACCTCTACCTTGACCGACTTCGGCAGGCTTTCGGTCAGCTGTGGCAGCATTTGACGAATGCTATCGGCGGTCGAAATGATATTGGCACCCGGCTGACGCTGCACGTTCATCACGATAGCCTGTTTTTTATTGGCCCATGCGCCAAGCCAGGTATTTTCCGCCCCTTGTTCAATGGTCGCCACATCGCCTAAGCGAATAGGCGCGCCGTTTTTGTAGGCAATAATCAGTTGGCGGTATTCCTGCGCCGACTGCATCTGGTCGTTGGCCGAGAGCGTAACCGCCCGCGACGGACCGTCCAGACTGCCTTTAGCGGAGTTGACGTTGGCGCTGGTGATCGCGGTGCGAATATCTTCACTGGTCAGCCCCAGAGCGGCAATCGCCTGGGCGTTAAGCTTCACGCGGACAGCGGGGCGCTGGCCGCCCGCCAGCGTCACCAGACCGACGCCGGAGACCTGGGAGATTTTCTGCGCGACGCGCGTTTCCACCATATCTTCCACTTCGGTCATCGGCGTGGCGGTGGAGGTGACGGCAAGCGTCATGATTGGCGGATCCGCCGGGTTCACCTTACTGTAGACCGGAGGGTTGGGCAGATCATTTGGCAGCAGGTTGGTGGCGGCGTTAATGGCCGCCTGCACTTCCTGCTCAGCAACGTCCAGCGGCAGGGTAAGCTGGAATTGCAGCGTCACCACCGAAGCACCGCCTGAGCTTTGCGATGACATCTGTTTTAAGCCGGACATTTGGCCAAACTGGCGTTCCAGCGGTGCCGTAACGGCGGAGGTCATGACATCCGGGCTGGCGCCAGGGTAGAGCGTGACGACCTGAATCGTTGGGTAATCTACCTCGGGGAGCGCAGAGACGGGTAGAAAACGGTAGCCGATAATCCCGGCCAGCAAAATCGCCACCATCAATAGGGTGGTGGCGACAGGGCGCATAATAAACAGGCGGGATGGGCCGCCTGTGCTGCTCGGCGGTAAAACTTGCATCAGCCGCGCGCTCCTTTATGACCGGCGGAGTGGTCTTCTGCCGCCGCCGGTTTTTCGCTGCTGGCGGCGGTGGCGTCATGGGCGGTGACCACTTCTACCTTCGCACCCTCGGTCAGGCGATCAATCCCATCCGTCACGACGCGGTCTCCCGCGGAGAGTCCGGCGTCAATAACCACTTTCTGGCTATCCTGAATACCCGGTACGACCGTGTGTTTACTGACCTTGTTATCGCTATTGAGGACCCAGACGAAGTGACCATCGTTGCCCATCTGCAGTGCGGCGGTTGGGATCACCACGGCGTTTTGTTGGGTATCCACCAGCATACGGGCGTTGACGAATTGGTTAGGGAACAGCGCATCGTCCTGATTATTAAAACGGGCTTTGAGTTTGATGGTCCCGGTTGTGGCATCAATTTGGTTGTCGAGGCTCAGCAGCGCGCCGTCGCTGAGCTTGGTTTTATTGGTTCGATCCCAGGCTTCAACGGCCAGCGATTTACCTGCTTTCTGCGCCGCAACGACGGTGGCGATGTCATTTTCTGGCAGCGTAAAGACGAGGTCTATCGGGTGCGTTTGCGTCAGCACCACAATCCCGGTGGTATCACCGCTGGAAATTTGGTTACCGATATCGACCTGTTTTAAACCGACGCGGCCATCGATAGGTGCCGTAATCCGGCTCCAGGTGAGCTGGAGCTGAGCGCTGGCCACCGACGCTTCATCGGCTTTAATGGTGCCTTCGGTCTCGCTGACCAGCGACTGCTGGGTGTCGAGTTCCTGACGAGAAACAAGATTGGTTTTCACTAACTGCTGGTAACGCGCCAGATCGCGGCGGGCGTTGGCGAGTGTGGCTTTATCTTTCGCCAGCTGTCCCTGGGCCTGGGCCAGCGCAACTTTAAATTGGCTTGGGTCAATTTCTGCCAACAAATCGCCGGCTTTAACCTGCTGCCCTTCCTGGAAATGAATCGCCATGAGCTGGCCATCCACGCGGCTTCTGACGGTGACTGTGTTAGCAGCGGTAATGGTGCCTAACCCGCTTAAGTAACGGGGTACGGCTTCGCTGGTGGCGGTGGCGGCCTGTACTGGCGCAAGGGTGCCGCCGAAACGGCCACCATGACGTCCGCCGCCCGCAGGTGCACCCGCAGGTTTCGCGGCGCCAGATGCCGAAGTATTGGAATTACTGCTGAAGTGCCAGATGCCGACCGCCCCCGCGATAACCACCAGCACGGCCAGCGCAATTCGCCAGCGTGTGTTATGACTGCCTTTCATTGTTATACGTGTCTCGTCCTGAATCATTCCACGAAATGATACTAGTTTAGTTACGGAACGCTCAGAAAAAATGGAGGAAATATGAAAGACGGCGAGAATCGTCCGAAACACGAACGGCTTTACGAGTAGGCTCGCAAGGCGAGGGGATGAAACGGCGCAAAACGACCGTTGGTGGTACCGTCAGCGGCGTTTAGCGAGGTGCTATAGCCAAAATAATTCGAGTTGCAGGAAGGCGGCAAGGGAGTGAATACCCAGGAGCGTACAGGAGTACGTGACTGGGGTGAACGAGCGTAGCCAACGCACAGGCAACTTGAAGTATGACGGGTATAAAACACAGGAAAGCCCCTCCTGATGAAGGGGCCTTATATATGGAAAGGGTGATGATGAACAGGGTCATCATACTGGTGATACTCTTAGTCATTAGCTTACCGGCTTACTAAGACACCAGGGGGAAGAGCAATCCACCCTTACCCTAACTCCTTTACGGTAGGTTGAAAAAGCAGCGAAGTCAACGGTCCGATCAGGCGAAAACCACCTGCGCCCAGCGTGCAAGACCGGCGGTGACCGAGCCAAAATCATCGCCACCGGCGATAGGAATGCCTGGTAGCTGTTCGGCCAGCGCTTTCTTAATCAGCGGGGAGCGAGCGCTACCACCGGTTAAGTAGATAACGTCGGGTTTTTCGCTGCTGTTTTCCAGCGCCAACTGTACCTGCTCAAGAATCCGCGTCAGCGGCTGATTCAGCGCCGCTTCCAGCCCGTCCTGGCTGATGGCGGTGGCTAACGTGTCGCTAATGAACGGCAGCGCGGTATCAATTTGCGTGTTCTCGGACAGCGCGATTTTGCTCTCTTCCGCACAGCGTACCAGGCGATAGCTTAAACGCTGCTGCCAGACTTTATACAGCAGAGACACTTTTTCCGCATCGCGGGCGTCGCGCGCCAGATCGCGCAGCAGGCGACCGTTGGCGGCGCTGTAGAAATCGGTTTGTGCAGGGACATCGTTGATTGCGACCGCGTTCCACCATGGGAGAATCGGCAGAGCGATACCTTTTTCGGTCTCGCCC
>PPYF01114293.1_pt1 | contig 27474 bp, 25 predicted proteins | sample 1559871 | NCBI WGS metagenome assembly PPYF01 (sample SAMN08240021, study PRJNA423297) | Human gut metagenome, whole genome shotgun sequencing project. | reverse complement strand
CGGAGCTGGTGAAGATCGACCCCAAGGCCATCGGCGTGGGCCAGTACCAGCACGACATGCCCCCCAAGCGGCTGGACGAAGCCCTGGGCGGCGTGGTGGAGGACTGCGTCAATGCCGTGGGGGTGGACGTGAACACCGCTTCTCCCTCGCTCTTGCAGCATGTTGCGGGCCTCACCGCCGCCACCGCCAAAAACGTGGTGACCTACCGGGAGGAAAACGGCCCCTTTACCTCCCGCAAGCAGATTTTGAAGGTCCCCAAGCTGGGGCCCAAGGCCTTTGAGCAGTGCGCGGGCTTTTTGCGGGTGCCGGAGAGCAAAAGCGTCCTGGACAATACCGCCGTCCACCCGGAGAGCTACGCCGCGGCGGAGGCCCTCCTGACCCTCACGGGCCACACCCTCTCCGACGTGGCGGCAGGGAAGCTGGGGGACCTGCCCGCCCAGGTGAAAGCCTATGGCGAGGAAAAGGCCGCGGCCCAGTGCGGCGTGGGCGTGCCCACGTTGCGGGACGTGGTGTGGGAACTGATGAAGCCCGGCCGGGACATCCGGGACGAGCTGCCCAAGCCCATCCTGCGCACCGACGTGCTGGAGATGAAGGACCTCAAACCCGGCATGGTGCTTACCGGCACCGTCCGCAACGTCATCGACTTCGGTGTGTTCGTGGACATCGGCGTACACCAGGACGGCCTGGTTCACATCTCTCAGGTGGCGGACAAGTTTATCCGGCATCCTTCCGAGGTGGTGTCCGTGGGCGATATCGTCAAGGTGGTGGTGCTGGAGGTGGACGAGAAGAAAAAGCGCATCAGCCTCTCCATGCGCCAGGCCGGAAAACAGTAAGCATCGGGAACCGGGAAAGGAGCCCTTATGATCCTGACCATCGATGAAGTCAACGACCTCCTGGATGAGATGGCGGAGGAATTTCCCGCCGTCCTCTTCGACGAGCTCAACGGCGGGGTAAACCTGCTGGAGGAGGCGGTGCCGGACCCGGAATTTCCAGAGGGGGAGATGTATATTCTGGGGGAGTACTGCGATGATCTCCTGGGCCGGTATATCAATCTCTACTACGGCTCCTTTGCCGCCCTGGCGGAGCGGGAGGACTGGGACCGGGAGACCTGGGAGGACGAGCTCTATACCACCCTCTCCCACGAGCTCACCCACCATATGGAGGGCCGGGGCGGGCTCCACGCCCTGGACGACCGGGACGCGGCAGAGCTGGCGGCCTGGCGGGCGGAGTTGGAGCAGCAGGGAGAATGAACAAAAGGGGGACAGGCGATGCCTGTCCCCCTTTTTCTCCGGTGGCTCAATCATATAAAAAGCCCGCGGCTTTCGCCGCGGGCTTTGATTCGTCAGCGAAGCCGCATTTCCGAGAGCATCTCCCAATACTCCGTCCGCTGCTTCCGATCCAGCTCCGGGAGCTTGGATGCTTCAACACCCCTCGTCCGCTTTTCCCGGGCCGCTGACAGGTCCTTCTTTCCTTCCCGAAGCTCCATTCCGCATGCACGCTCCCTCTTCGTACTGCATGATATTGTACATCTTTCCGGGAGAAAATGCAAGGTCTTGTGTTACGCCATTTTTGTTCTCAGCGCAGCCGATCCACCAGATAGGGGATGGCGGTCTCGAAATCCACGCCGTACCAGTTGGTCTTGCCGGCGTCCAGGGTGGCCCGGATGCTCTCGACAGTATAGTCTGCCGCCAGGGCCAGGGCGTCTCCCACGGACTTGCCCCGCATCAGGGCGCCCACGCAAGTGGAGGCGAAGACGTCTCCGGTGCCGTGGAAGCTGGCGGGCAGGTGCTCGGTGAAATAGCTGCCGTAGGTGTCCGTCTTTTGGTCATAGTACATGACGCCCAGCTTGCCCGGCTGGAAGCTGACACCGGTGAGGGCCACGTACCGGGGACCCAGCTTGGAAAGGGCCTGGAGCATCTCCTTGATATAGGCTTCGTCGTACTCCGTCCGGTAGGGAAGTCCCGTCAGCAGGCTGGCCTCCGTCAGGTTGGGGACGATGAGATCCGCCTTGGCGCACACCTTGGCCATCTCCGCCGGGAAGTCCTCCCCGAAGGCGGGATAGAGCTTGCCGTTGTCCGCCATCACCGGATCCACCACGATGAGGTTGTCCGGCGTCTTGAACGCGTCGAAGAAGGCGCAGATGTCGCCGATCTGCTCCTTGGAGGCAAGGTACCCGGTGTAGATGGCGTCGAAGCCGAAGCCCTCGCTGCGCCAGTGGGCGGCGATGGGGGCGATCTGATCCGTCAGGTCCTTGCAGATAAAATTCTGGAACATAGTGTGGGTGGAGAGCACCGCCGTGGGGACGATGGAGCACTCCACACCCATGGCGGAAATAATGGGCAGAGCCACCGTCAGGGAGCACTTACCCAAACAGGAGATATCCTGAATGCTGACAATGCGTTTCATAAAGCCGCACTTCCTTTTCTGTGTCGTTGCCCGTATTATAGCAACCTTACTGACCTATTGAAATATCCACATTCCTTATTTTTAATAAGGTCAGTTTTCCAGTTCCGGAGTGGCTGTAAAAAAGGAGCCCGGATCAGAGTTCTGATCCGGGCTCCGCTGGCATCCGTCCCGGCAGTGCCGGAGCGGAAAAGGAGACGCTTATTTACCCATGTAACGGTACAGGAAGGTCACGATCTGACCGCGGGTGCAGGGGTTGCCGGGAGCGAAGGTGGTGTCCGTCACACCGGTGGTGACGCCGTTCTCCACGGCCCAGGCCACGGCACCGTAGTAGTAGTCGCTCTCAGCCACATCCGTGAACATGGGCAGGATGGAGGCATCCTCCTTACTGTAGCGCCACAGGAAGGTCACAACCTGAGCGCGGGTGCAGGTAGCATTGGGAGAGAAGGTGGTAGCAGTGGTACCGCCGGTGATGCCGTTCTCCACGGCCCACAGAACCGCCTCATAGTAATAGTCGTTGACGCTGACATCGGTGAAGGGATTCACCCGGTTGGCAGCCTGCGGCATACCGGCCGCACGCCATAGGAAGGTGACGGTCTGGGCACGGGTGCAGGGGTTGCCGGGGGCGAAGATGGTGTCCGTCACGCCGGTGGTAACGCCGTTGTCCACAGCCCACTTCACAGCGTCATAGTAGTAATCGCTCTTGGCCACGTCCACGAAGGACAGCTCATCGCCAGTCTCCACGAAGGTGACTTCCACGGTGACCTTGCTGTCGGGCATGGTGAAGGTGTACTCGCCGTCGCCGCGGTCGCGGACGCGGATGCTGTCGCCGTCCTTGTCGGTGACGATGACCTCGTCCACCTCATAGCCCTTGTCGGGATCCACGGTAATGGTGACGGTGTCGCCCTTATCGGCCCGCTTGGGGGAGACGGAGACGTCGCCGTGCTTACCGGCATCCACCGTGATGGCGTAATCACCGGAAGAGGAAGAAGAGGAACCGCCGGAGGAAGAACCGCCGCCGGAGGGCTGGTACCACTGGGCGGTAAAGGTCAGGTCCTCATTCACCGTGATGATTTCGCCGGCGTCATAGGTCTTGGAGTCCAGCCGCCAGCCCATAAAGCTGTAATTACCGCCGATGGTGCAGGTAGGCAGCTCGATCTGGCCGCCCTTCTTCGCAACGATACTGGGAACGGGATCGCCGCCGGCGCTGTTGAAGGAGATCACACAAGCTTCTTTGGGTACGTACTTGCTGACATCCGCATTGGGGAAGGTGCCGCCGGTAACGGTGATGTTACCATCACCACTGTTGGTTACCTGGCCGGTAACCGTACCGCCGGTCACAGTAACATCAGCAACTTTCTGGTTGATGACGTCGCCGTTGATCACTGCATCCTGAGAAATCTCCAGCGTACCGCCGGTCTTAGAATCCGTCAGCACAATATTGCCGTTGAGGGTGCCGCCGGTGATATCAATGTCACCGCTGTGATCAGCACCACCCATGGTGGTCAGCACCGGCGTACCGGTGTTGGAGGTAAAGGTACCGCCGTTGATGGTCAACTGACCCTGGTCCACACCACCTGAAATGAAACCGTTGAGGATGACGCTCTCCACGCCCGGCTCGGTAACGGTGAAAGTACCGTCATTGATGGTGGCCTCATTCCAGTTGAGGACAACCGCCTGGGAAACGTTGGAGAAATTGCCGCCGTTGATCTCCAGCTTGCCGCCGTCGTCGTTCTTCACGGTGTTCAGGCCGCCGGAAAAGCTGCCGCCGTTGATGGTGAGAGAGGGATACTGAGCATTGGTGTTGGGGTCGTAACCAGAGGAAGCATTGCCGCTATAATAACTATAATAGCCGTTTTCGATCATGCTGGAGAAATGGCCGTTCTGTGCCACGGTGACGCCCTCATTGATCTCCATTTCGCCGTGGTTCACAAGGACGTAGTAGGAGTTTCCGCCGTCCTCTATGCCGTTCTCCTGGCTGCGGTCATACTTGCCGCCGTTGAGGACGGTGGTGCCGTTATTCCAAACAGCCGCACAGCCATGAGACACGTTGTCCACAACGCCGCCGTCCATGGTGTCCTGCACGGTGAGGCTGCCGCCCAGGTCAACGGTAATGGTGTGGGTTGCAGCGGAGTTGGTGATCTTCTTGCCGTTGAGCTCCAGCAGAATGGTCTTGCCGGCGGGAATGGTGACGTTCTCCGTCACATTGTCCAGCAGGGTAATGGTGCCGGACGCAGTCTTCATTTTTTCGAGGGCATCCTTGAGGGTACCGTAGAAGGAAACGGTGCTGCCTTCCACCAGGCCCACCTTGCCGCTGCCTTCGCCGTAGCCGGAGAAGTGGGTGACCGCCCAGGTGAGTTTCCCTGTGGCTGTGTCATACTGGGCGTTCATATTCTGCAGGCTGCCGTCTTCCCGGATGTAATAGATCTGGTTGGCGGGATCTGCGGCTTCTACGGAGATGGTAATGGTACCGTCGGCGTTTTCAGAGGAGAAGACCTCTTTCCCGCCTGCCTCAGCGGTGAGGACATACACGGGGTTGGCATCCGTGCCCTCTTTGGCAACGGCGATGGTGACATCCTGGCCCTGGGCATTCTCGGTGATCTGATCCCAGGCGGTATCGCTCACCGTCACAGTGGCAACATCGGTGCTGATGGCCACGTCATAACCCTTGCCGGACACACTCTCCATGGCATCGCTGCTGATAGCCACTTCCGTAGAGGAGGTAGCAGCGCCAACGGTGCCAGCGTTAATGGTGATGGTGTCCTCCTGAATTTGCACATTGCTGCCATTTTCACCGGGGACAAAGGTACCGCCCACGGTGACATTGGCAGTATCGCCGCTGGTGGTGATCTCCGCCTCCATGCCGTCCTTGGAGCCTACGGTCCAGTAGCCCTGGGCATCCTGGACAAAGGCACCGCCGGTGACCTTCAGGTAGTCGGCATTGGGCTTTTCAGAGAATCTGCCGCCGGTGATGACCACCTTGGCATTGTCATCACCGCCATTGGAATTCGTCCGCTCAATCGCACCAACAATGAGGCTGTCGCCTTCCACCGTGACCGTCACTCCGGTATATGTGGCATAGTCACAGGAATCAAAAGCGACACCGCCGGGCTGGGTAGTGGGTGCATAAATCGTAGTATCGCGAATGATCACATTGCCGCAATTATTGGACACGGTATAATCGTAGGGCCAGCTGGACTTATTGTCCCGGCCATCTACAACCATATTGTCCAATGTAAGGTTGCAATAATTCTGAATGGTCATCACAACCCCAGACTGGTCAGAAGGCAGCGCAGTGATCGTACCGTTTTTCAATGTAACATTGACATTGGGCTGATCCGCACCATTCCACTCCAGATGGAAAGCCTGAGACTCCGTTCCTGTAGATCCAACAGCAGGTCCCGTGCAGGTATACATGTGCGTGTTGAAATCAATGGTGAAGTCCTTGACCCCATACTTGGGATCATCTTCAAATGTGCCGATGCCCGCGCCGGAAGCATCCTGCAGCATGTTAACCGTTCCGCCGTCTTCCACAGCTGCAACTGCCTCGGCCAAAGTGGCATAGTACTTTCCGTCAGCCTCCGCCACAGCGGGAATGACGGTATAATAAGTCTTGTCGTTTTTGTCTTCACTGATAGTTGTATATCCTTCAGCACAGAAATTTTCTTCAGGGTTTTCTGTTTTGCTATTGTAAGGATCATAGTACTCAAAGGTACCACCAGAAACGAAAAACCGCGAATTCGTGCCGTCCTGGCGATTTAACAGCCACTTGTTATATGAATACACTTCATACGCAGAGTATTCTCCACCTTTAATATACGCTTTTGCATTGTTATCTACCAATACGCAGACAAGCCCAGCATGGAAAGTTCCATTTTCAATAGTCAGAACAGCATCGCTGTCCACTTCAAACATACGGCCAGTACTGGCAGCATCCTCACCAAGGTAACTGTCATCAAAGTCAACTACGCCGTTTCCGGTAATGGTCACATCAGAATTTCCGGAAAAAATAATGGCTCCTCCGCTAGTGTTCGTTGCCCCAAGCCAAATGGTGTGTTCATTCATATCCAATGTGAACGTTCCACCAGTAACTGTAATTTTGTCGCTAAGCACAAAATCCGTTAGCAATTTGATCGTACCATTGTTTGGAACATTTTCAATAGCCTCTTCCAAAGTAGCATACGAAACGCCACCGACTTCTGCCACTTCATCAGCAGCCAACGCCGTCGCAGGCAGTAAGGTCAGTATCAAGCATACTGCCATAAAGCCTGCCAAAAGTTTACGCTTCATAATTTCTCCTCCTTACAGATTCTGGCAATTCCTGCCAGTTGTCCGTACATTCGTACTCGACCTTAGTGTACCCCTTGCTTCCATAAATTGCAAGGTCTTTTCCAATGAAAATTTTGTTAAACTCCCTTGGCAGCCTGTGCAACAAAAGAGAGCGCCACGTCTTTCGACATGGCGCTCTCTTGATTTCCTTTTATTCCCAGGCAAGTACCCTTCGGCATATCTTTCCTTTGGCCGCGGATGCAGGCGAAGGACACTGCGCTCTTTTATGGTCTCACCCTCTGGCCTTCCGGATCAGCTCCGCGGCCTCCGCCGGGCTCAGCACCCGGCCGGCGGAGAGGACTTTCCCGTCCACCACCAGGGCAGGAGTTGACATCACCCCATAGGCGGCGATCCGGGTGAAGTCCGTCACATGGCCCACGTCGTCGTGGAGGCCCAGCTCCGCCAGGGCCTGCCGGACGGCCCCCTCCAGCTCGTTGCACTTGGCGCAGCCGCCTCCCAGGATCAGCACCGGAGCGTCGGCGTCACCGTGTACGTCCTGTTTCTTTTTTCCAAAAAGTCCCATATTTATCTTCTCCTTTATATGATTGTTGATGGGAGCCGTTCCCCGGCCCCGGGATTCACACCAGCAGGGGCTGCAGCACATTGAAGAGGTACCCCACCAGGATGATGCCCACGGTGCAGATGGCAATAAACAGCGCCAGAAGCCGGGGTTTCACCGCCTTGCGCAGCATGATCATGGAGGGCAGGGACAGCGTGGTCACCGCCATCATGAAGGAGAGCACCGTCCCCAGCTGGGCCCCCTTGCCCAGCAGTGCCTCCGCCACCGGGATGGTGCCGAAGATGTCCGCGTACATGGGGACGCCCACCAGGGTGGCCAGCACCACCCCAAAGGGATTTCCGCCCCCCAGCACCGCCTCCACATAGTCCTGGGGGATCCAGTTATGGATGACGGCGCCGATGCCCACGCCCACCAGAATGTAGGGGAAGACCTTCCGGAAAGTCCCGGTCATCTGCTCCCGGGCATACATCAGCCGGTCCCGGCGGGTGAGGGAGGGGGCCTCCAGATCCACGCCCCCGGCGGAGAGGATGAAATCCTCCACATACCGCTCCATGTGGAGCTTTTCGATGATGGTACCGCCCATCACCGCCAGCACCAGCCCCACCAGCACATACACCGCCGCCACCCGGAAGCCGAAGATCCCCGTCAGCAGCACCAGGCTCCCCAGATCCACCATGGGGGAGGAGATCAAAAAGGAGAACGTCACCCCCACCGGCAGCCCCGCACTGGTAAAGCCCATGAACAACGGGATGGAGGAACAGGAGCAAAAGGGCGTCACCGTGCCCAGCAGGGCGGAGACGGCGTTGGCCCACAGCCCCCGGAACCGCCCCAGGATCCGGCGGCTGCGCTCCGGCGGAAAGTAGCTTTGGATGTACGAAATCACAAAGATCAGCGCACAGAGCAAAATGGTGATCTTCACCACGTCATAGAGGAAAAACTGCACGCTGCCTCCCACACGGCCCGTCACATCCAGGCCAGGGCCTCCAGCAGAGCCCCGATCACGGCGTTGAGCCACTGCATCCCCAGAATCTGATTTTGAAAAAAAGTCCAAATACCCATGGTTCCTCCCCCCGCCGACTCCGGCGGTCAAATCAAGATTTTTTGATGTGTTCTTCGGCAAAAAACGCCATCCGTTCTGATGGCGTTTCAGGTATCCCCGCCGCAGCCACAGGGGATATCCGCGTCGGCGTCCGGGGTGGTGAGCTGCACCAGCAGCGCCGCCGCGTAGTCCCGCCCCTGGGGATCCAGCCGGTAGTGGGTCCACTTGCCCTCCTGGCGGCTTTTGACCAGGCCGGACTCACACAAAATCTTCATGTGGTAAGAAAGGCCCGACTGGCTCAGCTCCTGGGTCTCCAGCAGCTTGCAGGCGCACTTCTCCCCGGAGCGCAGCTGCTCCAGAATGGCCAGCCGCTTGGGATCGCACAGCGCCTTGAACACCGCCGCGTGCTGCTGATGGGTCTGTTCCATGCCGCACCTCACATCAAGATTTTTTGATGTGACTATCCTACACCCTGCCGCAGCCTCTGTCAAGGGGAAAAAAGGGGCCTGCGGGGATAAAACAGGAAAATGGAATCACTGCTTGGCTTTGGACACCAGCCAGTCCTTGCCCTCCACCAGCCGGGTGACGATCATGGAGGCGATGGTGTCGCCGGAGGCGTTGAGGCAGGTGGCAGCGGGGTCAAAGAGGAAGCCCAGGGTAGCAATGATGGGGAAGGCCTCGGCGGGGAAGCCGAACATGTTGACAATGAGCATCTCGCCCACCAGGCCGCCGCCGGGGGCGCCGGAGAGGACGAAGGCGGAGAGGATGGCCACCACGATGGCCATGGCGTAGGTGCTCACGCCGGTGAAGTCCATCCCGAAGATGCCGTAGAGGAAGGCGATCTTCACGATGGAGCTGAGGACGGAGCCGTCCATGTGCATGGTGCAGCCCATGGGCAGCACCAGGTCGCTGACGTCCTTGGGCACGCCGATGTTGTCACAGGCCTCCTTGTTGACGGGGATGGTGGCCGCGGAGCTCTGGGTGGCAAAGGCGGTGACGGCAGGAGGGAAGATGTACTTGAGCATGGTGCGCACGCCCAGCTTGCCGCCGGCCAGGAAGGCGTAGAGGGGGAAGAAGATCACCACGTACAAAAGGCACAGGGGGTAATACACCACCATGGACCGGCCGTAGCTGCCGATGATCTCGGGACCGTAGGTGGCCACCAGGTTGGCAAAGTACGCGCCCAGGCCGATGGGGGCCACCTTCATGATGACGTCCACGAACTTCATGATGATGGCGCTGAGGTTGGCCAGGAGCTTGCCCATGGGGCTCTCCTCGCCGCCGCAGGCGGAGACGCAGAAGCCGAAGATGATGGCGAAGATGATGAGGGGCAGCATGTTGGACTTATCCCACAGGTCGGAGAAGTCGGACACGGTGAGAGAGCTCACCAGCAGCTCCCCGGCGGTCTTGGCCTCCCCTACCTCGGCGGCGGCCATGTCGATGGAACTGCCGGCGGAGGGGCTGAACAGGTTTACCCAGATCAGCACGCAGGCAGAGGCGATGATGCCGGTGAAGACGAAGGTGCCGATGGTGCCGCCCAGGATCTTGCCCAGGCGCTTCATGTTGGCCATGCCGCCCACGGCGGAGGCAATGGAGACGAACACCAGGGGTACCACGATGGTAAAGAGCAGGTTCAAAAAGATATCGCCCAGGGGCTTGATGGTGGTGCCGAAGCCAGGGGCTACCACGCCGATGATGGCGCCGATGGCGATGCCGCCCAGCATCAGGATGGGGGTTTTGTACTGTTCCCAGAAAGACTTCTTTTGGATGGTAGCCATTTTTTACTTCTCCTTTTTCTCTTTTTGTTTTGGCTATCGTTTCGATCGGGTGGTCGTCAGGGGTCTTTGGGGGAATCGCTGTTTGGGGATTTACAGGCTGTCCACGGCGGCCTTCAGCTGGTCCAGGGCCGTCTTGAGGACGGAGCGGGGGCAGGCGGCGTTGAGCCGCATGAAGCCCTGGAGCTGGCGGCCGAAGGAGCAACCATCGTTGAGGCCCAGCTTGGCCTTCTCAATCATGAAGTCGTGGAGCTGTTCATTGGTAAGGCCCAGGGCCCGGCAGTCCAGCCACATGAGATAGGTGGCGTCCGGGGCGTAGGTCTTGATCTTGGGGATGTATTTGTCGCAGTAGTCCACCACGAAGTCGAAGTTGTCGGAGAGATAGGGCAGCAGCTGCTCCAGCCACTCCTCGCCTTCGTTGAAGGCCGTCTCCATGGCGGTGAGGGAGAAGGCGTTGTTGCGGTGGATGTCCATGCACTGCCAGTAGTGGTCATAGACCTCCTTCATGTGGGCGTTGGGGAACACCACGGCGCTGGCCTGGAGACCCGCCAGATTGAAGGTCTTGGTGCCGGAGATGCCCGTCACCACGTTGGCGGCAATCTCCGGGGAGAGGGTGGCGGTGGGGATGTGTTTTTTGCCGTGGAAGATGAGGTCGGAGTGGATCTCGTCGGAGACCACCAGCACGTGATACTTCAGGCACAGCTCCATCATCCGGCGCAGGTCCGCCTCCTCCCAGACGATGCCCAGAGGGTTGTGGGGAGAGCAGAGCATAAAGAGATCCACCTGCTGGAGCTTTGCCTCAAAGTCCGCCCAGTCCACGGTCCACTTACCGTCCACCTCCACAAAGGGGTTCTCCACCACCTTGCGGTTCCAGGCCTCCGTCATGTCGTAGAACTCCGAGTACACGGGGGTCTGGATCAGAACGCTGCCCCCCTCCGGGGTGAAGAGCTTGACGCACGCAGAGAGGGTCTGGACCACGCCCAGGCTCCAGCTCATGAGGCGGGTGTCGATGTCCCAGCCATTGCGGCGCTTCTGCCAGTTCCGAATAGCCTCAAAATAGCTGGCGGGCCGGGCGGTGTAGCCCCAGATGCCCTCCTGGGCCCGAGCGGTCAGGGCGTCGATGATGGGCTGGGCGGTCTTGAAGTCCATGTCCGCGATCCACAGGGGGATCACATCGTCGGTGCCGAATTTCTTCTTGCGCTCGTCGTACTTGGCGGCGTGGTTGTTGGAACGGTCGATGACCTGGTCAAAATCGTATGTCATAGTGCCTCTTCCTTTCTGCCAGTGGTTTTCGGAATGTTTTGACGCCAAATTATAAAGCAACAATGATGCCAATATGCGAATTCTCCGTGATTTTCACAATCAGATTTCTAAAAATTCTTGATCTTTTATGCAGTATTAACAACGCTCCCCCGGAATCCTTCGGCGTTCTGCCGGGAGGTTCCGGGGGAGCGTTGGATGGGACAGCCGGCGGGATGGGGAGGTTCTCTCCCGCCGGTGCCAAATTAATTGGTTATAGTTTTTATAATTGTTAGATTGTTTTACCAGTTTCATATGCTTGCCGGCCCAGGGGCGTCAGGCGGCTGCCGCCCCGGCCCCGGCTCACCCGCACCAGTCCCCGGGCCGCCAGATCCGCCAGGATCCGCCGGACCTCCGGCTGGGTGAGGGGCAGGCGGGCCTCCCGGGCGGCGGAGAGCAGCCGCTCCCGCCCCAGAGACTCTCCCCGCTCCGAGGCCCGGTAGAGCTGCTCCAATACGAAGGCGGCCCCGTCGTCCTCCGGGGCTTCCTCCGGCGGGGGACAGGGAGCGGCGGCCTCCAGCACGGTGGAGGGCAGATCCTCCAGGGTGATGCAGTCGTGGCCTGTGTAGAGGAAATACTCCGCCACGTTGCGCAGCTCCCGGATGTTGCCGGGCCAGGAATAGCGGCGGAAGAAGTCCCGCACCGGCTCCGAGAGGGTGAAGGTGCCCCCCAGCTCCCGACGGAAGTGCTCCAGCAGCAAAAAGACGTCGTCCCCCCGGCAGGACAGGGGCGGCACCTGCACCGGCAGGGTGTTGAGCCGGTAGAAGAGGTCCCGGCGGAAGCTCCCCTCCGCCACCCGGCGGGATAAGTCCTCATTGGTGGCGGCCACGATCCGCACGTCCACACTGACGATGCGGCTGCCCCCCACCCGCATAATCTCCCGCTCCTGGAGGACCCGCAGCATCTTCACCTGCAGGGCCGGGCTCATGCCCTCCACCTCGTCCAGAAACAGCGTGCCCTGGTGGGCCAGCTCGAAAAGGCCGGGCCGTCCGCCCTTCCGGGCGCCGGTGAAAGCCCCCTCCTCGTAGCCGAAGAGCTCGCTTTCCAGGAGGTTTTCCGGGAAGGCCGCCACGTTGATGGCAACAAAGGGCCCATCCCGCCGGGGGGAAGCCCGGTGAAGGGCGTGGGCCAGCAGCTCCTTGCCGGTGCCCGTCTCCCCCATCAGCAGCACGGGGCTGTCCCCGGCGGCCATGCGGGTGAGCACCTCCTTGGTGCGCAAAATAGCAGGGGAGGTACCCACCACGTCGTCAAAGCTGTACTTGGCCTGATAGCCCTTGTGGAGCAGCTGGGTACGCAGGCGGCTCTGGCGCACCTCCACATCGTTGAAGCGCTGCAGCAGGGCAAAGGCGCCGATGCACGTCCCCTGGCGCATCACCGGCACCACCTCCACACTGACCAATGCGCCGTGGATGCGCACCACCTGGGCCCCCACCCGCTCCCGGTCCCGCAGACACGGGCCAAAGGGGATGTAGGGGAACACCTCGTCCCCCAGCTTTCCCTGCACCAGGGGAGCGCTGACCCGGGTGAGCTCCTCGGCGTGGCGGTTGCAGGCGAAGATCTCGTCCTTTTCGTTGACGCCGATGACGCCGTCGGAGAGAATCTCCATGAGGATGTGGAACTGGCTCTCCAACCGGATGGACTTGGCAAACATCTGGTCGAAGCTATAATTGCTGGTGGCGATGGACTGGAAGTAGCGCCGGAACTTCTCCGTCTCCAGCAGGTGCTCCAGCCCCAGCCGCAGGGCGATCTCGATCATCATGCCGGAGGTGCAGGCCCGCTGGCCCACGTCGATCTTGGTCTCGATGGAGGGGGGCACATAGCGCATCTCGTCGGGGGTGACGGCAATGTGGACGTCCTCCTCCAGCTCCGCCCCGGGGTAGAAGGGGATCCAGCGGACGTGGTTGACGCCCAGCTGCTCCAGCTGGGCGATGGCCTCCCGGGCCATGGTCTCCGTCATATTCACAAACAGCACCCGGCTCCCCGCCGGGATCTCCTTGAGCTTGCGCAGCCCGCTCCAGCGGAAGGAGGCCTCCACCGCCATGGTCTGGCACCCCATGGGCACGTGCCGGGCCAGTTCCTCCGCCGAGCCGAAGGCATCGGTGGAGGCGGCAAAGAGGTCCGCCCGCTCCAGCACCCCCATGGCGGAGCCGTCCATGACAGAGAACACCGACACCTCCGCCACATCCCCGAACAGGCTCTCCACGTCCCGCCCGTAGGACCGGCCCGCCCGGGGGTCCAGGGCAATGATGGAAATTTTCTTCTTTTCCATAGCCGCCTCCCAAATTGGTTATGACCTGTTTCTTAAACCAGTTTCCCATACTTTCCGCCATTTGGCAAGGCTGTTTGGGACTTCTTTTTCCCGCCCTCCTTGACCTTTCGTCCCATCTCCCGTACACTGGTGATAGGATCATTTTCAAATCAACCGTCATCTCCGGGAAACCGGGCGTATTGTTACAAAGGAGCGTGATCCCCCATGGCGTCTTTGCTGATTCGCAACCTCCATACCGCCGTCACCTGCGACGACGGCGACCGGGTGCTCCAACAGGTAGACCTTCTGTGCCGGGACGGCGTCATCGCGGCCCTGGGGCCGAACCTTGCCTGTGAGGCGGACACCGTCCTGGACGGCAGCCACTACTGGTGTTATCCGGGCCTCATCAACACCCACCACCACCTCTACCAGGTGTTCTCCCGGAACCTGCCCCAGGTGCAAAACCTGGAGCTGTTCGACTGGCTGACGGCCCTGTACGAGATCTGGAAGAACCTGGATGAACAGGTGGTGCGCTGCAGCGCCCTCACCGGCATGGGGGAGCTCTTGAAGCACGGATGCACCACCTGCTTTGACCACCACTACGTCTTTCCGGCGGGGGCCGGGGACCTCATCGGCGCGCAGCTCTCCGCCGCGGAGGAGCTGGGCATCCGGATGGTATCCTCCCGGGGCAGCATGGACCTCTCCCGGAAGGACGGAGGACTGCCCCCGGACAGCGTGGTACAGACGGTGGATGAAATCATGGCGGACTCCGCCCGGATCATCGAGTCCTATCACGATCCCCGGCCCGGCTCCATGCGCCAGATCGTCCTGGCCCCCTGCTCCCCCTTCTCCGTCAGCGGCGAGCTGCTGCGCCAGAGCGCCATTCTGGCCCGGCAGTACGGGGTGCGGCTCCACACCCACCTGTGCGAGACCAAGGACGAGGAGCACTACACCCTGGAGCACTTCGGCGTCCGGCCGTTGGAGTATATGGCCTCCCTGGGCTGGACCGGCAGCGACGTCTGGTACGCCCACGGCATCCACTTCAACGATGAGGAGCTGCGGGAGCTCTCCCGCACGGGCACCGGCGTTGCTCACTGCCCCATCTCCAACATGAAGCTTGCCTCCGGCGTGGCCCGGGTACCGGAGATGCTGGCCCTGGGGGTCCCCGTGGGCCTGGCGGTGGACGGCTCCGCCTCCAACGACGGCTCCTCTCTCATGGAGGAGCTGCGGGTGGCGTACCTCCTCCACCGGCTCACCTCCAGCGAGAAGGCCCCCTCCGGGTATCAGGTGCTGAAACTGGCCACCCGGGGCAGCGCCCGGCTGCTGGGCCGGGAGGACATCGGCGCATTGGAAGTGGGCCGCCGGGCGGACTTCTTCCTGGTGGATGCCCGCCGCCTGGAGCTGGCCGGGGCCGGAGAAAGTCCCGCTGACGTGCTGGCCACCGTGGGCCTCCGGGGCCCCGTGGATTACACGGTGGTGGAGGGCCGCATGGTGGTCCGGGAGGGACACCTCACCACGGTGGATGAGATCGCCGTTTCGGAGGAGGCCAACCGGGTGTGCCGGGATTATCTCTCCCGGCCCTGAGCCCTCAGCCGCCTGCCCAAAGGAGGGAATCATGAAGTCCTGGACGTGGAAAGGCCTGGCTCTGGCGGTGCTGGGCAACCTGCTCACCGCCGCGCTGACCTTTTTATTGACGATCACCATCGGCCGTCAGTTGGACATGGATACGCGGCTCATTTTGCTGGCGCTGGTAGCTTTCGTTCTGGCAGGTTCCGCCCTGATGGCGTTTTTTCTCAAGCACCGGGGACTGCGGCTGTGGAAAGCAGTGTGCATTCTGATCCTGTTTCTCATCGCGCTGTTCCTGATGGGCCAGGATCTGCACCCGGTGACAAAATTCTTTTCCCGCATCACCGGGTACTATAACCCGGAGGCCATGGGATTTTCCCTGCTCTATGCCATGATCTACTGCGGCGGGCTCCTGGCCGGGGCGCTGCCGGGATGGCTGGTGTACCGCCTTATGCACCGCAAGAGACCCTGAGCGGATTCAAAACCGGATTTCTGCATGAAAAACCCCGCCCCCACGGATTTCCTCCGTGGGGGCGGGGTCGTTTTTTCTTTGGCTCAGGCCTCCGCCTGGGTGCGCATGAGGGCGATCTCCCCGGCGTAGCCGGCAAGGTCGTTGGGGGTCTCCAGGCAGAAGGGCAGCTCCCGCAGTGCCGGATGGCGCACCACCTGGGACAAGGCCTCCAGGCCGATGCAGCCTTCGCCGATGCGCTCATGGCGGTCCTTATGGCTGCCCAGAGGGTTCTTGCTGTCGTTCAAATGGATGGCCCGGAGCCGCTCCAGGCCCACAATGCGGTCGAACTCCGTCAGCACGCCGTCCAGGTCTCCCGCGATGTCGTACCCGGCGTCCCAGACGTGGCAGGTATCCAGGCACACGCCCATCTTCTCTCCCAGGTCCACCCGGTCCAAAATGGCCCGGAGTTCTTCAAAGCGGCCGCCCACCTCGCTGCCCTTGCCCGCCATGGTCTCCAGCAGCACCGTGGTGGACTGGTCCGGGCGGAGGATGGCATTGAGGCCCTGGGCGATGAAGGTGATGCCCGCCTCGATCCCCTGGCCCACATGGCTGCCGGGGTGGAAGTTATAGAGCTGGCCGGGGACGTGCTCCAGCCGCACGAGGTCGTCCGCCATGGTCTCTTGGGCGAAGGCGCGGTTTTCCTCCTTGACGCCGCAGAGGTTCAACGTGTAGGGGGCGTGGGCCACAATGGGGGCAAAGCCCCGCTCCCCAAGCAGCGTCACCAGCGCCGCGGCGTCATCCGCGTCCAGGTCCTTGGCCCGGCTTCCCCGGGGATTGCGGGTGAAAAACTGAAAGGTATCCGCCCCCAGCTCCAGAGCCTGGCGGCCCATGGCCGCAAAGCCTTTGGAGGAGGACAGGTGGCATCCGATGTGCAGCATAAGTCCCTCCGGTGTTTTTTCTCAAGGATACCATATTTGCTTCCCCGGTGCCACAGGCAAATGCAACACGCCGCCCTTACGCCGTTTCCCGCTCCTCGCTGTGCGCCAGATACAGCTCCTCCGCCCGCTGCTGGGCGCACAGCAGCTCCGCGCGGATCCGGTCCAGGCTCTCCTGGGCGTCGGTGATGGCATTGAACAGCAGCAGATATTCCTTGGAGATGGGTTCCATATTCGTCCGTCCTTTCTGGGAAGGCAGCGCGTCATCTTGGGCGCGCAGTCTCTCCGGCTCCACAAGATATTGATGTTTCCTCTGTATCATACACATTTGGGGCGGTGGATTCTGTCTGAACGTGTCGACAGCGGGGAGATTTTTCATGGATTTTGGAAATTCCGGCAGGAAGGGGACGGATGGTGGCGTTCACAGACGAAAACCGTCCACCGGACGCGAAAAAAAGCCCGGGACGGCGCATGCCGTCCCGGGCGGAGACTGTCGATCAAACCGGAAATCTTGCGCGACGGGAAGGAAGAGAGTTACGAGAGGAACCCAGGAGGGGTTCCTTTCGTTTTGAATCAATCGTTTTTTGAAACTCAAAAAAGTTTCAAAAAACTTGCTCAGCCTGTCGAAAAGACTTTTTCGACAGGCTGAGCCCGGGACGGCGCATGCCGTCCCGGGCGAAAGGGAATGCCGTTTATCTGGCCGCGGCTTTCTTGGGGATCAGCCGATCCACAATGAGGCACAGCGCCACGGTGATGACCATGTCCACCAGGGTGTAGCCCACCACGATATCCACGTTCATCAGCAGCCGGTAGAGGATGAAGCCCACCAGCCAGATGATGAGGTTGCGCACATCGAAGCTCACGCCGAAGGAATCCCGGCGCAGCAGGAAGTGGTCGGCGATCTGCACGGCGATCATAGGGGCGAACACGGAACCGATGAGGTAGAGGAAGCCCGTGATGTCGTCCATGGGGAAGAGGATGGCCCCGGCGATACCCACCACGCTGACCACCACCGCCGTCCACTTTCCGTTGAGCTTGCTGCTCAGGGACTCGGCGGAGATGCCGGCGGACCAGGCGTCCAGGAAGGTGGTGGTGACGGTGGAGAGCACCAGGATCACCAACGCGGCGATACCCAGGCCCGCCTTCACCATGATCTGGGCAATGTCGTACTCCCCGGTGTAGATGGCGGCGCCCATGCCGATGACGTACATCCAGCAGGAGACCACCCCGTAGGTGAGGGTGCTGGCCAGGGTGGCCTGGAAGGGCTTTTCCGCCTCCCGGGTGTAGTCGGAGATCAGCGGCAGCCAGGAAAGGGGCATGGCCACCGCCAGCTCCACCGCTGCGCCGAAGCTCATGGCCTCGCCCAGGTCGCCCCCTGCGGGAGCGCCGGAGAAGAAGATCACCTTGCACAGCACCAATGTCAGAATAAACAGGGCCGCCATGGAGATCTTGTTGATGAGCCCCAGGTTGGTGATGCCTACCAGGATCCACACGATGATGAGCCCGCCGATCACCAGGCACCAGATCCAGTGCCCGGCGTCGAAGATGCCGCCGATGGCCAGGGCCCCGTCATAGATCATGATGGCGGTCCAGCCCACCAGCTGGAGGACGTTCAAAAAGGCGAAGAGGAGACCCCCGGTGTGGCCGAAGGACATCTTCACCGTCTCCATGGCGCTGCGGCCGGTGCGGCCGCCGATGAGGCCCGCCAGGAAAAAGAGGGCGCAGCCGATGATGTGTCCCAGGACGATAGCGGCAAAGCCCTTGGCCATGCCCAGAGGGGCAAAGGAGGTGCCGGTGAGGATCTCCGCCAGGGAGACACCGGCGCCGAACCAGATGAGACTGTTTTGGAAGGTAGAGGTCTTTTTCATATCTACTCCTTTCTCACGATAGCCTGTTCGCGCAGCAGCGGGCGCTCAGTTCCGCTCCTCCCAGGCCATGTCCCAGAAGGAGGCCTCGTACCGGGAGCAGGCGGTGAAGATCTCCTCCAGCTCCCGCAGCTGGGCTTCCGTGTAGTCCGCTGTCAGACGTTCCAGCATGTCCTTGAGGATCACATTATTGCCGGTGTAGCGCTCGGTGATATAGCCCCGCACCCAGCGGCCGTACAGGGGATGGTTGGGGGCATCCGGGCGCTCGGCCACGATCCGGCGGGCGATGACCTCGTAGCTGTAGGCGCAGGAGAAGATGGCGGTGAGCACCTCGGCCTCGCCGCCTTTGTAGGCTACGCTGAGCATATAGGAGGTATAGGAGCGGTTATCCTGGGCGATGGGAGTGTGGTCCAGCTCCTCCTGGGTGATGCCGAAGTCGGCCATATAGCCGTTGTGGACGTTGACCTCGCCGTCCAGGATGGCCTGGATGTACTTGGCGAAGAGCTTCATGACCTCCACACTCTTGCTCTTGGCCACGCCCACGGCAAACACCTTGGTATAGTCCATGAGATACCAGTAGTCCTGGATGATGTAGCGGCGGAACTTCTTCACATCCAGGGTGCCGTCCTTAAGCCCCTGGACAAAGGGCTTTTCATGATACCCTGCCCAGATATCCTCCGTTGCTTTCAAGAGTCTTTCTACCGTGCTCATGCCACGCCTCCTTCCTTGCGCATGCTCCGCCGCATGAGTTTCAGGGGCAGCAGCGACACAATGAGGATACTGAGGATCCCCTCCACCAGACGAGAGGAGTTGTAGGCCAGGCTGTAGCCCCAGGCGCCCCAGCCGTCCCAGGCGTTCTGGGAGTAAAAGATCACGCCGCTGAGCACATGGCCCACGCAGCGGATGGCCACCGCCAGGGCCATGCCGCACAGGATCTTCCAGCGCTTGTCGCTGCCGAAGACGCCGGCGTAGCCCAGGCAGGAGAAGCACACCAGCTGCTGGACGAAGATCTGCGCCCAGTGGACTGCCTGCCAGCCGGGAATCAGGATCATGGCAAGAATGCCGCACACCCAGCCTGTCAGCATGGCGAGCCGGTAGTCATACACCAGCGCCAGCAGCATCAGGGGGATCCAGGATCCGCAGGTGATATTGGAGCCGGTGGGCAGGGGAATGCGGATGGTGGCCAGCACCAACGTCAGTGCGCAGATCACGCCTCCCAGGCACAATGCCCTGGCGTTGAGCTTCACCCCTCTGCACAAAATCACCGTAGCCAGCAAATAGGCCACCGCGAACACGGCAGTGATGACAGAAGAGATCATTCCACAAACTCCCCTCTGAGCCCAAACATGTGGTCCATGGGGCCGGAGCCGTGGCCCAGATTCAGCTGGGCCGCCAGGGCGCCGGAGAGGAAGGCCTTGGCCCGCTCCACTGCCGCCTCCAGGTCATAGCCCTTGGCCAGGTTGGAGGCAATGGCGCTGGAGAGGGTGCAGCCGGTGCCGTGGGTGTTGGGATTGTCGATGCGCCGTCCGTTGAACCAGCGGAGGGTGCCGTCCTTCCACAAAAGGTCGTTGGCGTCGTTGAGGTTGTGGCCGCCCTTGCAGAGCACGGCGCAGCCGTACCGCTCGCCGATGGTGCGGGCGGCGGTCTCCATGTCCGCAGGAGAGGTGATGGTCATGCCGGCAAGGAGCTCCGCCTCCGGGATGTTGGGGGTCACCACCTCCGCCAGGGGCAGCAGCTCCTCCATGAGGGTCTCCCGGGCATCGTCCTTCAAAAGCTTTGCCCCGGAGGTGGCTACCATCACCGGGTCCACCACAATGTGCCCCGCGCCGTACTGGCGCAGCTTCTGGGCAATCACACGAATGAGGTCCGCCGAGGAGACCATGCCGATCTTCACCGCGTCGGGGAAGATGTCGGTGAACACGGCGTCCAGCTCCGCTGCCAGGAAGGAGGGGGTGGCCTCCAGAATGTCTGTGACGCCGGTGGTATTCTGGGCAGTGAGGGCCGTGACGGCGCTCATGGCGAATACGCCGTTGGCCGTCATGGTCTTGATGTCTGCCTGGATCCCGGCGCCTCCGCTGGAATCGCTTCCAGCGATTGTCAATGCTGTTTTCATGTTGTTCTCCTTTCTCTTGTGCACAGCCATTGATTTTATAAAGCGATACAAGGTGGTGCCCCCAATGTACCGCACGTCGGAAATTTCCCTTACCGCTCCGCTTCCCGCTTATCGCAGAAAGCTTCGCCAGACGGGAAATTTCCTCCTTCTTCGGCGAAAGCGGGACTTTCGCCGAGTTGGGACGGGAGTTGCGTTTCCCCCTTACCGCTCCGCTTCCCGCTGTCGCGGAAAGCTTCGCAAGACGGGAAATTTCCTCCTTCTTCGGCGAAAGCGGGACTTTCGCCGAGTTGGGACGATGTAAAAAGCCCTTACCGGGCGATGGACTCCGAGAGGGCGTAAAGCTCCTTGGCCGCCGCCTTCACATCCTTTTGGGCAAAGAGGGCGGAGACCACCGCCACACCGTCCAATCCGCAGCCGGCAAGCTCCGTGATGTTGTCCCGGCTGATGCCGCCGATGGCCACCACGGGGATGTCCACCGCCGCTGTAATGGACCGGATGGTATCCCGGGAGATGGGAGCGGCGTCGGCCTTGGTGCCCGTCACAAAGGCGGCCCCAACGCCCAGATAGTCCGCGCCGGCGGCCTGGGCCGCCAGGGCCTCTTCCACGGAGTGGGCGGAGACCCCGATGAGCTTGTCCGGTCCCAGGACCTCCCGGGCCCGGCCTGCCGCCAGGTCCGACTGGCCCACATGGACCCCGTCGGCGCCCACGGCGGCAGCGATGTCCACTGCGTCGTTGATGATGCTGATGACGCCCTTTTCCCGGCACAGCGCCACAAAGCGCCGCGCCTCTTTCAAAAAGGCGTCGTGATCCAAATGCTTCTCCCGCAGCTGCACGATGCCTGCACCGCCGTCGATGGCGGCGGCGATCTGGTCCATGAGGGCGTCCTCATCCGCCGCCCAGGCCCGGTCCGTCACGGCATAGAGCCGCAGCTTTACTCCTTCGATCTTCATAGATGTTCCTTTCCCGCGCATCCGGCCCTTTTGCCGGATCTGCCGCTGCATTTTCTACAAAAAAATCCGCGGACTCGCCAAATTCGGTGGTCCGCGGCAAACTGCCTTATGATTTCCCTACGTTGGCATGATCCAAATCAGGTCATGGGTCAAAGCCTTTCCGGCTTACTCTCAGCCCGTCAACACGGACTCCCCGTTGTTCAGTTGCCGTTATTTTACTCCCCCGGCTCCGCCATTGCAAGAGGGTTTGCGGATTTTTTCACAAAAAGGTCCTTGACACGTCCCCGGCGGGGGATGTAGAATGAGGCCGAAAACCACAGGGGAGCCGCAAGGCTGAGAGGAAGCGTCCCGCTTCGACCCTCCGAACCTGATACGGGCAATGCCGATACAGGAAGTGACATCGGAGCTTCGCCGCGGGCCCTGTGTCCTGCGGTTTTTTTGATGCCAAAATGATGACTTTCATGGGAAAGGACGTGTTGCGGGAGAAGAGAGCGGCGTCCCGGGAAACCGGGAGCGGACAGAGGGGGAGCGCCCTGTGTCCGGGCCGAAAACGCAGCGATGGGAAGCCGTGTTCCGGCGTGAGAGGAGGCCAGGGAGCCTCGACCGAAGTTTCCACAGCAGGCGGCGCGGCCGTCTGCGCCTTGCCATGCAAGGGGAAAACGCTGCGCGTCTTTCGTTTTCTCCCTGCCACTCATTTTTCAAAGGAGTCGAATTATATGAATCACAGTTTTGTCAAGAAACTGGCCCTGACGGGTATGCTGTGTGCCGTGGCCGTGGTGGGCAGCATGTTCTCTTTCCCGGTGTTCTCCAGCAAGTGCGCCCCTGTGCAGCACATGGTGAATATCCTGTGCGCCGTGTTCCTGGGGCCGGGGTACGGCCTGGCCGCCGCCTTTGTGGCCAGCGTCCTGCGCAACCTCCTGGGCCTGGGGAGCCTGCTGGCCTTTCCGGGCAGCATGTGCGGCGCCCTGCTGTGCGGCCTGATGTACAAGAAAACCCAGAACCTGCCTGCCACTCTCTGCGCCGAGGTCTTCGGCACCGGTATCATCGGAGGGCTGCTGTCCTATCCCATTGCCATTGCCTTTATGGGCGTGGTGGCCGGCAGCATCGGCTACACCGCCTATGTGGTGCCCTTCCTGGTATCCACGGTGGGCGGATCCATCATCGCCGGCGTGCTGGTGGGAGCCCTGAAGAAGAGCGGCGCCCTGCGCACCATGCAGGCCTCTTTGCAGCACTGAGAACTTGATTCCGGAGGTTTTCCATGCTGGATTTTTCCATCCTTGACCGGGTGGCGCGCACGCGTCCCCTGATCCACTGCATCTCCAACATCGTCTCCGCCAACGACTGCGCCAACCTGGTGCTGGCGGTGGGCGCCAGCCCCATCATGGCCCAGGCCCCGGAGGAGATGGCCACCATCACCGCCGCCAGCGCCGCCACGGTGCTCAACACCGGCACACCGGACCAGGCCCGGTTCGACGCCTGCCTCCTGTGCGCCAAGGCCTGCGCCGCCGCCAAACAGCCCACGGTGCTGGATCCGGTGGGTGTGGGGGGCAACCCCTGGCGGCTGGAGCGGGTGGAGGAGATCATCCGGCTGTTTCCTCCGGCTATTTTGCGGGTGAATTTGGGAGAGGCCCAGGCACTGCTCCACCAGGCCAGCCGGGAGGTGGGGGTGGACAGCCCCCTGCCCGCCGCACCGGCGGATCGTCTGGCCGCCGCCGCGAACCTGGCCCGGCAGCGCCAATGCGTGGTTCTGCTCTCCGGCCCCCAGGATCTCATTACGGACGGCGTCACCGCCTGGCAGGTGGGCGGGGGCAGCGACCTCATGTCCCGCCTCACCGGGACGGGATGCATGCTCTCGGTGCTCTGCGGCGCCTTTGCCGCCGCGGCTCCCGACCCTCTCACCGCCGCCCTCACAGCCTCCGCTTTCTGGAAGGCCTGCTCCCGGCAGGCAGAGACAGCAGCCGCCGGACGGGGCCCCGGCAGCTTCCACACGGCGCTGCTGGACGCCGCCGGCACCCTGACCCCGGAGCGGTGCACATCTCTGGCCCAGGCGGAGCAGGTGGATCTGCCGTAAAACCCCAGGCAGAATCCCTTTTTGAATATTTTTATAAGGCCCGCTCTCCTCAAAAGGCAGAGCGGGTCTTGTTTTTGAATTAGGAAAAAACGGTTGTTCTTTTATGGAAGTTTTTGTATAATTTTAGGAGACAATCCTGCACGGAAGGAGGCCGCCCCATGTCTTCACCTTCACCCGCCCCGCCGGCAGAGCTTACGGAGCAGCAGCACAAGGAACTCCTGCAAGTCCTTCTGACGGAGTATACCACCCTGCGTGCTGAGGCGCAGCACAATGAAACCCATCAGATTGAGCTGGCGATGATCTCTTTCTCCGCTCTGGCAGCCCTGATTGCCGCCGCGGCTACATTTTCCGCGGCAATCCCCAAGAATATCGAAATTTTCTTTTTCTTTTTGGCCCTGCCGTGCCTGGTGATGTTTCTGGGACTTCTCTGGATTGATCTGATCTACCGCCGAACCCGGTTCGGCTGCTATACCAAGTGTCTGGAAAACAAGATCAATGCGCTGGTACCCCAAGGGCCGGGAGGCTGGAAATCCATAGAATTTGAACACTGGATTCAGGATCTGGAAGACGGCACCGGCTTTTTCAATACCACCCGGTTTTTCCGGGGATATATCATCTCCGGCAGTTGGCTGGCAGCGCCGCTCCTCATTATGGCCTCCTATTTTCTTTTGTCGGAAGCACCGCCCGGCGACTGCTGGGATGCCGTCCTGGGCCTGGCTGCCGCAAACTGGCTGGCCACAATATTCATGGCGGCTGTATACGGCATATATTACCTCTTGTTTTTCCAATATTTAAAGAAAATCATTGCCTTTCCTGAAAAAGTCCCCTAACCTTCGGTATATTCTCTCCCGCGCCCTTTCAGGCGCGGGATTTTTTGCCCCGGAACCGCATATTTCCGCCCCCACCATCATAGGTTGTCCCAGAGGTGAGGGCGTATGAAACGAAAGATGGATCTGCTGCGCCGGATCGGGCGGCGGCTCACCGCCGCCGTGCTGGCGGTGGGGGTGCTCTGGGCAGTGGCAGTCACCGCCGGCAGCGCCACTGTCTCCGACGCGGCGGCGGCGTTGTGGAAGGCGGTACCCATGGGGGTGCTACGATGGGAACTGGGGGACCTGTGGGCCCGGGACGGCCTCTCCGCCGCCACGGTACTGGCCATCGGGGAGTCGCCCCTGCTGCTCTCCGCCCGCCCGGCGGTGGCAGAGCTGTGGTCGGCGGACCGGGAGGAGACCGCCACACAGGAGCCCCCGGAGGAGGGCACTGTCACGGAGCCGGTGGAGGAGACCCCTCTCCAGGCAGAGAGCCACACCGACAACGGCATTCCCGCCCGGACCCTGGTGCCCACGGATCCCAGCGGCTACACCGTCTGCGGCCGGGTGTACATCAGCAACTCCACGGACTATACCCTGGATCCCCAGGAGCTGACGGAGACCTTCGACGCGGAGATGAGCGGCGAGGGGCCCCAGATCCTGATCCTCCACTCCCACGGCAGCGAGGGCTACACGCCGCCCGCCGGGGAGGAGGTGGTCTGGTCCGGAAATCTGCGCACCACCGACTCCCGTTACAATGTGGTGGGGGTGGGGGACGCCATGGCAGAGGTGTTCAGCGCGGCGGGGATCTCCGTGCTCCACGACCGGACCCTCTACGACTCCCCCTCCTACAACGAGGCCTATGACCGCTCCCTGGCGGCCATCCAGAGCTATCTTGCCCAGTATCCCTCCATCCGCTTCATTCTGGATGTCCACCGGGACGCCATTGAGGACGCCGACGGCAACCAGTACAAGGTGGTCTCCGCCGTGGAGGAGGGCACCGCTGCCCAGCTGACGCTGGTGGTAGGCAGCGACGGCGGCGGCCTCAGCCACCCCAACTGGAAGGAGAATCTGAAGCTGGCGGTAGCCCTGCAGGACACCATCCTCCAGCAGTATCCCACGCTGATGCGGCCGGTGCTGCTGCGCAACTCCCGCTACAACCAGCACGCCGCCACCGGGTCGCTGCTGGTGGAGGTGGGGGCCGCCGGAAACTCCCCGGACGAGGCAGAGCTGGCGGGGCGGCTCTTTGCCCAGAAGATGGTGGAGGTGCTGGAGGGCCGCAGCAAGTAGGGAAGCGGCCCGGTCTGCAGCTCCCGGAAAAAGCCTCCCGCCCTGTTTTCCACAGGGCGGGAGGCTTTCATGGTTTTGATAGAGGCAGGGAAGAGCGCCGCCCGTCAGATAAACTGCCCGGGATCTTCCTCCAGTTTTTTCTGAAAGACGAGATAGTTGTCGCAGCGCACCGTTACTCCGTCGGAGCCCCGCTGCACATACATGGGAGTGTTCAGCAGCCCCAGGATGGTGTAGAACCCCCAGGCCTCATTGCAGACCACCTCTTCGCTGTTCTCCCGCCAGGTCCCTGTCCAGATGTCATAGGCGGTTTCCGTGCGCCGGGCAATGACCCCGAACCGGACGTCCACGCCGATGGTGTGGGTAGCTCTTTTCCCATTGGAGAGCTCCGTGCCGTCTTTCGGCCCGGCCAGGGTCCGGCTGAATTCGGTGGACGTGCCCCACCCGTCAGAATGGAGCAGTTCCTCAATGGGTTCCGGCAGGGAGATCCCGATGGTTTTTTTCACCGTTTCCTCCACGGTGGCCCCCACGGGCACTTCCTTCCATATGGATCCCGTAATGGGGCCAAAGTCCGCCGCCGCCTCATACGCCGTCTCCCGCTGGGCGGCGGTGTTGTCCGGGGGAAGGTCAGCCTCCTGGTTTTTCCAGGCGATGGTGAGCTCCGTCACCAAGCGGGAAAGGCCTGCGAACCGGTCCGTATGGTACTGGTCCATGGCCGCCTGCTGCAAAAGGTCGTTGGTCTCCTCCGTAAACGCCGTGACGGTTACGCCGCAGGTCTCCGCGATGTATTGCAGCTCCTCCTCATACCGGGAAAAGATGTCCCGGGCGGTCTCAGGGGCCAGAAGGACATCCGGCGCCCGGCTCTCCAGGAGGCAGGCAGCCCCCAGGCAGCCCACCAGCGCCGCCAGCAAGAAGGCGGTAATCCGCTTCTTTTTCATTCCCAGCCAGGCCCCCTTTTTTGCTGTTTCTACCTGTATGGTAACCCATCCCGGCAAAAAAGGGAAGCCCATCTGTGCGGCAAGTCCGCAATCTGAAGTTGCGGGGCACTGTTTTAGCCTCCGGGACGCAAAAAACCACCCCGTCCTGCGGACGGGGTGGTTTCACATGCCATGAACTGCCTGATTAGTCGGTGACGTAGGGCAGCAGAGCGATCTGACGGGCACGCTTGATGGCCTCGGTCAGCTGACGCTGATGCATGGCGCAGGTGCCGGTGGTTCTGCGGGGCAGAATCTTGGAACGCTCGGAAACAAAGCGGCGCAGCTTGGCGGCGTCCTTGTAATCGATGGACTCGCACTTTTCCGCGCAGAACTGGCAGACCTTACGACGCTTGCCGCGCATGGGGCGAGCGGGTCTCGCTTCACGATCAAAAGCCATGAAATGGTTCCTCCTTTATCAAAATCAAAACGGCAGTTCGCCGTCTTCTTCGCCGATCTCGGCGAAGGCGGAGCGTCCGTCGGACACGGGGGCCGGGCCGCCCGCAGGAGCGGAGCGGTAGCCGCCGGAGGGCGCACCGTAGGCGGGGGCGCCGTAATCGCCGGCACCGTCCCGTTTGGAATCCCCGAAGTAGACGTTGTCCGCCACCACCTCGGCACTGCGGCGCTTGCCGCCGTCCTTGTCGGTCCAGTCGCGGATCTGCAGCCGCCCCTCCACCACGGCCATGCGGCCCTTGGTGAAGTATTTGCTGACGAACTCAGCAGTGGAGCGCCAGGCCACCACGTCGATGAAATCCGTCTCCTTTTCGCCGCTCTGGGACTTGAAGTCCCGGTCCACGGCCAGGGAGAAGGACGTGACGGCGGTGCCGCTTCCGGTGCGGCGCA
>PPYF01114292.1_pt1 | contig 27506 bp, 36 predicted proteins | sample 1559871 | NCBI WGS metagenome assembly PPYF01 (sample SAMN08240021, study PRJNA423297) | Human gut metagenome, whole genome shotgun sequencing project. | reverse complement strand
TAAACGGCAGTTTAAAAATAAACATTCCCCTAGTTGTAAAATTTATAGATGATACCAAAATAACCAGCCAAAACCCTAAATATTTTGCAGATTTGCAGTCAGGTGTATTCGTATATTTTCTTGTGTGTCCTACAGGCGAAAGTGTATTTGGATTTAGTTTTGGTGAAAACAATGGTTCTTATTTCGGGTGCCAAATCCTTACTTCCGGTTTTGATATGGACATTAAAATACGCAACTGTGCATGGGCAACTAAATGGTCTGAATGGAGAACACTTTAATTTGTATTTTTTGTTTATTTTTTAAACCAAGAACACCATTTATTTGTTTCAGTTTTGGTTCTTACATATATACTATTTTTGCTATCGAGCACACTTATAACGATTTGAACACTATATATAAAATTAGAACCAAATGCAATGAGAATTGACCAACTTACACCTGGCGAATTTTCTAATTTATCAGTGTTCCCAATCATATATACTCCAGATGTGTAATAATTTAAATTGCTACCATCTGGGATAAAATCGAAAGTTCCTAAACTGCCGTTTAAAGAAGTTATCTGATCCTGCAAAGCCTTACCTTGACGACCATCTAATACAAATCCTTGCTTTGTTGTAGTTAAGTTGTTTACAACATAATTTTTATCAACCTTATTACCAATTGTCCCAATCTTATCTTGTAATGTTTTGGCGAGAGCAATTACTTTTGTAGCATCGTCTCTTGTGATTGTGATTCCGTCAACTTTAATTGTGTCTGCACCATGAAGAGTCCCATCTTTATCTGCGGTAATCGTTTTCCCGTCTGGTTTAACGATTCCAGTCTTTGTGGTTGTTGCAACTCCATACGTTGTATCTGTAAACTTTGCATCACTTGGAACATTTGCATTTACAGTATAATTATTTACTTTTGTTGCGTTACCTGCACTTGTTGCATATTTAACACTTTTATTAGCATCAGCAGTGTTGTCTACATTACCAAGACCAACTTCGGCTTTTGTATACTTTGGTTTTGTACTTTCTTTCGCCCAAGCAGATACATCTGATGCAGGAAGAGATGTCGGTTTATTACTCAAATCTTTATAGCTTCCGGTAAAAGCCACTGTTTTAAGATCCGTAAAGAATTTTGCAATCTTCCCAAGAATTTTCTGCATTTTTTCCTTGGATGCAATATTTTCCCTCTTATCTGCCACTGTAAACTCCGGCTCCTGTAATGCATCCGTTGCATTTTCTCTTGTTTTCATCTGCTCATCAATCTTTTTCAGATTGGCATTCACGACTTCCACATCATAATCATCCTGCGGATCATCCATCTGCAGATCATAATACTTTGTCTTTGTCATGGCAGAACCTCCTCTCTCAGCTGTCTGTGTGTATAGTTATGTAACTGTGCATGCGTAAATTTGTGTAAAACTGCATGCGTATTATAAATAAGAAGAACTTTGTAGCATATATCCTCTGGTGACATACGCCGGATCAGTTCTTCAACAACTCCGACACGATCCGCTACATTCAATTTCAGATGCACGAGTATGTAATAATGCTCCTCATCTGAATACAGATCATAATTGTTTTCTCCTAGGCTGGCATTTAAACATTTTACAAGTGTCGGATGCGTATACGGTATCCGTTCATTCCACCGCATTGACACACGCGACCGGCGGAGTTCTAAATTTTCACCAGCACCTGGAATGATATGTAAGATTCTTTCGAACCGCTCGATGCCTTCTGCATCTGAAGTCTCTATAAATGCATTTCGTAATATTTTAGTGGTATCCATGTTAATGGCCGCCACCTGTTTATCCTCGCTCTGCATCAATTGCTTCATTTCTTCAAACTGTTGCATAAACGGCGGCAGATAATCAATCATTTTTTTAGCCACTTACATCACCCCTTACCGGAATTGCATCCTCATCCAATGTTACATTTTCAGATGCACCATTCAGTTTCACATCTGTAATATCCAATATCCCATCAATCATAAGCAACCGGGATTCAATCTGGCTCTTACGCACCACCAGGTTATCTTCATTACTCCAATCAACAGAAAGTTCTGTAAAATACCCATCTATTGTCGACTGCATATCGGATTTCAAGGATTCAAATGAATATCCGTTCTTATATACCGCAGTAACTGTCACAGCAACAGGAATTTCTTTCACTCCCATAATCTTTACCACATGTCCGATAGGTGCCAGCCCATATCCCTCCCCTGTCTTATCATCCGGGTCAACATCATTCTGCACTTTCTGTACTAATGTAGCAGATGGAGCTTTAAACTCTGAGGATATGATATACACCCGAACAGTACCACCCACTGTCAGTAATTTATCCTTTGCCGCATCATGTACCGCTTTCAGCCATGCAAATACTTCGGCCCCAACGGTTTCCGCAGACTGCTTTCCAATCCACTCAGTAACTGCAGCAACAGGAATAAACTTTACTGGATCATATCCTTTTTCCCACATCCGGATAACTTTGCATGCACCAACTCCATCAATGGCCGATATACGCTCCTTATAATCCGGATTATTGCCGCAGAATCCTGTATTGGAAAATCCCTCGTAATAACGTTCACGGAAATCTTCCACATCTTCCTCATCCTCGCCGGGAATCAAGACTTCGGTCAATTCCGCTGTTTCCATATCATTCAGATCATTCTTTGTTTCAATCATAAGCAATGATCCCAACTGCTGATTTCCAACAATACCGGCAGTCTCACATGTTACCTGATACTCTCCGGTTGCTGCATCCATTACAGATGTTACCTCATAGTTCAGATCACCAAGGTTAAACCGGTCCCCGATCGCTATGGCTGTATCGGACGGACTAACAACCATCTTGCATACCGCATTGGTCTCTTCTTTGGGATATACTCCGTTTTCAGCTGCACGCTTGATCAAATAATAATAGGATGCTGTATCTGCATATACCTCATTCACAATCATATCCATATCGATATACGTCTGCGCCAATTCCATGGCAATCGGTGCTATTGCATCATAAATTATCGATCCCTCGCGCTTGTCCAGCTTATCGCTTACGGATGCAAGCATTTCTTCCATGATAGAGTCGAAGTCTTTGTTTTCAAACACTAATATTCCACCTCCGTTTCCAATCCACTTACTTTATCACCTTCTGCCGTAATTACAGAGAACGTAACGTGCAGAGCTTTCTTTCCCACCGGTTCCATCTCAAAATCTTCACAAGATTCAAAACGATCATCTGCAGTAATTGCATCCGTAATCCGATTTGGCACTTCTGACATAACATAAGATAGAGACTTTCCCCTCAGATCCTGAAGCTCCACTCCATAATCCCATGAATAAATTACATTTTTATATCGCTCTGTGTTCAAGATTTTCAATATTGCCTGCCGGTTTGCCTCTTCTCCGTCTGCTTTGCCAAGAAAAATGCTTGGCTCATTCTCAATGGTTCCTATCTGCATTGCATATGTAAGAGACGGATCATTTTCCACTTCAAAGCCGGTCATATCATCCTCTTCATCGTCATCATCATAATTTGTCGGAATCATTCCTTCACCACCTTGTCTATTACCACAAACTCCTGACCACCGCTTTTGCGCATCATCAACACTTCATCTCCGGCTTTTAAGGCATTGTGAATCATAATCTTTACATTTTCCAACACAATGTCATCACCAGTTCCGCCCGATCGGTTCTTCGTTTTCCATCCATACTCTTTTTTGATTGTTACTTCAACCTCATGATCCGTCATACTTTGTGGCACCATTAAAAATTCTTCCCCAATTTCAAAAGAGTTTGTAATTTTCACTTTCAGAGGATCTTCGCTGGTAACCACACCGGTCACATAATCACACATCTTTGCAGCCCGTACCGCATCCATTGCAATCTTCTTGATTAACTGCACCAAATTTCCGCTACTCACTAAAATCACCTCCAGACACTACCAGGTCCATCGTATGTTCACGATTTTTAAATGTGTGTGTCACCTTCTCTACCAGCATATAATTCGCAATTTTCATATCTTCCAAATCAAGCATGACCGGCACAAGCGATCCTCCACGCACTTCACTATTTCCAATCACGCCAGATATTGTAAGTGTCCGCTTTTCATGACTATACAGTTTCAATAAAGCCTGTGCTTTCAGCTTCCCAATATCCGGACTATTGATCTCATCCGTAAACTGCAACGTTCCCCATTTTGCGATTTTCTTATTGTCACGTACCAGATAAATCCCATAACTGGTTCCAGTATTTTGACTTGTTGATGTCTTTGTACTTCCTTTTTTCTTCTTACTGGATTTCTTTTTCTTATAGATCAGCTTGATCTGGTTATACACATCTGTATCAATCGTTGTTTTGTAGGAATAATCTTCTCCTGTTTCCGCGTCTACCAGACAGGTATTCACCTTCATCTTTGCTACATCAGTCAGACACAGTTTTCCAACATTATCATAAAAAACATACGTCTTGCCCTTTACCATTAAAGTATCATCCAACGCGTTTTGAATCATATCGAACAATGCCGTATTGTCCTCAACCGCTGATCTGCGCCATCCGGTCTTTGCCAGTGTGCCACACTTTAATAGGAAGCGCTTTGCAATAATCCGAATTACTTCATCTGCTGTTTTTTTACTATAGATAAGTGTGTCTTTGTTTTTCAGATACCTAAGCTGATCATATACGGTATACGATGCCATCCCGTCCTTCTTGACTTCTTTTGTAAATACAAAGCCATAGAAAAACTTCTTGCTGTCCACAGTAACAAGAACTTCATTTCCCATGCCTATGGAAAATCCTTTTTCAACTTTTGCTGTGAAAGTAAATTTGCCAGGTGTGCTGTCTCTTTCCCATACAACCTTTGCTCCATCTTCCGCCGGTACTGTAAATTTCTTTTTTCCATTATTTATAGTAATCATTACATTGCCAGCCGGTATTTTCCCCGTTTCTGCTTCATCGGCTTTTATGGTTTCCGCTTTTGCCTCGTGACGTGATAATATTTTCTGCAAATATTGCAGTTCCTTTTTGGAATCCTTTTTTCCGCTACCAGATGAACCATTTTTGCTGCTTGTATATTTCGGCGTACCATAGCCGGTAATTGTGGCATTATTCAGAGAATATGATCGCCGTGCTACTTTATCAGATGTATTTCCTTCAATAGTATGTAGCTGACCACCGCTGACGCTCTCAACAATGCCTACATGGCTTCGGCCGGTCTTAAAATAAACAATATCACATCTCTTCGGGGTATATTTGCCTTTGTATTTGAACAGCCCACGCTTTTTAAACCACTGCATCCCATAGGTTGTAGATGCTGTTTTCGGAACAACCGAAGTCGATACTCCAGCCTCATGTGCACACCAGGAAACAAACGAATGGCACCATGCAGCACCATTCGCTCCTGTATATTCTCCGTATTTTGTTCTGTTGTTGCCCTGCTCCCGGTATCCGATCTCACCAATAGCTACATCAACAATATCTTTCATCAGCTACCACCTCCCGGAAGCTTTAAAACTGTGCCAGCATAAATATAGGCTCCATTTGATGAAGATTTGCGTCCATGCTTACGCGCTGCATTTTCAATCGTTTTCTGATTTAACTGATAGATTTTCTTCCATGCAGATGCATTATTCATCTGTTTCTTTGCAATTTTCATAAGCGTATCACCAGATTTTATCTTGTAACTTTTGGCGATAACTTTCGTTTTCTTCCGCTGTTTTTTAACCGTGACAACCGTTTTTTTCTTTCCAGATTTTGTCCTTTTGTCCTTCGGTACAAGTTTCTTTGCTCCCCAGTGACGGTATTCTTTCATGTTAAGCTTTACGCACACATCTGATCCGTATTTATCTGCATCTTCCATGATCTCATAATCTTCAATGGTCACATCCATTATGATATCTTCGATAAGATGTTTATCTGATACTTTGTAACGATTAAACTTTAGCGCGACTGGGTTTTTCTGATTTTTCCATTTTTCTAATTTGGAAAGATAATATGCGGCTCCTACCTCTGCTCTTTCACAGGAAAAAGGGTATTTATTAATCGGTAACAGCAGCTCCGGAATTGTAATATCAGACAATCCCGGAGACTTAATAAGATTAACCTCTCCCTCATTTATGAGAGTTATAGTCTTATTTTTGTTATTGATCTTGATGTTAAGAGATCCTGGAGTCACCGGAAAAAGGACCCCATCAATATATAATTCATACATCTTTAGTGTTCTCCTTCCGCTGCTGCATTCATTTCTTCCTCAATTTTGCTACGCAAATGCTCTGCCATTCCATCTAAATCTATATCATTGTTTACGTTGTTATGGTTGATCATCTCAACCTTGATCTGTGCTGTTGTAAATTTATTCACGTACTCACGATCCGCAATATCTCTTAAATACTTCAGATCCTCACTGGATGCAGATAATGTATTTGCCGTTTTTGCGGTATTCTTGGCAGTGTCTGCTGTATTTGCCGCTGTTGCTGCGTTACTGGACGCAAGCGCATTTGGATAATTATTCGCATTTGGGATATTGGTAGCCTTTGAAGATAAGGTATTCTTTATTTTACTGGTTACACCATCTCCCCATGCTGCCCCGGCAGTATATGCCTCCTTTGCCCATCCGTTCTGGTAAGTGTCATACGTTTTTACTCCTTTACTAAATGCAGCCGGCACGCTGGCATAATCTTTTGTATTCCCGGCAGCTGCAGCCGCCTTTGATGCATAATTATCTGCTGCCCCCGTAATTCCAGAATAGTCAAAGTCTACAAAAGGAAGTTTATTCAATGCCGAACAAATGCCAGATACTACCGTAAGTGCTGTAGACAGCATATTATACCAGAGTGCCTGCACATGACTAATCGCATTGTGAAAAGCAATCTCAACATTGGTTGCACATGCTCCCCCTGCGTTCCATATTCCAATAAAAATATCTGCAACTGTTAATCCCCAATTTTTAAAATACTGGATAACAACATTGATTCCTCCGCAAATTGCACCAAATGTACTTTGGGCAATATGTCCAGCTCCTGAAAAATGATTACATAACGCAACCAACACAATGATCAACGCCATAATTCCAACAACTATCCATGTTAACGGGCAAGACAACATTGCAGTATTTAGCCCGTACTGTGCCGCGGTTGCAGCCGCAGTTGCACTTGCTTCTGTTCCTGTTGCTGCTGCGTGCGCATATGATGCAACACACATTGTAATCTTAATTCCTGTTGATATCATATCTATTGCGTTCGTAATGCCAACATAAGTTGCATAAGCCGCTAATGCTGCAACCACACCATAAACAACAGGACCTATAATTTGCCAGTTGTCTTGTACAAAGGTTCCTATTGATCCAATTCCTTCAAATATATCAAGTACCACACCTGCTACTACTGCAAGATCATTTATTGCATTTGTAGCAAACTCCTGAAACCCGTCTGTATTTGCCAAATCATTAAGTCTCTGCAAAACCGGCTGAAATGCCATAGTGGCGTCATTTTGAAATACCGTCCACATCTGTCCCCATGTCATTGGCATATTTTCAAAATTAGCATTTATCTCATCAGTCGCAGCAAATACCGCTTGCTTCACAACATCAGCCGACAGTTCCCCATCTTGTGCCATGCTTCGAATCTTACCGATTGGAACATTAAGATAATCTGCAATATTCTGAATCAGATTCGGTGCCTGCTCAAAAATACTGTTTAACTCATCACCTCGAAGTACACCAGAGCCCAGCGCCTGCGATAACTGCAATTCTGCATTTGCTGCTTCCTGCGTAGACGCTCCCGCAATTGTCATCTGCTTTTGGACTAAATTTGCGAACTGGACAACTTCTGCACTGGAACTAAATGCATCTTTCGCATTATTACCAAATCGGGCAACTACACTTGCCATATCTCCTAATGATCCTCTGGCATCGTTTGCAGCCGCATAAACCATGTTGTACAAATCGGCCGTACTCTGCAATCCGTCATTCATCATATTTAATCTGGATGTAGTCTGTGTGATCTCATCCGACATCTCTAAAATTTTTCCAGCCGTCTGAATACTCAGGTACGCCCCTGCCATTCGTTTAATTGCCGAAACTAAATTCGATGATTCACTTGCACCGTTTTGCAATGACTGATTAAATTGTTCCTGTCTTCGAATATTATCATTGATCGGACTACCCGCCTGTTGCATTGTTTGATTGAATTCTTCTGCCGCTACAGTTGCCTGTGCAATTTCATTCCGGGCAGCGGATAATGACGCTGTATTAACCCCAGCATTCATGGACTGATTCATATCATTCATAGCAGATATGGTCATATTTACAGCACTTACAATATGCATAAGGGGAGCACTAAAGTTATCCGCCAATTGTATTCCTGTTGTTATGTAAGCCATACCATCACCGTCCTTCTGCTTCCCTTGCTATCCTCTTTGCTTCTTTCTTTTCCGCTTCAATCCTTATATCTATACAAGCAATAATAAAAGCCTTTTCTTCGTCCTCTAAAGCAACCCACTGGGAAGGGAGAATGTGAAGCTTGTGCAATGCATAATATGCATAGTTAGACTCCACATCCCCTTCCTCAATTAGTTTTTTGCCTGTTTAGTCTTATCTTCTAAAGTTTCAAACCCCTGAAAATTTTGAACCCATGCAGAAAGATCCTGATATTCTCCCGGATTGTCGATCATGGCATAAAGCAGCTCTCCCGGTGTCTTTACCCCATAGGAATCCTGCAGTTCCTTGTTGTAAAGATCTGGATCAACAATACTTTCTGCAATCAACGCGTTGATGTATGCTGATGTATCTAATTTCGGGCGGAACATATTCGGTTTTCCTGCTACCGGAACCTCTTTCGTATAGCTTTCGCGGATTACTTCGTTTCGTTTTGAAGTAATCGGGCGAAACTCAAACTCCAAAGGCTTTCCATTTTCATCCACAAACGCTTTCGATGGTGCATACTTCCCGTTCTCTCTTTTAATTTTGTTTTTTGCTAAAAATCTGCTTAAATTTGACATACATTGTCTCCTTTCTTCCTATGAAAAATCCCCTCATGCCAGACACATAAGGGGCAATATTACGCTGCAAGTCCAATAATTTCCTGAAACTCTTTCGGCATATCAAAATCATCAAATGTGAAGCTAACATCCTCGTCCAGATATGAGTCAGAAGATGCATCAAATTTCGCAAGCACTCCACTGTCAATGTTACACTGTAAAAGAGTGATTGTCTGAGATCCTGCATCACTAGATGGATCATCATTCGTGATCTGAATCTCGAAATAGACATCCTTACCAGTGTCTTTAAAATCAAGCATCATTTTACGGAAAATGCTCGTATTATAATGTAGTGTACAAGATCCGGTTCCTTCCCATGATACCGACTTATTTCCCTTTCCTGTCTTGCCAAGAGTTGGAACCTTTGCCTTGTTCTTCTTGAAATTCGCTTCAAGCTTGATTGCGGTCATCAGATTGTATCTACGTTCACCAATTGTCACGTAGCACTCTGCAAGAGCTGCAGAGATAGAATCCTTTGCAAGCATCACATTATTCATTTATACTTCACCCCCTTATTTCACTACTGTAGTCATGTACATAATACTCATGGCATTTACAACTTCAACCGTATTATTAACGACTACCGATTTCTTTGATTCTCCCTGTTCCACGGTGACATTATCCCGCTTGAAATTCTCAATAGCCCGCAAATTCTGTAATTTTTCACGGATCTCGCACAGCCCACTTTTCAAGCTGTTCCGCCCTGGATCATCATTTGGGAACTTCCCACGGAACCGTGTCTTAAAGAGCAGTGCATCATCATTTGCAAGCTGGTCTACAACCCTGATTGTCTGATTGTCGCAAAAAAATTCGTTGCAATCTTCCGTGATGGTTATGTGTGTATTGATATCACTTAGAATCTCAATTTCATCATCATTTCTATCAAACACAAGCTGTCCCTTTTTGATATAATCTTCCAGATCATTGTCAATTGGCTCAATGGAAAATTCACCATCGTACACTCTGCCCTCGCAGGACTTATTCACCGCAGTGGAGCATTCCACCCCGGTAAGCCAATATACAGCGGATGCTTCCGGCCAGCCCTCGTCCGTCGTTTTATTCGGTGTGGAAATAACTCCCATATAGTCAGCATCCGACTTGTAAAGCACAAGCTGAAACTTCTTACCAACTTCATCACGCATACGCTTTACATATGCCACATACAGCTTCTTGGTTACCTCGTCAGTAATCACAACGCCCATGGTATTGAATCCATATGCTTCTGCCTTTGCCTGATACTTCGCATGCGCATCACCATCGACCGTACCATTAGTTCCACCGGTCAGTGCCGCGGATGCAACTGCTGCAAGTTCCATGGATTCTGTTTTAAAAGAAACATAATCATTGTCTTTCAGATCAGCCGCTTTCTTGACATTCTGCACCTCAATACGGGATGTATCAAGATATGTTGTTACATTCCATGAATCCGGATCATCTATATCCTTTGCAATGGAGATCTTGATATCATTTCCGCGGATACCGGTGTACTTTGCCGTAGCATAGTCATTAGCCGCTTTTACCCCACCGCCGTTTAACCGGTATGCATACAGTACCAAAGTTCCCCCGGCAAACAGATCCCTCAGACCTTTCATTTTTTCATCGGTATATCCATATCCGAAGATCTTTTTCGAATACTTCTGCATATCCCCTGTGGTAACTTTAAAAATTTTATCTTCTGGTCCCCAGTCAAGTTCCAGCGGCATTGTTGCAATACCACGATCCGACAGTGCCGCGGATGCAATCCCTGCGCTCACGACATTGATATACGCGCCCGGAAGCACTTTGTTCTGGGTTATCCATGTTCCTCCGCCAAATGCCATTTACTTCACTTCCTTTCTCAGATAATCACCGGTGATCTTATCCACCTGCGCAATCGTATATGTTTTTCCATCTTCCAGCAGATCCCGCTGTTTCTTATAGCGTTTGGATTCTGCCAGCTGCTGCTTTGTAAATACATCCGCAGATGCCTGCGGTTTTACTTCTGGCTTTGTATCGCCCATATTGTTCACCTATCCTTTCAAATGTAATATTGTTGTAATGGTTTCCATAAGAGGAGCCGGAGTCTCTACCTTGCGGACGAAATAATTGTAATTTACAAAGAAATTCAGCACTCCGTCTGTAATCTCATGATGCATGTCCGTCCCTCGTACCGGCCTGTCTGCATCCAAAGGCGTAATATTCTCCAACGCCCATAACATACGATCAGCTACATCGCGGCATTCACTATTCGGATTGTCCTCCGATTCCGGGAAATACTGTATACAAAATGGATTGTCCATCAAATACCGTTTGGATGGGAAATCTGTCTTGGATGGATTTAAGAGGGTAATAAAAAAGCAAGGCTCTTTCAAGTCCTGCTTTATTTCCTCTGTATAAATTTCATAATCATCCCCAAACTCTTGGTTCAGGGCAATTGCTATCCCGGCTATCACGTTGTTAATCATTGAATGTACCTCCCAAGAACTCTTCCAGTCTCTTTTCCAGTAACCCAGGAGCCATACGTTTGATTTCATTTTCAGAAATAGTCATCATAAACTGCCCTTTAACCCATCCGTTATGGTTTGCTGTTCGATGTCCGAATTCTACAAAGCTCGCATACTCAGTTGGATTCATAATTTTAATGGTGTACTGGTTCCCTGATTTTGTAACTTGAATGCTATCAACAGCCGCCTGTACTCCTTCTTTATTACCTGCAGTCCACCCTCTTCGAAGAGTACCACCAACCTTGCCTGTACTTGCTGGATATTTTCCTACAGGTGTCCTTTTGATTACCTTTGTGAGCAATCTGGCCGCAAGTTCCTTTGCACATGATTCACAAAAAGAATTCCTTGTATCCTCGCTGCCTGCCAATCTATTCAAATTTTCCTGAAACTTCACCAGTTCCCGCATATCCACGCTTCCCATTCCCATCATGCATACCTCTCTGATAATTGCAACACAATCTCCTGATGCGTCGGATATACTGCTGCCACACTGCCGCATTTATAGTTTTGTGTCACACCAGCCTGTGTTACTGTAATCTTTGCTCCCGGCTTGATCTGCACGTCCGGAGATAAAAACAGCTTTGTGACCTGTGCCGTCTTTGCTGCTGATTCCGTCTGATCCACTGCACTGACACTGGAATATGATAAGCGGCATGGTTCATCTTCCAATACCACCACATCTTTTTCTGTTGTAATTCTGGTTTTTGGATCTTTCAATTTCTGATGCTCCATAACCGTACATCTGCCATCATATGTGGCTTCCTGGGCTTTCCTTGCAAGTGCCTGTGCCTGCTTGATTGCATCCGCGATCATTTCCACGCCACCTTCCTGTATCTGTTTAGTGAGGACTTATAATTTTTCAGCACTGTGTCTTTGAAATTAGCATCTACATACTGTTGGAAAGATGTAGAGGTATCTCCCTCAGAGATAGAAGAAACCGCTCCAACTGCTGCTGTCTCGCTTCCAATATTCTCATTCCGGTACAGATCCATCGCCATACGGTATCCGGTGTTCACCAGTCCTTTCGGCATTTCCTCCACATGACAATAGTTCTTTATGGTCTCCTCTACGTCCGCAATGACAAATTCAAGAATCACATCCTTGGAATCATCCTCAATTCCAAGAAGTGCCTTTAACTTTGCCAGATCCATAGGCTTACCCGATCTTGTGTTTAATAGCCACGATTCTAAGCTGCTTCGGCTCATATACCGGCTTCCAGTTCTCTGCCATTGCAAGTTCTGCCCTAGTTGGAGTTTCCACATGCTCACGTTTTGCACCAGTGTATGCAATTCCTCTCGGATGCAGGATAAACGCTTTACGGTTAATCAGATAATCCACACCGCCACCTGTCTTCTTGTCACGATCCGTCTCAGTAGCTACATGACCGACCGGAGAACCATTACCATAGGCAACCGCTCCATTGCCAAAAAGATATGTTGTGTATACTCCATCTTCAACCGGGCAGCCATCATCCACGGTCACACGTCTTCCCTGGTAAGTATCAAATTCCACATCGGTAGAATCACGCTCGGTCTCAATCAGATTCAACTTTTTCAGATAAGACTTTGTTGCAGAGTGCATCGCCACACCAGTAAGCTGTGCCTGTGCATCTCCAAGCATCTGACACGCGTCAATAAATGCGGATGCACTGATCTGCTTTGCTGCATCTGTCTTTCCTGTGGACAGATCGAGAATATGATCCGCCATTCTGGTCTCTGCTTTCGGTGTTCCGCTTGGATCTGCCGTGGTGGTTCCAAACACCCCCGCAAGAATCGCAATCAATTCTTTCTGCATATCGCGCGCCCAGTACTGTGCCACCAGATCACCGATCGCTTTCATCGGGTCCGCTCCGGCAAGTGCAGCGGACAGGTTAGTTGCTGCCCACATCTTCTGACGAAGGATTGTGGTGGATACATCTTTGTTAGAACCGATCTTTGCCGGTGTCATTTCTACATCCTCAAGTGTTGGTTCAGATTCTCCCTGTAAATCCTCAAAAAACGGCATGTTGTGTGTTCTTGCCGCCTCAGATGCAAGCATATCAAATTCCGGGCTGTTTACCACGATCCCCGACTGGAAAAACGCGGACAGCTCCATTGTTCTGTTGATTACATACCGGTTAAAAAGCTCCGGTACGATCACGTCTGCAATTTTTGTAATTGCCATAAATCATCTTCCTTTCATACTGTTATAATGTTACTCCGGCGGCTGCGGCCAGTGCCTTTGCCTGCTCCGGATTGGATTTTAAAAGTTCACCCTGTTTGGTCAGATTGAACGTCTCTTTTGCAAATGGGTTCGCAGTTCCTGCGCCGCCGGTGCCACCCTGTGGATGATACGGTGGCTTCGGCTGTTCCTGTTTGAACAGATGTGCCATTGTCTTATCTTCTTTGTACGGCTTTACTTCTTCCTCTACGCCGACCGGCTTACCCTCTTTGTCAAATGTGAACTTGTCAAGTCCACCAGCTTTGTAGATCAGATAATCCGGATCAAGTACGCCCTGCTTTGTGAGGGAATCTTTCAGCGCATAGGTCTTTGAGATCCGGTCATTGGCTGTCTGCTGATCTTTTAACTTCGTCTGCAGATCCGCAATGGTGTTCTGTAATGTCTCATTGTCTGCATTGTTCTTTTTCAGATCCCCGATCGTAGTATTAAGCGTTTTGATCTGACCGGCAAGATTCTCTTTTTCTGCCACGGCGGTATCATACTTGCCTTTGTCAACATACTGACCAGATCCAAGGTCTGCGATCTTCACCTGCTTCTCCTTATTCTCCGGCTTTCCGTTATGAGCATTGACAGCATCTGCCACCTGCTTATAGAGGTCTTCGCCTAAAATGTCTTTTAAAAATTCCATAATTTCCTTTCCTGCACCGTTTTTAAGCGTGGTGTCTCCACGGCAGTATGCAGTTTTGATGCCATGCATAAGGGCAAATTGCCGCAGTTTAAACGTCATAAGGCTTTCGGACAATATAAAAACAGGACTGCCGGAGAAACTTACTTAGCGTCACCTCTGCGCTGTTCGGTTCATAGATTTCCGGTTGCCCTGTTATTATTGATTTTTGGTATGAAAATACCACCATATCATTTCTGACTGGTGGTAACTTTCAATTTTACATTTCTATCATTTTCCGGATCAGTTCCAAATCAGTCACTTCAAGTGTTACTGTTCCTTCCAACGGATCCATATCTTCAAAGCGAAGTCCTGAGAAGAGCAGTCTTTCACAAGACTGCTCTCCCTGCACATCTCCGACTGCTTCATATACTTTTCCGGTATTAAATGTATCATCTGACTGATACTCAATATTCTGGCATAAAATAAAGGATGCATAGATTTTCTTTTCACCTTTGCATCTTCTCCCAAGAACAGGTGCCATACTCTGGTGCTCTGTGATCTCTATTTTCCCAGCAAATTGTGCAAGCGGAAATCGTCTGCCAGCTGTGATCACATTCAATGATGCGTTTTGAACATCTAATGTTTTTATAAGTTTCACCATACTATCACCCCTGCTTTTCTTCAAAATGCGGACATTTTACATTTTTTCCATTCCAAATTTCAGATGGAAGATTTTTGGGATAAGCATCACAATATTTTGAAAAATCGTTTCTTGAGCCTCTGTATTTACTGCAGTTCAAACATACGCAAAACAGATTCAGCTTATATCTATCTATTTCATATGGTTTATATTTGCTCATGACAATTACCGCCTTTCAAATCTAGGTTTGACATTATATAGTTCATACAATCTTTCCCAAGCAGCCTCTCCAAGTAATATGATCGCATCTTCTTTTTTCATTCCATGTTTCACTTCATCATAATATTTATCTTGTAATTCATATATAATTTCGTCATATGTATCACTAAATGTCTTGAAATCTGGAAGTTTTTCTACCTGTTCATTATATTCTAACACATATGTACCGTTTTCCCCACAGGTTCTGAAACTTTTGACTTTATAATTTACCAGCAGATACAGATCTTCTGGGGACGGCGGCGTACTCAATGGATGATTATGAGTAATATCTTTTCCTTTCATCATTTTAAGCTGATACTTCGTAAATTCTATAGTATCCTCATTTCCCAACTGGCAATTTACCGCTTTCCCATTGTCAAATATAACTCCAACCTCATGGTCGAACTTGCAGATTTCCGACTCGACCGTATCCACATTTTTACCCTTGAAATCATAATAGTTCGGGTTGCTTTTATTATTGTTTGTGATAATTCCCAACCGGTCTTTCGCTGCATTGTTACCATCTGCAAAAGAGGATTTCCACTCTTCATATGTCATATTGCCCGGTACATAATATGTTTTTCCATCTTCACCACGCGCTGCACGTTCTCCCGGCACTCCAAACTCATCTTCGAAGTATGGGCAGGTACACCCACGGCAGTTCGGATGGAACGGCGGAGCTGTCACACCAATTTCATACTGGCTCATTGGAAAATGTTGCCCGTCCATAGAACCACAAAGGCTGCATGTGAAACCATCCAATGTCTCTAACACCTCAAACTGCTCCACCCCAAGTTCTGCAAAACAATCCTTTTGCGCTGCATTGGAAAAGGCCGCCTGTTCTGTCATTACCAAGCGGCCCGCATTCTGTTTTGATACATTCATCTTCCGCGCCAAGGCATCAATCGTCTTCTGCGAATCAGCACCGGTGATGATATTCTGTACCATGGTGGTGTTCAATTCATTGACCAGCTTCTGTTTGTTCGTCCAGATCCGGTCTGAAAACGTTTGTCCGTCTGCCGCCCAAGGCTTATGGACCACTGTATCAATCAACCGGTCATTCGGAGATGCAAAACTCCATCCGGTTCCAATCCCCTTCTGAATCTCATAGGCAGTATGGAGAAACCCAGATTGATAAACATCACGGATTGTAGAATCAACACTATCAAGCTGATTCCCGAACATCACTTCCAATGACTGCTGCATTTGAAGCTTCAATGCCTCCAGCCGATTGATGTGTACTTTTGCGGAAGCATTTTCCAGTTCCTTCATCCACTGACCATTGATAGCATTTTCTTTTCCGTACCGTATGTACTGCTCGACATCCCATTTCAGTTCATCCAATTCACTGGAATTTAATAACCGGCGTGCTTCCACAAGAGAAATCGCGTTATTATTTGCAAAACGCTGATACCAGGCATTGATTTTCGCTTCCATCTGCCGCTGTGCTACAAGATATTGCTTTTCGATGTCTGCATAGCACTGCAGCCCTTGCTGATGCTGGGATTCCTCTATCTGCTTGAAGCGTTTTTTCCAATATACACCGTTTTTCATTCATCCTGCCCCGTATCGCCATCGTTGTTGTCCTGATTGTTATCTGTTTTATTCTGATTCGTAAATGCTCCCGAATACAGATCAGCTTTTTCCTGCGCTTCTTTTTCTTCTTTTTCGATCTGCTTCAATTCTTCATCTGCATCTTCCACAAGCGGATGATTTTTCAGAATCGTCTTTTTACTTACAATTCCTACGGAATCCTTGCAGATCTGCGCCTGCTCCGTATCATTCTTGATACAGGTACGGGTCCATGTCTGGATAATCGTACCGCACTGAATGCCAAGCACTTTGCAGATTGCTCGCACCAGCCGAGCAAAGCCAAGTCGGAACTCTGTTTCCATCAATCCGGTTTTCATTTCCAAGAGCGAATACATGAATTTCAGCGCTTCACCAGACTGATTACCAAAGTTCTCCGGCTGCGGATCGAAGCCTTGCCCCTGTTCGAATATTGCCTTTCTGGTGGCTTCCAATACGCTTTTTCTTGCTTCAATCGGAATCTCAATGTTCAGCGTAGACACCGAACCACCCTCATCTCCATCTACCTTAATGGTCTTGTACTTTTTCAGATCAGATAGGAATCCATTCAGATCTTCACCGCCATATCCAGACAGCACAAAGATCAATTCCTGTATATCATCCAAATCATTGATAAAGCCGCTGTAGACCTTGTCATATACGTCTATCAGCGGCTTAATGTTGCGCAAATCATCTGTATGGATATTGTTGTTGTAAAACGGGATGAATGGTACTTCTCCGAAATCATGCCGGTAATCCGCTACCATCTCGCCACTCTCTGGATCTATGAACATATCATAGTAAGTAAGCAGTTCCAGTTCATCCCCGGTTCTCCGCCGGAATGCCTGGCACTCCGCATCCGTCCAGTATTCGTACACGGTATAATTGTCACCTGTCGCATCGTCAATATCCGGGTACATCCTCATTAGTCCGATCAGCCTGCGTTTCAGGCTACGGTCAAACACTGGGATGATCTGCTCAGATGGAACAACCGCCCATTCAAAGCCATTATCGCCCTGCCAGTAATGCACCCAGCCGATGGAAGTATTGGCAGCATTCACACACAATTCCATGCAATTCTTGGCATACTCATCACCCAAGGTTTCCGTGATGCGCTTATTGCTCGCCATACTGCCTACATCGAACAGCGGCGGTGCAGTAAAAGCATAGGATGCTTTCTGGTTTACGATCAGACCATGGAAGTTCCGGGGAATCCGGTTGTCTGCATTGCGCAGCGGATTGTCTGCTTCCTCTTTTTCCTTGTCTTTGGGTTTGTCCCGGAACAGGATGTCCGTCTCATTGCGGTAATAACGTTCTGCTATATCCGCACGCGTCACAAATGCCGCATGGCCGGGTTCATATTTTTTTATCAGTTGTTTCATTGTATCAATATCCATTGTTACCTCACTTCAAAATACCGATGCTTCCCGGCTTGCGAATAATTGTATAGCAGAAGTACCTCAGTGCATCCATTGCATGATCGTGCTGCTTCACCGGTTTATCCTCTCCACGCTCCGATGCTTTCTGATCCCATATGTACGATCCAAATTCTTTAATTGTGTTCGGGCATTGGTCACTGATTGCGATTTTCCCCTGATTCAGCAGGGATGCCACAAATCGGATACCGTCCAGTACGTCATTTTTTGCTTTCTTGATTGCATAACCTCGTTTTTTCAATTCTGCTATGAACGATGCTGCAGATGGATCAATTACAATTTTGACTGGCTTTATTCCATCGAGCCACCTCTCCAAATCATCTGCATACTCGGTATCTGTTTTCTGCCTTTCTTCATCGCGACCGGAATAATAATACTCGCGGCAGCATACCCACCGCCCGGAACGTTCTTTGCACCACAGCAGAAATACTGTTGCATTCTGCGTACCATAATCACAGGATACATAATAATTTGCATTGGTCAGATCAGCCAGACTGGAAATCACATGCTTGGCAATGTCGAACATATCGTAAATAATGCCCTCTGCCATCGCCCACAGTCCCAGAATATACCGGCGATAGAAAACACCAGTGTACATGCTGCGGTATCGTTCCTTGATTTTCTCCGACAAGCTTAAGTTATCATCCATTGTAAAATGTAAATACAACAGATGCTTTTCCTCTCTCTTATCAATCCAGTCGGTTTTGAACCAGTGGTATGGTCCGTCCGGGTTACAGTTGAACCAGTACTTAGAACCATCAACAGAGCATCGCCCGGTTGCCTGGTTCACGAAACTTTCCGGCATCAGCGCAACTTCATCAAAAAAGACCCCAGCCAAGGTAATACCCTGAATGAGATCCTGTGATCGTTCGTCTTTGCCGCCAAATATATAGAAATAGTTGGTCACATCTCCTTTTGTGATGATAACCAAATTGTCAGCCCTGTGATCTGCCACCGTATAACCGCGGCTTCGCAGCATCAGCTTAAGCCAAAACAATACATTTCTGCGGAAAGAACCGATTGTCTTGCCGCACATACCGAAATTTTCGCCGTCAAATGAGCTCATCGCCCACATAACAAACGAAAGTGACATGCTCACTGTCTTTCCTGATCGGATAGCGCCATCGGCGATAATACCATCCTTATCTTTAACCGGAGAATCTTCACACCACCAGTTCAATACCTTGCGCTGCTTCTTGGAAAATGGTTGGAATTTGAAAATCCTCTTAATTTTCTTCATCGCCCCAATCCTCCGCAGCTGTGCCGTTCAGAGCATCGAGGAACCCATCGTCTGCAATCTCCTCGCCATCGTCTGTCTGTACCTTGGCTTTCAGTAATGCAATCTCTGCTTTCTGCTTCTCGGTGGCAAGATCCATGTGATCTGTAAGCCACTGTAAGGCTTTCATCCGGTCGGCAAGCTTTATCTTTATGCCGCTCTGCGTATTGCTCACTTCACTGACAATAGTCCCATCGATCCCATCTTTCGCTGTAGCAAAGCCTGCACTGATATCAACGAAATCGTTTATGTCAGCAAAAGCAATGTCCATATACTTCTGGAAGATGTCGGATTCACTCAGGAACTCTCTGTTGAGACGATCTTGCTTTAATTGGAGAATTTCATCTTTTATCCTAGCTTTTCCGAGTAATCGGGAACCATTCACCAAAGCCGTTGCATAATCGCAACCATATGCTTTCCGGTAGGCCTTGGTCGCATTAAAGCACCGAATGTAATATATGCAAAAAAGCTGTTGCTTATCGGTCAAATCAGTGTTCTGTATTACCTGCTTGACTTCATCAGCTACAGCCTTTTCTTCACTTTGTTTTTGGGGAGCGTTCTTGTTTGAAACGTTTCGTTTCGTTTCATTTTTGTTTTGAAACGTTTCGTTTCCATCGGCATCCCACTTATAACGATTCTTCCATGTTCTAATCGTGGCAGCGGAGCAATCTAGTTGACTTGCAATCTCAACCAGCTTCATTCCACCCTTATACAGTTCTCGGGCTTTCTCTGCCTTTTGGTTCGGACTCCTTGCCAATATTACCACCTGCCTGTTTCTTTTATAGGGAGAAGGGGGACACCCCTGTGTTTCATGATGCCCCAGTAGTCAAAAGACGAAAAAAGCGCAAGGGGAATCATTTCCTCTTACGCTCTTTCACGCTACAATCATACCACAGATAAGTGTATCATTGTGTATCATCTTTCATTTTTTTGATCAAAATCTCATAATATCCACCCGTCGGATTGAAATGTTTCAATGCCCTGGCATGAATTCGGTGAACCTGCGCCCACTGATATCCAAGCTTTACACAGATTTCTTCCCAACTTTGTCTCCGAAGGTATCTGTATGTCAATACTGCCTTTTCTGTCTCATCCTCTAAACGCTCAATATCTGCGAATATATCTGCATATAGATCTATGCGCTCATACCGTGCTTTAATAAGTTTCCTCTCCAGCTCGTCCAACTTTGCAGCGTAGTCAGAGAGATCTTTCTGATCATGGGCATGTGGCATATCATCCATGACAAGTGCCGGTGCCATCTTATCCGCTCTTAACTGCTCAATTTCTTCCTCTATCCGGCGTGCAGCACTGACCGCTGGTGTATATGATCGCAGATACTCCTTTTTCAGTTCGTTCTCATTCTCCACTCTTCTCCCTCCCTTGTTCAATTATTGTTCTATAGTAATTTTACCATTGGTATTCAGTGGATTTGTACCAATTTTAGGCATAAAAATGCCAACCGCTGTAAAAGCAGTTGGCAAATAATTAGATTATTTTATATCGTTCAGAAAATACATTTGCAAGTTCATCGCACGTACAGTTTTTCCCTTTAAACAATATCATATCTCCTTGATGTCTTCTCAAGCATTGTTGTACATTAACATAAACCAACATTTCTCTAAACGTATTTTTTGTAATTCTCCTACATTGTGGTGGCTCTACTTCTCCATAATAATAAGCCTCCTCTTCTAAATCGAAATATTGTTGCACATCTTCCTTTTTGTATATGTAATCGCCATTATTCAAATCCTTTAGTATCAAATACCTTCCGTCATCAAAATCAAGATACTTAAAAGCATCTTGTGCATATTTTTGATACCATTCTTCATCATATGCAGATTCAATAAACAATTCCGGCGAACTGTTCGGATCATCGATTTCTGAATTTAACAGCAACATTCCACCAAACTTAAAATCATTGTCAGACCCGTTGTCGTTTGCAACCAATCTAATTTCGTTGTTACCAATCGGCATAATTTTTACATCTCCTGAACACGTCAAAGAAGCCATGTCCATTCCAAGGTGTATTGAACTATCTATATTATTCAAAAACACCCTTGCTTGATTATAGTCGTATACCCTTGTAATAGTATAATTATCTACTACAATCCCTGCGCTCCTAGCAGCTTCCAACAATTTTTCTTTATCTGTCATTTCCCTTCTCCTTTCATAAAATGATAGAATAATTTTATCACTCTAGTCGCAATTATTCAATCCCATACAACTCTCAACTGTCCACCATTCTCCTCTTCAATCCGCCCCAGTCTCTGCTTCATGATCCGCTGCACGATCCTGCGGCGGCGGTAGAAACAATTTCGAGATATTGGAAGAATGCCGTGGTGTGCTTCCATAAGATCGTAGCTTGTCCCCTTAACAATGGATTCTGCCAGATAGTCCGCAATAAATGCATCTACACTCTGGCAGATTTCGTATATCTCTTTTTCATCCAAGTACATTCCCCCTTTCAAATTTTGCGAAAAAAAATACCAACCATCGAATTTGACGGTTGGTAAAGTGTTGTCCATTTTAAATTCTTCCTTTTTGGCAATGGCGGCAATCCCAGAAACAATCATGATCCCGATTTCCCACAATGTCCATGTAATTATTATTGTATACAGCGCCGCACTCATATTGTTCGCTGTAAGCATTGCATTCGGAATCTCCTGTTTCCCATTCTCTAATTACCTTCCCCATATCGCTACATTTTGGTTTTTCCATAATTTCATCCCCCCTTTTTATGATGAGAAAATTATATCACTACAACCGTCAATATTCAATTGTCAATGTACTACAATTTTATTTTTATTCCTCCGTTCTAGGCAAACCGGAGCTGTCCGGCCTGCTCAAAATAAACTCATCTGGTTCTCGTCGTACTGATAGACATATCCAGTCATGATTCTCCCCGTCTGGCGTAACCTTTCCACCCGTGGTTTCTGCTTAAGATTTGCCATATAATTTGCATTGACTTCCGGCGGAACCGCAAGATAATATTCATCCGGCAGCGGTAACCGATTCTCTGTGCAGATTTCACGGATCTTTGACTGATAATAAATGATATGGTTCCGTGTCAGGTTCATGTTACAGCCATCCGTCCAGAACGGATCATTACACCCGTTCTGATTGATATTTTTCCAGTGTTCTATTTCTCTGCAAATGCACTGGCAGTACTCTTTCACTTTATCTTCTGCTGTCTGGATCATGGCATCACCTCCACAAAATTTAAGGTTTACGCAAACCGGAGCTGTCCGGTCTGCTCCTGCGCAATCCTCATGTTGCCAGTGCGCTTCGCTACACACAATTCTGGCAAGTTTGCTTTCACAAGCGCGGCGGGGATTGGTGGACATACCGCATTGCCACATCTGCGCACCTGTTCGCTTCTCGGATACTTTTTCCCTGTGTAATCGTGATCTATGATGTAGTCGTCTGGGAAGCCCTGGCATCCATACAGTTCTTTTGGCTCTAGCATCCGCAATCCGATATCTACGATCTGGTAATCCACACCCTCGATTGTCACAAGTCCAAATCTGTCCTTGGTCGTAACAGTATCAAGCGGTTGCTCAATATCCTGTCCGGTAGCATCCCCATAATATTTGATCAGAAACGCTCTAACCTCGCCAAAGTGACCGGCAGATGTTGTGATCGTGTGTAACGGCTCTCTCTCGTCTTGTCCTATTCCCGATTTATAGAACTTACTCAAAAAGGATGTAACCAATCCGTATCGGTTCGAACCATCCACGGTCATAATCGGATCTTTAATCGTCTGTCCTCTGACTTCTCCCTGCACCGTCTCGGAATGATATTGAATCAGAGTTGGGCTGATAAGGCAATGCTCATTCTTGCTCACAATCGTTGTGAGAGGCTCCCGCACATCCTTACTCCGATCCTTTGTGAACCCGGTCTGCCCAATCTGTACCATGTATGGTTCTACCACCCCATATCCATGCTTCCCGGTAATGGTAGGCATCGGCTCTCGGATGTCGTTCGGTCTGCGTTCGCCGCCGTGGTTGCACTGGATAATAAATGGCTCCGGATTATCCAAAACGAATTTTTTCAGTCCTCTTGCGATCCGTTCCATCGTTTTTTGCGCAAGCGGTCGCACCGCACGGATTCCATATTTCTTTTTGATTTCCTCTGCCGTATCAAATATGCTCGGGCAAGGAAGAGAAAAATCCAATTGCGTATACGCTCCAACGTATGGTTTTAACAGTCCTGCTTTTACCGCTTCGCTATCCGCAGGGGCGTGTGTTGGCTCTGGCCATACAATCGGCTTGCCGTCACACCGCGCGATCATAAAGAATCGTTTGCGCATGGTCGGCGCACCATAATCGGCAGCAATCAGCTCACGGAACTCCACTTCATAGCCAAGCTCCCGAAGTTGTTGCACAAACCGCTCAAATGTCTTACCCTGTTTTGCCTTAATTGGATGATGCCGCCGGTTCAATGGTCCCCATGTCTTAAACTCTTCCACATTCTCCAACATGATCACCCTCGGTCTGACAAGTCCCGCCCATCTTAAGGCTACCCATGCTAGACCACGAATGTTTTTATCCTTTGGCTTTCCGCCTTTCGCCTTACTGAAATGCTTACAGTCTGGCGAGAACCAGGCAAGTCCAACAGGATGCCCTTTACAAGCCTTTACAGGATCAACCGCCCACACATTTTCGCAATAATGCATTGTATTTGGATGATTTGCCTTGTGCATCTTAATAGCTTCTGGATCATGATTGATTGCAATATCAACACTGTATCCGGTTGCTAATTCGATTCCAGTGGAAGCGCCGCCCCCACCGGCAAAATTGTCAACTATCAATTCTCCATGTATCATGACAGCACCTCCGAAAAATTAAGTTTCATCTGTTGATCTGGCTCATAGTTCATCCACACCGTTTCCATCCGCAGCTTTCCGTGCTCCGCACAGCTTGAAAACTGTTTTTTCTCCCATCCGTCCAGATAGTCGTTATACATTTCTGACTCATAACCAGAAATCATAATCTTTGCTTTACTCTGCAGTAACGCTTTCAATAATTCCTCGTGATCCGCATCTGTCATCTCATGTTTATATTGTTTTCCTGCTCTGGTACTCAAAACATACGGTGGGTCAATGTACATAAAAACATTACTGTAATTAAATCTCTCAATCACTTCCACCGCCGGGCGGTTCTCGATCTGTACCATGCGCAACCGTTCCGCTATGTCAATGATCCATTCCGGCAGACGGTACCAGTTCCATAATGCATAAGCTCTTTCTCTGCCCTGTACATCATTTTTCCATCCTACCTTGCTGCCATTGGTACGGAACCCATGCCCTTGCCAGCACTGGATTAAAAATCGTAACGCTTTATGATACGGTTCATCCGGCATCATCAGTTCCCATACATCCAGCTTATATGTATCCTCATATTTTTCACGGCTGAATGGTGTAACCATTACCATTCTGGCCAGATGTTCCGCATCTTCCTGTATGCACCGGAAAAGATTCACAACATCGTGATCCAAATCGTTGATTGTTTCGATGTCAGATACCGGTTTGCTAAAAAGGACCGCCCCGCTGCCGAAGAACGGCTCTACATAGCTGTGATGTTCCGGTATCAGTTCCACCAGTCGGGGAGCAATGTTCCATTTACTTCCCGGATATTTCAATACTGTTCTCATTTTCTTTGAAAGGAACCCGGCGCGCCTTTTATTCCGGATAGGTTCCGGCTCCTTTCTTTCAATCAAATCTTGTTTCTTTACAAATTCTCTTTTCTATGTTTCTTCTAAGGGGCTTGTTATCACTTCCCTTTACAAATCTGTGCAATAAATCCCATTGGTAACCTCTTCGTTTAAAGCACGCAATCGAACACCATTCAACATCACAATGCGCACAAGGCTCACCGAGACATTCATTTATTTCATTCACAGGTTTTTCTTCAAACAAATTAATCTGTCCGGCAATCTGTTTAATATCCATCACTCCCTTACTGTTGTGCCAAATAGCACATAATCCCACAATCGGGAAAAATCTCTGTATTCATGTTACCTCTGTCCGGTTCAAGTTCATCCAGATATACCGGATTACCTTTTCCGTCCTTAAGGATTGAATAACCAACTTCTCTTTCCAACTTCGCCCGACTTTCAAAGACTTCCGGGAAATCCTTTCTGATATGATTCCAATAACCCATGCCGCCTTTTACACAGCCGATACAGTTATTGTTCGGATAGCCAAGGTCATACATCAAAGGTCGGGCAAAATCAAAAGTCCGTTCAAACAATCCATGTACCTCTTCTTTTGAGAGGTTTTTGTCAATCAGTGGAAATTCGTGTGCGGCTTGCGGATTTGCTTCAATCGTCCGCTCTGCCCGGTTCTTTTCCTTAAGGTCGAATCCCCAGACGTAAGTCAATTCACAATCCTTATGTCGTTCCTCCCACTCTTTTCTCACTCTCTTTTTGAGCCAGTTCGTGCAAGGTGCAAACCCATTTGCCGGACTTCTGAATCCTCCGAATGTCCTCACGCAATCCTCTACACATCCGTACTCGCTTGATTTCAGTATCTGAATTTCTTTCCCGATTGCTTTCTCGCAATCTTTAATAAACCTGATACTGTCCTCATGTTGGTCTGCAATGTCAATGTAAATCCATTCGTCTACATTCCCTGCTAAATATCCAGCCATAAAACTTGATATTCCTGCGCTTACCCAACATACTTTTAATCTTTTCATGACAACCACTTAACAGAAATAATCCTGTGTCCGTGGATAAGGAATTACGGCTTCCCATAGTGCCTGCTGCACTGCAAATTAAATTCCTTTTGTTCTCGCCTTTCTTCACCTTTAGGCGGTCAACCTTGGTCTACCAAGGCTTCTGTCATTACTCCTTTCTCATTCCATTTGCTTTTAAAATCTCATCTATGCAGGCATTCCAGCCTTTATCAAATCTTCCATTATCACAATAAGCAGGATGATTTGCTTTCTTCGGCAGTTCCCGAAGCGGACACCAATCCGGCTTTTCTCCGTCTGGTAAAAGTTTTCCTGCCGCACAGCACATATATTCGTCATCCTCTGTCTCATAGCACAATGTGCATTTCTGGCACACCTGTTCCGGCATATCCATAACCAATACTGCTTTAGCCATACAATCACCCTTTCTTTTTCTTCTTTGGCTTAAACTTAAAAACATCATTCTTCTGACGGCTTACCATACTACGATAGCCGTTCATTTTACTGGCTTTACTTTTACTCATACCTCACACTCCTTCCGGCTTCTCGCACCGTTCAAATTCAATCACCCACACCCACGGATTCGCATTCCAACCGTAGCTATCAAGGTCGGATTTCTTGATGGTGCTGTTCCAAAGAGTCGAAAACGCATATCTTTTTTCTTCTCCATTCAACACATGAGGATATTCAACCTCTACACCCTCTCTGCCAATCTGCTCCGGTGTAATGTCCCGCAACCGTTCCACTCTCACATTCGTAACCTTAAGCCAAATACGAGCCGCTTCTTTCGGCATGTGAATGGATGGGTGATAAATCAGCTTTGACGATTCCTTGAATGTAGGTAGGCCTGCCAGCTTATCACTAGCCCTGTAAATATATGTTCCCTCTTCATATCCTTCGCTCCATGTTTCTCTCACGTACAGTATATCGTCCGTGTGATATGGCGGATTCCATCGTTTGCTTAATTCCTCATCTTTTATATTTTCCGGAAGCTTATATTCTTCGCCCCAAAGTTTGTGTGCTCCCCTGTTTGGATATGTCCATTTTCCTATACAATCCTTGTGGCTACCTCCATATGTATAACATAGCCCTGATTGTGGTTGTGGCTTTATCACACGTCTGGTGCAAGTCTTCCGTCCGTCTAGGATCGCCCGAACCATTTCTGCATTGAATAAAATCGGTTTAATTGCCATCTGCCGCACCTCCTCTCAACATTTTCAAAAGCTGTTTAGGCGTTTGCGAAACGCCACAGACCGCATAAATACGGCATTTTTTGTTACCAAATTAAAATAACTCCTCACCGGAT